>Ga0126342_10008993_pt1 | contig 17894 bp, 17 predicted proteins | sample Cyp1metagenome_FD_92528 | JGI IMG/M metagenome (GOLD analysis project Ga0126342, IMG submission 92528) | Coral microbial communities from Lord Howe Island, Old Settlement Bay, Australia - Cyphastrea 1 metagenome | ecosystem: Host-associated > Invertebrates > Cnidaria > Coral ... | reverse complement strand
TCAGCAAAACGTCAACTTTGGGAAGTATTGTGCGACTGAATATTCGGTGTTCCATGTGATTAGGCAACGATATTTGAAGAAAGGTTGAGCTCTTGCAACAGACAAGACAATAGCGTAATTTTTTACCATGGTTAGTTAATCATACTATATTATATGTTGCATTGAAATATATTCTGAAATATACAGAAAAACTTTTTGATTATTTGATTATCTTAACAGCAGCCCAGTATGGGATATATATATATAATCCTTCCCATTGACGAAGTCATATTTTTCAAGATGGTTATTGCACCACCAACCAGAAAATGATCATGGAAATAGTTTCACTTGGATCATTGGGCCAAGGCCTTAAAGAGACTGAATTTGCATGGCATTGATTTTCCACCGTCAATGGGCCACTGTGAGATTAATGAGATTCCCGAGCCCCCGGTCCTTCTTTCAGGCTGGCAGATCAGCTGAATGCTTCTTGTCCGCAAGTTAGATGTGGCGTGATTGCTTTTGGTTGGATTTGGCCGGTGTTTTTGTTGGTTTCCGTCCCATCTTTGGGAAGAATCGGGAAGAAGAACCCAAACCGACTATAAAGATTAATCATTAATCTGCTTGAGAATGTTACTACGAGCTAAATCTGACTTCAAGATGTGTTTGGACTATGGAACACTTTTTGTTCATTAGCCACCTATGACTGAATAATATCATTGGGAGGGGTTGAAACCACTGTCCAATCATGCTCACTGCGACCAAGACTTGGGAAGTGACGGAAGTGGCACATGTGACACATGTGGGCAAAGTCCCCTTAAGTTTCCGTCGGCCGAGGAATGGACCGGCAAGTTTGACCAGTTGGACATCAGGTTCCACAACTTTGAGGACTGGACACTTTGAAGAAGCCACCTGTAAGGTCTGAGTCTGCAAAAGGACAATCCCAACCATTTTTGGAGGGTTTTCGGTTGGGAACATGATTGAAACTGCTAGAAAGATTGATTTGAAGAAGGTTTTCCAAGGAATTGCCATGGTTTTCGAAGGATTTTTCCACTTCTGTGATCTCTTTGGCCAGGATGCCATGGAAACACGGCGAGCAGCTCAGCAGCGCGAAGTGGATCGACTGTGACCTGGCATCGATGATTTGGGGGGGTACCCCCATGACTTAGGAAACCAAAAAAAATGCACTTCTTCTGGATTGATTTTCTTGAAACTACTGGCTGCTAGTTTCATATTTATATATAATTTATATTATATATATATATGTATACTGACCTGCTTTTATGAAAGTTGACAAGGTGGTACTGCATATGTTTGCATCTTTCGACACCACGGCCACTCGACAGCGGTAGTGAGGTGGGAACCCTTGGAACGCTCGCTACCAGTAGCGACCTTTCTGGTGGGTGACAACTGTGTCCAACGATGCGTGTACATTCAGTACCACCTTTTCAGCTTTCATAAAAGCAGGTCAGTACATATATATATATATATATTATATTATATAATATATATATATATATATATGTTATATATATATTATGTAATATTTATATATATATATATACTGTAGGATGCTAGTATGATAATAGTATGATACTAGTTAGTCTTTCACCATCAACTTTTAATGATCCCCAACCACTATCCTATCGGGAGTTTGCTCACCAACCCCTTTTTTTTGGCAAAGTGCTGACTTTGCTGCGAAAACCGGTTTTCAAAACGCTTTTCCCGTGCCCTGCTAGTAATCTTCGAAGTTGCTAAGGTTTACTGAGCTGCAGCGCTCCTTCGACAAGTTGGAAGGCAATGATCGACCGATCAACCTGGCTTTGGGCTTTGGGGCGCGTGATGTGGGTAAGTCTTTGTCATAAGATCCATAAATAATCATCAATCATCGTAAAACATAATAATGAATCATAATAAATCTATAATTTGTGAACATGTACATGAGCCAAATCAAACCAACGATTTATTTGAAGGGTATCTGAGCTTAGTCAGGAGATCAGCTGGTGCTAATATCTCTGAATAGCATTGATCATTTTGGCCGTCCCCACAACAAAGAATGGGATAATATGAACCAGCATCACTGAAAGAGACTTGGTTGATAGATCATTTGCACTGAATGCCTAAGACAAATGCTGCCTGCCTCTTGATGCTGGCCACTGCTCAAAAGTGCTGCAGGCACGCAGAAGACCATGCTTGCAGATACTCTTCCTGAGGCTCTGTGGGTCCGCATGATGGGGAGCAACTGGGCACGAATTCTACAGTTCGAAATCAAAGACCCTTGATACCAACATGATGTTTCCCTGTGTCCTGCAAGGGGTCGTGGCTGCAAAAGGTGAAGGTCCAAAGCTGCAAGTCATTGTTGTTGTGGCTGAGTTTCTTCAAGCCTTTGATTGTTTGTTGACTTCTTATGGTATTGGCATGGTTGCCCAGTGAATTTATGCACGATTCATTTGCCCCGTGACAGGTTGCAAGCGCTTTAGTGCAGCCGATTCAGAGGGATGTTGGAAATCTCAAGGACCGAAATCATGGGGGCAGCGACAAATCCCAACATGTCTTCAACTGCCAGAGATGCCAAAATGTTATGCATATGATTGTATATGGAGGTTGCTAAGTCATTGGGGCTACCCCAAATCATCCATTAGACCATTTGAGTACTGAAACCCATGGTAAAATGGGGATCTATTTCAAGAAATCCCCATACAGAGGTAGGTTGACCACATCAGGCCATGTTGGAGTTTTGTTGATCAAGTGAAGAAGCCGACTTCAGGAGAAGCTGGAAGGGTTCCAAAGCACCATCTATGAACAGGCAGATCTCGGATCGTTTCCGGGGACCCAATGGGATTGGATATGACTGATATGACCCAATGGGATTGGATGGATATGACATGTATATTCATATTTACTGAGATGTTTGCCATTTTGGCAGACCAGCTAAAAGAAGACAGGGAATCCAAGATTGGCACAGATAGGCTCGGATTTGCCTTTGCAGGTTCATAGGCTTTGGAAAGTCATCAGCGGCCACCCAATAATACCACATCAAATTAGTCAATGAATCATCTTTTGAGTAACCCAGAGTAATCCCTAACTTTGGTTTACATTGTTCAGAACTTGGTACCTTATCACTGCCTGCGCAGGGCACGAGGTGGCTTTGCTGCATTGTGGCGCCATCCTAGTCCCAGAATTGGTGGGTTTTGCTTTTGGCAGAACAGGACGGCAATGGACGGCATTGCGAAACATTCCAACCAACCCATGTCTCGGCTGTTGAGTCCGTTTTCAAGGTTGGATAAGGAGATCCAGAACCTCAGTCGCATTAATCGCAGGACTTCGCGGTTGCCACAATTGATCCTGATCTCTCTTGGATGATTCCAGTTTGATCCAAGTTGACGATGATTCTTGGTAACTGGAAGCACAAGAAGCACAAGTTACTTAATATCATGTTGATTCATCATATAGATTTATGAAATGCCGTGTCTTTGTTAGAGGCACTTGAAACCGATCTAGGAAGTCGGTTTAGAAACCAAATAAATATAATCGATATATCTATGCTGAAACCCTGGTTATGTTTTTTCAGACATTCCTTAAAAATCCTGAAAAAACATATTGGCTGATGAACTGGGGCAGCTACCATGTAGATTCGTAGATCATTTGCCATGGCCTCCGCTGAAGGTCTGTTGCAACTGCACAACAGGATCCTTGGCGCAGCGATGGGATTTCACATGATTTCACAGAACCCAGCCAGGACTGGGAGTTATTCTACATCATCTCAAACTGTTTCAAATAAACTGTATATTTATTCAGTACATATAATACATAACTATATAATATATATATATATATACACATAACTATATATATATATATATATACACATATGTACACACACACACGCATATGTGTATATATATACATAACTATAATATATACATGACTATATATATATATACATATTTATCTATTTATTTACATACATACCATCATATACCCAATGATATGGCCAATAAGAACCCCCAATTGTGGTACCTCCATGCACGTCCGCTGGAGGCAAGTGTTGCGGCCTGTGAGGCCCTGAAACTGCAGCTACGAAAGGAGTCGGGCACTGAGCAGATTCCACGGCACTGTGGGGAAATGGGATAGAATCGGATAGTATCTATCTATCTAATCTATCTATCTATCTATCTATCTAGCTATCTATCTAGCTATCTACCTATCTATCTATCTACCTATCTATCTACCGACCTATCTATCTATCTGTCTATCTATCTATCTACCTATCTATCTATCTACCTATCTGTCTATCTATCTATCTATCTACCTATCTATCTATCTATCTATCTATCTGGTTGGTGGTTTGGAACATGAATCTTATGACTTTCCATTCAGTTGGGAATAATCACCCCAACTGACTAATATATATTTTTTTTTCAGAGGGGTTGAAACCACCAACCAGTATTCTTTATATTGACATATTTATGCATATGCTGCTTCAAGCAAACTGAACAAGATATGAAAAGTAAGATCCAACTTCAGGGCAGTATAATTAGTTATATAATCCATTCCATCTTTTTGATGCCAGACATACTGTATTTGTTTTGAATGCCACAATAGCCCCAAGCGAAAATCAGCCGCGCCCAGGATTCGCGAGGTCGTCACTTCCGAAAGCGACGCGGTGCTGAAGGCGCTGACCGGAAAGGTCAGCCAAGAGGAGCAGGACCAGACGGTCCACGGGAAAGTCGGGGTCTTGATCTTCCTAGCAGAAAGATGGGTATAAAAAAGGGCTTCACTTTAACATGATTCAAAATATGATTAACATCATACAACACTGGATTTAAGGATCTAAAAAGATATCCATCAATGCTCGAATCAAAGGAAAACACGGCAAAATATATCATGGTGCCTTCTTTTGTGGATGTTTTTGCTGCAATTACATGGTTTTCATGGAGTTTTCATAGATGATGTGCCTCCTCAAGATATAAAAAAAAAATATGTTCCATAGCTACATGTTACATGTTATATGATAGATGCTTCATATGTATGTATATGTATGTATGTATATATATATACCCTCCGGTAATTTAACACAGCTATGGAAAATCACCATTTTTAATGGGAAATTCCACTATAAATGGCCATTTTCAATAGCTATGTTAGTTTACCAGAGGGTATATCACAAGTCTTGCATACTCATGGAACATCCCATGATTATAAGTCAAAAAACGGGGCTGTTCCATTTATTTTCCAGCTGAACCCCTGCAGGAACGCGTGTCATCGACTCACGGCTTCAGCTTTTGTGACATCGGTGGCTGGGGGATTTGTCGTTTTCCCCAAATCCACTGTGGGGTATCTACTGATCTACTGGAATCTTGAGAAATCTTGAGAAAATTTCAGGGAAATCCAAATCCACCATTTTGGGTGAATCTTCTCGAAATCCAGCATCTTGGGAAATCCACCATGTGTTGTACTTTTTTTGGGCCATCATTCAAGACTACGGCAATTCGAAAATTCATCACATGAACCAACCAAAATGGGACCATATGCGATCTATCAATTTACCGTGGGAACAATAATATCAATGGATTGGTGTAAGGGAAAATCGAAACCGGAAACCATAGATTTTCCCATTAAATATGGGGCTTTCCTGTAAATTTTCCCTTAAACCAATCCATTGATAATAAACACCTCCCATTTGATGGTTTGAATTCCACCAGCACACGTTTGGAGATTTGGAGTCTCTGAGTCTCGGAGCCCCATTTGTGGATGATGCCAGGGAGAGGCGGTGAAACCATTCGACTGGTTGTCATTAATATTGCTATGACTTTTAGATATTGTTAGCATTTGTTTTTAATATGTTGTAATTATATATAGTCATAGTGTTGTTAAGTTCCTGGTGTATCAATCCATGATCATGTTCATACATGTTCATACTGTTTGAATAACCATATCACAGTAGTATTTTTTTTAAAGTCATGTTTCATTCTGCAAAATACATATTAGCCATTAGTGCTACCAAACAAACACTACAATAGTTAAGAATGTTTAATACTACTATGTATGTGTTTGTTTTTGTATTGATATATGTGTATATATACGTAATTATATATATATATATATTACTATAATCCATGGATCCGAATATTACTATCCTGTTGCATGGTCAGTATATAATGTTAGTAAATAACTCTTAAATGGCATTGTGTTGTTTTATTTGAAATTGTTCATCATGTTTCCTTTTTTGTTCATCATTTTCCTTGTTTTTGTTCATCATGTTTCCTTATTTGTTCATCGTGTTCCCTGTTTTGTTCATCAATTTTCCTTATTTCGTTCATCATTTTCCTATAATCATTAGTAAGAATAGAGATAGTAATTATTATGACAAGCATACTTATATTATTATCAACACATGAATATAACGAATACTATGCATTTATAAACCATAAGATGTGCTTATAAAAACTTACAAAGTAAAAACGTACTTTGAGTATTTTTATACAATAGAACAATAACAATGGATTGTGAATATATATACTGTACTTATTGTATCTCATTATTACAGCCATAAGCTTTTCGGTTCCCTCATTGCTAAGGATGACGGCTGTCCGGAAGGACCTCAACGAGCTCCGCGACGCCTTGAATCACAACCCGCGGGAGGTTTCGGCCTTTGAAGGCCGAGGTGCCGGACGGCCCGACGGACCAACGGAAGTGGAGTGGTTATTGAATGCTTAACCCATGGATAAATCATTAAATAATGGTTATTCAATGGTATGCAATGGTTATTCATTAATGGTAAATAAGGGTTATTTCATGGTTATCAGTTATCCCATGGATTTTGATACTGAATGTTTACTAATTCATGGCTGTTAATGGAATGTTATTAATGGTTATTAATGCCTATGAATGGTTATTAGTTACGTATATACCTTTGGAATTTTGCCTGCGATCATTAGGACCGCTAGAAATAGGGATTTACCATCCTCGCTAAATTCGATTTGCACGTTGAGACTGAAAATAGCCGTTTTTTTTTAGCGGAAACTAATCTTCCAACGCTTTTTGACAGGGTCCATGTTAAATGATTGGAGGGTATACTTGAAAGAAATTGGGTAACTCCAACCAGTATGATTCTGGAATTTTTGACCAGAAAATGATGCAATGTGTGATTAATTATATGTGATTTGAAATTTGTTGGGACTCAAATTCTATGCATGTTGGATGGCTTTAATCAATGTTTAGAAAAACATCATGAATGATTGCCTTACCCGTGGTACTTCAAGTGGGCCGTGAAAGTTCATGTTTACGTGAACGGGAGGGGGTGTACATCCTCCAGAAGTCGTCGCCAGTTAGACCCCCAAGTCATATGTTTTTTCGAAACCTTCACATTGAAGCTTGCAGAAGATGATCATAGATGATCCATGTGATCCCAGGAATGGAGAGCTGGAAAACCATGCCAAGTGCTGGAACTATGTCGTGCCTTTTTCAGCATTTGGAGCAAGTCGGAGTTGTGACAGCTGGCCGATGCGGTGCCCCATGATCCCATCCATGGTAGTTGGTTAAGGAATTTTGTAAAGATCAACGAACCATAGAATCAGGATGAGTAGCAACTACTATCCAAAGAATTCCATCCATTAGTCGACAGGAATCCCAAAGCATCTATCAACTATAAACATCTATAATAAACATTAATAAACCTCATTCAACATCTATAAACTCTAAACTCAGGTAACCATGTCCCCTGGGTGCACAACTCAGGGCCTCTGTTTCGCCGGCACGGATTACGCGGTCGCCCTTCGCCATCACAGGTGACGGGACGTGACGTGATCTTTCCAGTGCTGGATGTACAATCATTGTTGTTGGATATTACATGATATTACCACACTTTAGTCAAACTTTGACTATTTTTTGTGCGTAATCACACTTTGACATACTTTGACTATTTTTGATGTGATCATGATTATTATGTCACGTAATGATGGCGGCCAATTGTTTTCTACAGTGATGAACTTCCGCTCAGACTCTCGGGCATTTCTGTGGTCGGATCTGATCCAGGCGTAAGTGGAATGGACAGTTTGCCAAGAAGAAAAGATGCTTGGAGTGTTCAGCCCCGATGGGTGATCTCTTTTAAACCTGAACAGGGTTGGGCTCATCCATCCAGTACATGTTATATCTGGTTGGTGGTTTCAAACATGGCGTTTATTTTCCATACTATATGGGATGTCATCCTTCCAATTGACTAATATTTTTCAAGATGGTTAAAACCACCAACCAGATATATTTACGTGTTTCTTTAACAGGGTAGGAACCTGATGGAGCTCCAATCAGCAGTTGATATGGCACTGGGATTCCCCACGCTCCCTCCAAGTGTCTCCCCCTTTGTAGTGAAGTTGCCCGTTTGGGATTGGGATGGGATATGATGGACTTTGGATGGGATGACAGCAACTAACCAACCATTTAAAACCAACTTTGTTTTTCATCATTGCTTGTAATTTGCCACTGATTGTGGGAGACACTTCTGAAGCCTCCCAGGACATGTGTCGGAGGAAGTTTGCAAGCCCTTCGGCAGCAGTGGCAGCGAAGCTGCCATGCAATCCTTGTTTGTTCAAACAGGGGAAGCTGCAAAATGTGTTCCAATGCTTGGAATGGTGGGACATGTGAGGATTTTCCACTTATTCACAAAAAATGTGCTGTTGGGAATGCTTTACTTTCATACTCCATGCTCGGTTTGGAATATTGCTCGGATTTGACTGCTTTGAGCTGGATGGACCAAGTAGTGTGGGTCATTTGGCTGTGGGTCGAAAGTTGGGTACTTCCAAGACTGGATGAGATTGGATGGTTTCCTATGGTTTTCTACTGAAGAATTGCCAAAATTGTGAGTCCTCGTGTCAATGTCATTGATTTTGACCCATTTCCATCTCTTGACCTCCCCAGTAGCTACGCCTGAAGCTCACATTGAGCCATGCAACCCTGGCTTGCCATTGTGCTTTGCGGCTTCATTGTAGCTGCATCCAACAACACGTCAGATGGTGACGCCAACATTACCAGTGAGTCCAATGATGCCACGACTACTGCAAACCTGTTTAATCAAACTGCAGCAGAGTTGACCGGCGTGACATTTAATGGGCCTGGGGACCTGCAAGCATTGATTTCCGCCTTGGGCCTCAATAGCAGCATCGTGCTGGCTTGCTTGGTGGCTTTCGCCATACTCCGACTACGCTTTCCCCTGGTGTATTCCAACCGGCAGGATGACGATGGCGTGCCAAGCACTTCAGCAACGTCCTGCGGGAAGTTCATTGACTGGGTAAAGCTGAGCATCTACACCACTGATGAGGACAGGGGTCCTGATAGAAACTTTGGCAATCAGAAATGGTATAAATGGTGACTTCAATGTTGGGGGTTAAAATGTTAAAAATCATGGTTTTAGTCCCCTAATTGTGGGCGATAATATGTTCAAAGAGAATGATATGTGATATGTTGTATAAAAAGTACAGCACTGCACTGTAATTAATGTGCAACTGTGGATGCAGATTTGCCTATGAATATACTGCAGCCTATACTATATGATGCAATCTACTGCTGTGTTGTTTGAAGTTGTGTCATGCAATTCTGTTATTTGGATTTACTGAAGGTACTTGTTGAACTTTCCCATCGATCAATCTTCTAGAGAATCTACAATGTGGATTAGGCACCCTGTTAGGAAGCCATCCGTATTGCAGGGCTTGATTCCACCCTACTCCGCTCTTTCTGCACCTTGGGCGCCTCCATCTTGGGTGCCATTGCTATCCCCATGTGCATCATCGTTGTGCCTTTGAACGCGGCATTTGGGGAAGCCAACCTCCAGGAGGATCCCCTAAGGATGTTGGAAATGGCCACCATCCGCCAGAACCATCCCTGGCTGTACTACCTCCATGCTGCCGTGGTCTGGCTGGTGTGCTTCACAGTCCATTTCTTCATAGATCAGGCGCTAAAGAAATTCCTGAAGTTCAGGATGAAATGGATGGAAGCAGTGCCAATACCACAGAGTACCACCGTGCTGGTTGAGGCCGTGCCAGCTGACTGGCGATCGGACGGGAAGCTGAAGATGTTCTTTCAGAAGGTCTGGCTGAAAGGGCTGAAAGGGCTGGTTTCAGATGAATGTGTGCTATTTTGGGTTCTTCAAAAAACATCAAAAGACGGGGGATTATGATTTCAATTGCTTTAAACTGTATTTTATGTTTTGAGAGAAGTGGCTCAAACTTATACCAGATGATTGAAACGTTGAGATGTGTCGATATATGTTGATATTGTTATCATTCATTTTCCCTTAACTATGTACGATTCTATAAGTCGCCCCATATTTTTGCATATGATTCAATGCTTAAGATTTCTTACATTTGTAAGCTGATATCCTCAAATGATTTGTGAATACCGAATACCACATAATAACAACTTTGTCTCAGAACTGTTGAGAAACTAATAATATCTCCTTACATTATGATATTATATGATTAATTATGCCGCATAATATAATATACAGTATCACATAAACCACATAATACCAATTATATTCAATTATATAGTATATATATAATTATATATATACACGTATTTATGATATCTCCTTGTGTTGATTCAAATCGTTCAAGTTCTGAACAAAGTCCCTATATACGTGTACTCCCGGAACTGGATGAAGGAAAGAACCTACAGGAACCCCTCTACGAATCCAGTGAATCTGCGAATATCACCATTTTTTGTCAGTTGAATCCCGAGTTTTGCTGATGAACCATAATTAAACATGATTAAACCATATCATACCCTATTAAACCATATTGAACCACATTAAACTGTATTAAACCACATTAAAGTCTATAGTGAGTGTTAACCCCCCAAGGATTTCTCACGTTGCATTCCAGGTCTTCTCTTCAGATGACGTCGTGGCGGCCCATCTGGTGAAACACGAGCATGACCTGGCCAAACTCCTCGCCAAGCGTGACAGCTTGCTGCAGCTGCAACGCAAAGCCCAACAGGTCTTTGAAAAGACACAGACGCTGGGTACTGGTGATTGAAACCATAATCTTTGGTGGTTGAATGGAGTTTTAATAGAGAATGGAATGGGTGAATTTAGCGGCACTACTGCTACTTAATCGGAGGTTAATGGATGTTTAATAGGGATGTAGTGGGATACAAAACCATACATAGCCAAGAATATTATATGCAGTGCGGTGACAATAACCAATCCTATGACGAAAGTTGGTACAATATAATATATATATATATAAGTATAGTTGAATTCTATGATTTATGGTAGGTATATCGAACTAAATATAGTTGGTGATAATCAGCATGATTATCATTTTTGGAATATCTCAATTTTAGCAGGAACATCTAAGGTTCCGCAGGGAGAAATGAAAGAGAAACGAAGAAAGCCAATCAAGCAGCCAGTTGCTGCTGGATGTTCTTTTTTTTCATGTTTTCATCCCCAAGAATGTGAAGACGTCGCCAAGTTCAACGCATATTCTTTTGGTCATGTTGTTCAATTATGTTAAATTGTTGTTCTATTGCAATCCTTCCACACCTGGGAATGATCCCTTGGTTCTTTCAACGGTGTCCACCGTCACCCATAGAAATGATGGCATGATCTCCAATGATGTTTTCCACATTCATTTAAAAAGCACCAGCGGCCAGGAAGGTGGATACTTTCCGACAATGCCCATGTGGAAAACGAGTGGAGACCCTGCCATATTGCGAGGAACAGTTGCAGGGTATGGACGAGAATATTCAGCAACTTCGGCACAGTCATGCGGAAGAACGTCTGAAACTGGCTGATGGTTTCAAGTATTGGTTTAGGTTTCACTTGTCCTCCGGTAGACAAAGGTGGGAATAGACAATCCACCATTTTTAGATGATGTTCCAATTATAACCTCCACCTACCGTGGATTTTCCATTGCCACGTTAATAAGTAAACTTACTGCGCATACCAATATACAACTTTTAAATGATATTGCGATTTTTCCAGGAGACTTGGGGATATCAATATGGCAAAACCAATCAAGATAACTCGTCTTTTTTTTTCCATCCTAAAAGTTGCAAGACAATCCCAAGTGACCCCAACCCAACCACTACTGTACCCAGGAGAGATCCCATGGCCAGAAGCTCCGCTTCCGGCTTCGTGACGTTTTCCAACCGCCGCTTCGCAGACATGGCGCAGAGTCTTCGAATCAGTTCAGATCAGAACCATTGGAAAGTCTCAGCAGCCCCAGAGGCCAGTGACATCCGCTGGGGTGACCTCCGTCGAAGTTCCGAGTTCTCCACTGCTTTGAAAACCGTTGGCTACCTCTTCGTGCTCGGTTTGTACGTTGGTTTCATGCCCATTGTGATCTTCATCACCAATGTGGTGGAATTGGTGGACCTGGGTCCAATGCAGCCACTTTGGGCAGGCTTTGCTCCCACCCTGGGCTTAACCCTGTTCTTGGCCCTGCTGACCACGGTTCTGGTGCTCATTTTCCAGACCTTTTTCTGCTTGAAAGCCAATGCTTATGCCCAGCACAAGCTGCAGTGGTGGTATTTCACCTTTCAGCTGATCTTTGTGGTTTTGGTCACGACCATTGGAAGGTCCTTGGTGAGTCAGTTTCAAGCTGTTCTGGAGTCACCCACCTCGGTCTTCGATATCTTGGCCAACAGCTTGCCGAAGGCCACCCACTTCTACATGACCTATTTGATCTTGCAATGGACCAAGAAAGCCTTGGAGATCTTGCGTTACATGAATCTCTCCAAGTTCCTCTTTTTCAAGACCTTTTGCACATCCAAGGAGGCCAAAGAAAAAGCCGAGCCTGAAGACCAAGCGAGCCAGGGCTTGGGCGCACGAAATGCCATTTGGATATAACATGTATTTTGCTGGTTATTTCCCACTGCCGGATACCACATAATCTTGATACTCTTGGACATCCTGGTCAAATTCAAAAAATCTCCAAATTACTGATTAGTTGAATATGTTAATGATTGCCGTTAATCTGTGTCATGCTACATGGCCTAGAACTTTTCTTTGCCGAGGGACCGCTGTTCGCAAGTCCAAGGTGAATCTTGCTGTGAGTTTCGTGCTGGGCCTTCTCTTCTCCAGTGTGGCACCATTGCTCTCCATCTTTGCCATGCTGGATCTGATACTGGGTCGGTTGATCTATGGCTACCTGGTGATTCATGCAGAAACCCGAAAGCCGGACCTGGGAGGGGAGTTCTGGGTCAGCCAAGTCCACTTTGCTGAGCTGGCTTTGGGGCTCTACTGCATTTTGATGATTGGCGTGCTGAGCCAGATGTCGGAGTCCTACGCATGGATGATTGCAGCTCCCAGCTTGCTGCTTGTAGTTTGGTCTGCCTGGCACCATCGAAAGACGTACCAATGGAGGCAACTGCCCTTTGAAGAACTGGTGACTTTGAATGAGGACCCGAAGGAAGCAGCTGATGTGATTGGCGAGTGCTACATTCAGCCCGAGCTGGCAGACACAACACAAGTGACCTGTGTGGTCTAGATGATTAGATGATATTAGATGGTTGTTAAAATGCGATCAACTGCTGCGATCTGTCGAAAGACATGCAGTGGCAAGATGTGACAAGAACATCTCTGACACTTCTTTCTTTCCTTTGTGAAGTCCCACGCTGTGAAAAGATGTGACAAGAGCATCTCTCTATAGTTTAGCTGTTTTCCCATCTCTTGCCCCAACGGAGCGGCTTGACTACCAAGTCGCTTCCGATGGGTTCCAGCAATTCAGTCAAAGAGACTAAGGGACACCCAGCCCGCTGATGGCATAGTGACCCTACAGTCCAATGACTACCTTCAAAGCATGACAAGTGCAGTACAGTGCAGTTGATTGACGACACTGGACATGCAAAACAACGTGCCACTACATGCCACTACCCCTGCATTTGGTCACTCGAGCTGATTGGGATTAGATAGGATTTAGATGGATTTAGATGCAGCCGCGTCTAGCATCATTTAATATGAGTAAAAATGGCTGGAGGTGCCAACCCATGAGATGTCCAGCACAAGATAACTGTCCACCTAGGCTCAACTGGCCCTGGCCAGCGACCCTCGTCAGATGTTAGCTGTTTGTCGGAGGGTAAGGCTGGAAAATCCCATTTTTTTCGACGATTTCGCCACCAAAACACATTAAAAGCTCCATTTACATTGGATTTGTGAGGATTTCAAATTGCCATGTTTGATTACCGGAGGGTATATCATGGCTTAAGTCCCAGAGCGGGCGACATTTGGAGAAAGAGCGAGAGAGGCCTAAATCATAACCAATATATCACAATATGTTTCAATATGTTACAATCATTTGCCAATAAACTCAGCTCAGGTATGCCCAGGTATAGTTACCATCCATTTTTCCGGATGAACAGCCCACTGTCACTTGAGCCCCAAGGAACGCCAAGATAGCCGCAGCGTGCTTTGGGGCTCGGATGGCACCTGCGGTGAAGGCGTTGTATCGATGGGGTTGGCTGGTTGGCTGGGGATTTTACGGGGATTTATCCCACACAAAATCTGATAGACTGTTAGGCTGAAGCATTTGAGGAACGTTTCTTGTTCTCTAGAGTGTTTCAGCTCACCTAAAAATGGGATGACAAGCCCAAGATAGTCACCCCACAAAGCAAACAAGACGTTTGCCAGGTGCACTGCTCGTCCATGTCGTGTGACTGGACTGGCACTGTACAGTTAAATGCGAGTCCACATTTCATTTTGCTCGCGAACGAGGGGAACAGAAATCAGTCACAAGATATCATAAGTCATAAATAGTCATGAGACGTGAGCCTGTCGGACGGTCTTCAAATGATCTTCAAGCACTTTGAAAAGAACGTGTTGGTGGGTTTCTGTTGGACCATGTTGGACCCCTGAGCTCTCAACTTCAGTTGAGGGGTCCAGTTCCCTTCGTTCCAGTTAGTGATGCCCCTGCCATGACTTGTTGTGGCGGAGCCGACGAAATTCGCTGAGTGATCAGCGCGACCAGGCTGCGGCCTTGGTGAACCCCAGTTGACCCGCCCTTTTTTTCGAAGCCACAGGGGGCTCTCAGGATCAACATGATCAACAGCTCACGGATCAAGCATGGCGAGATTGAGATGAGATACTGTATAGTGAATTTAGATGAATGTATGTGAATGTGAATTCTCTTAATCTTACCTAATCTTACCCTGATGATCTCATGGATAACGTTGGGCCCAACAAATTTGCGCATTGTCCGTGTGCTTCAGCTGGCGGGTAGCGTGCTGCGTTTAATGATCGGACGGCTCTTTCATTGAAAATCGAGTCCTGAAGATGAGCTAAACATGAATTTGAAACCAAGAAATACATCAAACAAATCCGATGAAGTGACAAAAACTGCGGAATTAACGCCACAGCTTTTTGAAATGAAGATGATCACAAGTTCTAGAAACTTCATGTCGCGGCTGTGATGGCATTTTCTTCGGGAAATTGAACATTGCTAGCCACATCTCGGTCTTTTTGTTTGGCATGTACATTATAGATTTTATCATTATAAGGTATGCTGACCTGGCAATTCACAATCCCCCTATTCTAGGAAAGGCCACTTGTAGACGAGTCATTCCCAGGAAACATCTCAGGACTGCCATCATCGCCATCGGCCATTGCCATGAATCATTTTGGCCGCCTTCGGCCTTGCGAAGATGAGGCGTTTGGCTGATAGCAACTGACATAAAACCGTATGGGTCGTGTAGGAAAAATGGAGCACCCAGGGTTTGGTGCCATGTTCTATTTAAGGCCCCAAACAATTAAAGTACTTGTATGGTCCTGTATGGTTTAGATGGCACTCCTGATGATCATTCATCTTAGTGGCAGTGCTCATCAGCTGGGCAATGCTTGTCAGGTGGAGGTTTCTTCTAAGATACAAACTGCAACTGATGGTGGTATTCAAAATGTACCAAATACCTGATGGAATTTGTGCCTCAACATGCTTTCAGCTGACTTCTGGTTGGGAGCATCTCCAACTGGCTCAACCATGATAATGATCATAATGGTTGAGATCCACTGACAAACCGGGCTATACCAGGATGATCATCCCAAATGTCACTAACACACCAAACTGGTGCAACTGATCAACTGGTACTGTGCTTTGAAGAGCTCGATGCCTCTGCTCAGCTCCCTCCCAGGGATCTCTCGTGTGCGCTATGGATATGCACAGATCTCTCGAAGGGTCCTGGTGCAACAGGGCTGCAGTTTCACGAATCTCAGTGCTTTTTGAGCGATCGGGACCATAGATGTCCTCGTCCGACTGGTGAATGAAACAAGAGGAATCCCGTGAATGAATGATGGCAAATGGACTTGAATGATCATGGTACATGATATGCATGAGACGCCAAGCTGGACTTGTTCTTCAAAGATGCAGGACATCATTGATCTTGCCCGTCTTGCCTGCAGCCAGACCTCAAAAAGACCAGATGCTCCTGCTGTACTGGCCCTAATCCCTAATAGCTCCTTAATGGCAATGTTGTAAGCTGCTTTTCCCACATATATATACACATTGAAATCAAATTGAGAGAGAGAGAGAGAGAGATATATATATATAAATCAATAGTAATCTAATTGTTTAATCACTATATCATCGTACCATATGCATGTAATATAAAATATAGAATATAGAGATATTGATATTGATTTCCCAGCAGTTGGATTTTCCAGCCAGCTAAGGATACCACTTCTTGTTTTCCACCATTCTCCAGTGAAAAAAAACTCCCCAGGAAGGACGGCGAGTTGCCGTATGGCCTGGGCAAGCTTCCGCAAACAGCCTGCGACCCGGGCGATTTTTTCCCAGGGCGGTGTGGGGATGGGAACGCCACTATGAATTCAGTATTAAATGGTATAAACATAACATGATCATGGGTATATATATATATAACAAAGTATTATTATGATACTACGTAAGAATATCATGATTGGGTGTATGACTGTATGATGATGATGATTGTATAACATGATATAACCACTGATGGGAATTTAAAAAAATGATGTAACACCAACCATGAGTATGGGGTTATTGAGGTCGTTACCAGGAATATCGTCACGATATGTCTAACCACCTGGACAAATGGCGAATCCTTGTTCGGAACTGTGTGCAGTTCAATAGGGGAAAGGATGCACAGTTTCTGTTTTCAGGTGGTTAGACATATGGGGGTTTCCTAAAGTGGGGGTACCCTCAAATGGATGGTTTATAAGGGACAATCCTACAAAAATGGGTGCTTTGGGTACCCCCATTTCAGGAAACTTCCATATTGTGATTACCCCATCAGTTCCGGATGTTTCGAATTGATGTGGGCCTGATAGAGTGGTAGAGTCCTGGCCGTACCTCTCAGTGTGAATCTTGTGAGTCATGCAGTGGAGGATAGTTGGGACTAAGATTTGTTTGGATATTTGGAGGTTCAATGTTAGTCCCAACAATGCTCCAGGGCATGGATATTGTTGATGGTTGAGTATGTTATTTATCTATTTGGACATTTGGATAGCCATGGTGTCATGTTGACTGTTGATTCTTCATTTGATTAAAGGAAGTTTCATGGAGGAAACAGGAAACTCCGAGTTACGGATGGTTTTATTCTCACTCTCCCAGAGATCATTGTGTCCAGTTGGCACCTGCGTCAAGAGATCATGAAGTCACATTCTCACTATCCCGGAGATCCTTGTGTCCAGTTGGCACCTGCGTCAAGAGATCATGAAGTCACATTCTCACTCGCCCAGGGACCATTGTGTCCAGTTGGCACCTGCGTCAAGAGATCATGAAGTCACATTCTGACTAGCCCAAAGATCATTGTGTTCAGTTGGCACCTGCGTTAAGAGATCATGAAGTCACATTCTCACTATCCCAGAGATCATTGTGTCCAGTTGGCACCTGCGCTCTCACTCGCCCAGAGACCGTTGTGTCCAGTTGGCACCTGCGTCAAGAGATCATGAAGTC
>Ga0126342_10008992_pt1 | contig 17895 bp, 18 predicted proteins | sample Cyp1metagenome_FD_92528 | JGI IMG/M metagenome (GOLD analysis project Ga0126342, IMG submission 92528) | Coral microbial communities from Lord Howe Island, Old Settlement Bay, Australia - Cyphastrea 1 metagenome | ecosystem: Host-associated > Invertebrates > Cnidaria > Coral ... | reverse complement strand
CTCTTACTCTTTCTCTTCTACTCTTCTCTCTTCTAATCTTTCTCTTCTCTCTGCCTCTGCCCTACTCTGCTTTTCATCTGTCCATATTGTCGGAAGTTTGACTTCTAAACTTCCTTCGATCATTGCTTGGTGGTTTCTTGATGACAAAAAGCCATTACAAAACCTATATAATAGATAAAAATAATACGTACCATATAATACTTCATCTATATTCATCAAATCCATTCATCTCTTGAGTCTTGCCAGCCAAAACAGAGCCCAAGAGATTCAGAAATCCTTCAATGACTATTACAGCTATTAGGCAAGATACAATGTGCCATGGGGGTAGCCGCTACGCCCAATGGCTGGATGGTTTATTTCATGGAAAATCCCAGCCATAAATGGATGATTTGGAGGGACCCCCATGACTTAGGAAACTTCCAACTGAGAACGACCTTCAGTATCAATCACATTCCATCACCACAAGAAAACGCGATGGCAACGGGACAACCCTGCAACATCCCTGAATGCCTCAGCTGGTCGCATCCGACCTACTATGGTTTACAGTGAACACTCCTGCCAAAACGGGAGACTATCGGATGACTTAGGGGTACCCCCATGACTTCGGAAACCCCCAAAAAAAAACAATCAGCCGAAAAAACGAGGTCGAGATCTGCCTTGACCCGCGTCTTCCGCGACGAGCTCTCAGAGCAGCGCGCCCTGTCGCAGCGGCCCGAGGTGCCAATTGTAGCTGATTGATGACTCGGACGATGAAAACTGCGGCCCGGATGTGAATGTTCATGGTTTATCATGGTTTATGATGATAATTGCCATAAAGTTTTGGTTGATGATGATAATTGCAAGTTTGCTGCAAAATTCACCAGCCAGACGGCCTTCAACTCTTCAACAGACCTGGTCACACCTCAATGTTCTCCGTCCGTCAACGTGAAGAACCTCCCCAGATGTTCACTGATTTTTGTCCACCTTTTTGTTCGACTTGTCTGACTGAAAATGGAGTACAAAATCTGACTATTTCCATTATCATTGCTGTGTGTGTAATATATATATAATTATATATATAGTATATATTATATTGCATTTGGACTTGGACCCAAATATCATATTCCTGACGATATGATATCCCATTAGGTTCAGCTATTTTTCCTGTTTTGACATGCCCCCATGTTTGAACACAGCCCGCCATATACTGTTAAATGGTTGAACCAGCTTCGATAGTCATATATTTTATGACATTTGCTTATGTACATTGATTGACATCGACCAACGTTTACTAATTGCTAACAAATACTTACCACCCACAAATACGGGTGTTTCTGAAAATGGGGTATCCCAAAGACACCATGGGTTTCAATACTAAGTCATGGTCTATTGACTTGGATGATTTGGGGGCATCCCCATTGAAGGAAATTGGAGGAAACCTCCATTTGTTGTTAATAAATGTCAAACAAGGTTTTAGGAATCCGCCATTTTTCCAGAAACCACCCTAAACTCAAATATGGGTTTGAAAAATTACATTCCATTGACATTCATTCAAATTTAATATATAATAATATATATATATACGATATAATATATATAATATTATATTATATATAATATAATATATATATATAATATTATATATAATATAATATTATATGTATAATATATAATATATAATACATATATATATTATATTATATTATATAGAATATATATATATATATATAATATAGTGTATATATATATATATATATATGATATATAATATAATATATATACAACGTTGATATTGACCACAAACATTTTTGGAGTTTACCAAGTGAAGCTGTCATTGTCCAGGAGCTACAACAGATGACCGGGCAGCTTTTTGATGGACAGCAGGTGCAGCAAGCCGTGGACAAAGCCTTGACCTCCTTGGAGGTGCGGTGGCCACCGGTGGTCACCGGTGGTTCACGGGGAAAAAAGGCCGGTTCTGATAAGGAAAATGGATGAAAATGGTGGTTTTCATAGGGGAAAAGGATGCTAAAATCATGGATGAACATGGTATTGTGTCCTATTTTAATGACAGTTCATCAGGTCATCAATTCGTCCAGGTTAGGAAGTATCATTTAATGAGTCATCTGTTCCGGCTATGAGTCAAAAATTTCGTGGATCGTCCCCCATATGGTTTGTATCAATCCAAAAACGCCTCCAAAGCACCAATGCTGTGGACGCAACACCTGTGGAGCTACCAGAAAATCATAGAAAATCCAGACTTCTCCGAAGCACCATTCTCCTCCATCCATGGAAAAACGACTTGTCCAACCATACAATCCTCTACAAAATCCTCGTATATTTCTCACCCTTCATCCAAACCATGGATGTTCTTCATGTTTCCACAGCCCATGATTGACAACATTCTGCTTGAACCCATATTATTATCGTCTATTAACTTAAACCATATAAGTGGATATGGAATTAAAAGTTATTATATAGCCAGCTGATAGGACGTAGTTATGACAACTTGTCACATAGGGTGTAATAACCACCATGACCATATCCTGAAAAAGTCCTCCAATGACCCAATGATATTCCGATTAATTCGTGGTAAGCCTATTTTTGACTGTTAAAGCTCATGGTTTCATATACTGTATATTTTCTGAGTTAAGCCACCATGAAAGTCAGATATGTGGCTATGAACAAGCACTTATGGATCAAAACCAACCTACTAAACATTAATATAGACAATATAGCTATCATTCAAATCAGCTTTGCCATTTTTCATGGAAATCCCCAATGGTTGTGGCTGACCCCCCTGGATGTCTTGGTGAACCCCCTGGATGTCGCCCAGCTCCCAGGTCACCCGTCGCTCCCAGCGCACTTTGGCGGAGCACTGGGCCGTCTTCAGTTCTGTGGAGGGAAGCGAGGCGCAGGGCTCTCCAAACATGGGGCTGGGCCGGAAAACGTGGAGGCTCAAGAAAAAATTGGAGATTTCATGTGGATGTAATGGTGATTTGTTTTTGGGCTTAACAAACAAGAATGGTGATTTAATATGAATTAATGGGATTTAATGGGATTTATGAGGGTATAATGGGGATATAAGGGGATGTAATAGTATTTAGCCTCTGGTAAAATAATATAGCTATTGAAAAGTGGAATTTATGGTTGATTTATCGTTCTTTTTACGAAGCAAAATTGAAGAATTCCACGGGATTTATGCTGTAGTTGATTTATGGAGTTTAACCAACAGAATGGGAACTTCATCGGATCTATGACTGATTTATTTTGACCAAAATGCTCAAGAATTAGTGTTTCATGATAAGAAATTAAGCCAAAATATCAAGACTTGATCACTAATCTGGTTTGTGGTGCTTAAATATGGCCTAGCCATGCCTAGCCTATGGCCCAGTAACAGAACACAGATGCGTTTAGACCCCTCACTTGGGTGGGGGTACATCATGGTTGCTTGGGTCTCCAACCTTTTGTCATGCTGTGGGGTGCTGTATGTCAAGCATCAGAACGGTATGTCTTTGGGGCGGGCTTTACTGTATATATATATATATATACATATTTATATATATATAGATATAGATAGCTTTAAGAAATCATGTATTAAAAAAAAAAAGATGAAGCCGACCCGTCCAAGCTGTAGGAAAATCTAAGCACATGATCTACCTATCGAGAGCCAGGCACATGGATCCATACAAAGGATCCTAGCTACAACCTTAAAAGATAATTTTTGATACCTTCAGTGGGAATTCACACCAAAGCCGTAGTGATCCGTAGTGGTTGTGGTATGTATAAATGTGTTTACCTAGTCTAATGGTCCCAGAAGTACCTCTAAATCCCCTGTTTGGATCTTGGCAAATCACTTCCCTCAGAGTCTGACAGGTACACGATGCACTGACAGAGAAGCTAGAGGAGATGCAGATTGAAAGTGTAAGTTGATGGATGTGACGGCAGTTGATATCCAACATCCAACAACCATTTGCTTCTAACCGTTGACAATTGTGAAAGTGACGGGAATAGTGGAATGTAACGTTTTTTTCCCATTCAATCGCTTGGCATGGCTTTGGGGTCAAGATGATTGTCCAAAATTGTTGGTCCATTGGTCCCCCGCGGTTGGACAAATCGGAAATGTTACCCAAGCTCGGCCGGTCTGTTACAAAACATTGCAAGACCACGCCGACTTCATCTTGTGTATTCTGTGAGTAATTATTCTGGAAGATCATCTTGGGGCAAGCAAAAACTCACAGAAAAAGATGGAGGCTAGAACCAAACAATGATGTATTAATATCAATGATGTCATTAGCAGCCATTGGGGCTCCACAACCCACCTGGTCTAGATGCTCTTGGCCGAGCTGTCAGTTGGTGATAAAAAATGGAAGTTTCCCCATTAACCTCCAAATATAGATAACAAATGATAACAATGTAGAATAAAATATCATACATGTGATCTATAATGATATATATATATATATATAATATATATATACTGTATATAATTGTCTAGGCCGAAGATTCCCACATCTGCTGACCTGCTGACCTGCTGACCTGCTGCTTCGTCGTGCACAAGGAGCTGGATCAAGGGCTCAATGTGGCCGAAACATCGACGCGTTGGTTGAGGGAACCTGACCAGACACTTGGATGACATGATGAGAGATTGCTGGTGGGATGGTTCTTCGATTTCCCTTGAACCAATCCATTGGTTCTTAGAATTGCAAACAGTGCTTTACCTAAATCTTCGATGAAGAAATTTGATCACTGTTGCTTGTTGTTCCTATGTTTCTCTCCCCTCGCGATGATTTTTGAGGCCCTCTCAAACACACATGGCACCCTGCTGATCGCGGAACTGACAGGAAGGTCTATTTGGTCTACTTATCACTAGTATCACTAGTCACTACAGTAGAACCGTTCCACATGTCAAGGTGGAGCAAAATCGCATGCATCACAGCAGTGTTGGACTGAAGAAATCGTGGAATCGGCCATTTTGATTTGTCTTTAGATTCTGTTCACGGCAAAGTTTAAGTATGGCTCATGATGTATCTGAATAAACTACAAAGACCTCACCGTCAACCTATCTGGAAATGATGTTTAGTACTGTATCGGGAACCATCCTTAAATGATGAACAATGGTTGCTGTTAGTTACTATATAATCTATATAGTACCATACCAAAATGAAGATTACCACCATCAAAATGAGCATTACTGTAAAATTCCCAAGAGTGATCTCATGTCAGGTTGGTGAAGTGCTGCAACCCGATGACCGATATGTTTCACCCCCAGCCTCAGGAACAGCGCACAAAACTTGACTGCCTTGACCAGCAAGGAGGCGGCGAGAAGCAGAAGCTTTTGGGAGTGCCAATCTGCTTGATGGTTTCAAATATGTTCAATGTAGAAGACGATGTTTGTTAATTACTAAGATTCAAAACATTTCTAAACTATATTCTATATATGGGGGGGTTCCTAATATACGAGTACCCCCAAATCATCCATTTAATAGGATTTTCAATTATAAACCATCTATTTTAAGGGGTACCCCCATTTTAAAAATTTTAGGTAGGACACACCTATAGCCTATGATATATATATATATATACATATGAATATGTGTTTTAAAGATTCAACCATAATTGTTGAGATCCCAATTGTTGCTGGATATCTCCATTGATTCCAACAAAAAATGCGTTCGTAAAGTCACGTCTGTCTGACAGTGAAAAGTATGTCCGTTTTTGGTGGCTGAAGATCATCCCTGCTGGTTATGTTTTGGTTACAACAAGAAGTGTTGTTAAAATCATAGGTTTAGTCTTTGGCCATATATTTTGGCTGAAACTGCCTGCGTTGCTTGACAACCCCTGCTGAAAACCCAGTGTGCTGAAGTTGCAAACCTCATCCAGTGTTTGGTTTCCATCTCTGAAGATGAAACCACCAAGCATTGATGATTGTTTTTTGAACCCCTATCATTTCCCTTCCCCTGGCCTAAACCCCCATTTCGATATGGAAAAAAACATGGTTTCCCGTTCGGAAAACGATCGACCTTCATGTTGGGTTTCCACATCTATCTTAGTGAAACATGGAGGGTTGCCATTAAAAAATCGACGTTCATAGAATTTTCATCGGGTATAAAAGGGATCTTAAGGGATCATAACATATCATAACCATCACTTCCCAGCAACGTTTTCTTCACCATCAGCTAAAGTCCAAAGTGATCTTGATCACCTCAGAGCTACAGGAGCTGCTGTGGCTCAACAGACTCTCCAACTCTTTGAGCGTTCGCTGCGGACAGCTGCGGGCTGGCAGCACGGTGCTGGAGGCAGGATTTGGCCTCGATTTCAGCAACAAAACTGGGGATTTATAAGGATATCATGGGGATATCATGGGATATAAGATTTACCCTCTGGTAAACTAATCAACAGATCCATGGAAATCACCATTCTTAATACGAAAATCATTTGTAAATGGCTCATTATGATCATTTTCCAGAGCTATGATCGTTTACAGCGCATGGTATCAACGGGATGAACGAACAAATGGAGGTTTATGGCATTGGACTTATCACATATGCGATGGAAAATCAGCATTTAAAGTAGAGATTTATCGTCGAACCTACTGGGCCATGTTCCTTAGTTATATGGCTATGGATCAATACTGTACCTATACATACCATTTTTAGGGGGATGAACATCCATTTACCAGCTATTTTGATGTTCACCAGGGGGATAGGGTTTTGACCCATCCCCATATGATCTATATGTTCGATTGCCACAGCGTAGCAGCATGTAGCAGCATCAATTCTTCACGAGGTGACTCAATGGCCTGGTTTTCTGAGTTTGGAGGATGCGACCAAGCAATGACAGTGGTGGTCACTCAAACCATGCATTTAGATGTTCGATTTCAATATATATATATATAGTCAGGTTCAAGGGCAAAGTAAGACCTTAGAAGTGCCAAACACAGAGACGGACGCGCAGACACGGTCACAGTCGCTGGAGCAGACTCCTAAAAGACCTGTTAATGACAGGAATGTGACAGCAACATTGCCCAGGCTCGTCCGCACACATATCCCACTATACTATACCATACTATACCAAGTTGTCGTGCCAACCCGAAGCTCATGGCTGCTGTAGCGCCCTGTGCTTACTATGGCTGCGGCTGTGGGCAGCCGGGGCACATGTTGGGCTTTCAAAGTGGTTGGATGGCTTATCGATAAGCCATCCCACCACCTTGAAAGCCCAACATGGCTTATCCAGCTTATGCACATCAAGATCCTCCTGTCAAGCTTCGCTTGCACCGCCTGTTGCTGGAGCTGAAACCCCTGCAAGAAAAGTACTGGGAAGCACAGCATTTGGTGCAGCAGATGGCCGTCCATGAAGTTGGTCTTTGCATCCAAGCAATCCTGGATAAGCCTTTGCCAATGCACTGGATGCATGACCTCAGCATCCAAATGCTTGGAGAACTTCTTCGGCTCCATCCAGCTATTGTGACTTCAGAGTGTGGCAAGGTGGGTATGGCTCAATTTTGTTTACCCCAAAAATTGAACGGGTTCATCAGAAAAGTGACAGTTTTGTGGGTTCGTTTTTGAGCCATGGCCAGGTGAAAATGAACCTCTCATGGCTCTTTCCAGAACATGGAGATGTCGACCTTGCAGCTGCGTTTTTCTCGAAATCTCCTTTGGACAAAAGAAACATTAAGAAACTATGAGCCAGACCACCAAGAGTGAAGCCACAAAATGTTCGAAGCTTCTGATGAGATGTACAAAAAGCAAAACGACCTCTGCAAAGAACCAGCGTGCACTGCGAGAGCTTGGTTGGTCCCTATATGGAAAGATGTTCCATGCACGCGTCCAAACCAAGAGTTGTTAGTGAGTTGTATAACAACTCACCATACGCTGTCCTTGTGTTTTATAAGTGTCTGCGAGCCAGTGCACCATACAAACCAAGATTTTTTTGGTTTGTATGGTGCGCTGGCTTGCAGACCCTTATGAAACACAAGGCAGCGTTTCGAACCGATTCCATACATGCACTGGAAGTCAAAGCCAAAGATTTGGCCTCTTGAACTATCATCGCGTTTCTTTTCATTTCAGTCAATTTCTGGTGAGATTCCAACTCTGCAGGACTTTGGCGCGCCTGAAATTCAGGACTCCCGAAAAAACAGCGAGATGATGCAGGAGGTGGATGTATGTCAAAAGCCAAAAAACACCCAATTAACTAACCGTCCTAGATAATTAAAGAGAATGAGTAGAATATTGATGTAAGTTAGTACCCCATTGTGGGTTTGGGGCTTATAAGACAAATAATTATGCGAACATCCTAAATTAATTAAACTAATAGACGTTTCTGTACATTTATTGGGGTGTCACCAGCGTAAAAGGGGTTTTGAATGGTTGTGACAGATTCGCAGGTCTGTCGCCATTCAATGAAGCATATTGGATTGCATTGCAGCAAACATTGCATCAATATAACATAACATAATACAATATAATTATATATATATGATTGCATATTGTCTTTTGACAAATATTTCATATATAGACTGAGCGATTAGATGCTTGAAATCCCTAGGAAAAAACGGAGCTTCCACGGATTGATCGAAATGTGTCGTTTCCATTTGGATCCGGGGATTCCAACGGCGATCCACAAAGGTCATCGGCGATATTTTAACATGGAACGGTGGAACGCTCCAAAATGATCAAAAATGGTAACCATACAGGAATATTACTGTGAAAAAGGATTTCTTTTTGAAGCTTCCAGCTTCAACTCGCAAACTTACATATGCATACATGTGATATTGTGTGTATAAATCCAATATTTACATCTGTGCATTACATGTAGATAGAATCACCGGCAGGCCTGCCAGAATGCAGAGGATGGGCAGCTGGACTGCATTGCCATGTGTTTCGCTGTTTCCAGGTACACCAACAAAAATTGTGAAGAAGCAGACAAACCCATCCAAGTATAGGTTTATTATGAATTCGGAGGTTAGTTTATAAGTATTCCGGATGTCATATGATAACTCCCCAAGAATTAAGGTGTTCTGAGTTGAAACCCTCATGTTTGTCTGTTTGAAAGATCATCGATGAATGGGGTACAGTATTTCAAAATGTTGTGGTAAGCCTAATGGCAAACCCCAGGTGGGGTGCGGCTTATACAATGTTTATACTTTATACCATAGATTCCTAGTTGGGGATGGTTCTATTGTTAGATTCACCAAATAAATTGTCTGATGTTGCTTCTGGTTCTGAATCTACCTGGTCTCTCCCTGATTTTATTTCTGGAAGCTCTCTTCAGAGCAGGATTCCTACTATCATTGTTGTTTGTAAGTACATAATGTTGTAAGGATCGTTCAGGGTGATTGGTTGAGAAGCCTTTTCAGACACATCAAAGTTGTATTTGTACATGGCATGAATTCGAAAGCAACCCCAACCGCATGTTCTTTGCAGAGTTGCACACTTGGAACGGAGGTCTTCACTTTCTATGCCCTACTCTCTGGTAATCTAACGTGGCTAGGGAAAATGGCATGTTTGTAGATGATTTGCCTGGTTTGCCGCAGCGGTTTGCCTGTTAAAATGTGGTGGTGTTCCATAGCTACGTTCGATTGCCAGAGGGCATTCGGCCCCAATTTCAAGCAGAGCTTGAGGTCGAAGGCTGAAGCCGTTGGAAAGCTGTTGAGTGGCATGTCAACCTTGCTGAATGAGGACTTTGTTGGGTCGCCGAATTTGCGAATTTGGGGTTGGGGATGGATCAAAAGCCTATGAAATACATTGAAATACCATTTTGAAAAAGGGATGAACGTCCATGACTACCAGATCTACCAGCTATTTTTGGTCACAAGGGTTTTCCCAGGTTTTGACTTCTGCCACCTGGCCAAGTACGAAAGGTAAAGCTCCCACAGTGGCCCTTTTAAAAAGGGCCTGTCCACTGGAATTTGCTTGGGTCCCTTTTTTTTAGCAGTGGCTGCCAGGACCCCCGGTGAGTTCACAGGGGGTTTTACAGCCTGTTGTACTATCCAATACATTGGGAAGTACCCTCTGGTAATTTAACATAGCTATTGAAAATGACCATTTGCAGTGGATTTTCCCATGAAAAATGGTGATTTTCCATAGCTATGTTAAATTACCAGAGGGTATCATAATCCATGATAATCCATGAACTGCCAAACTGACCAATGTCGATCAATGTTGACCAAACGTTGTATATGTATGGAATGAAGGTGCTGCTGGAATGAACGCTGCTCAAGTATTATAAACCCATGATGTCCCATGATATCATGGTTGCCTCATGGCTCCCCCTCCCGTGGCTTCCCCTGAAGAGGACATGTTGAAAGCAGCTCAGCGCTTAAGCCAGCGTACCAAGCACTTGTTGGCCAAGCGGCAGAAGTTGCAAGACGAGATGCTTGAAAGCTGGTGGGAGGGCCCAACGCGGGCTGCTGTGGCTGCTGTGGCTGCTGTGGCTGCTGATCTGCTGAGCCATGGTGGGACCCGGTAGTGAAGATGAAAATGTGCATCGAATAGTTTGTGGTTGTAGATGTTCATCCAACAAAAAAAGGGTATTTCAATGTATTTCAGATAGGTTTTGAGCCATCCCCATGTTGGTGTCGAGCAGGGTGTCGAGCAGGCTGGCGGTTGACCGGGGGAATCCCCGGGCTATCTTTTGCTACATCTTTTTGGGTCCTAGATGTGCCATGGTCAAGTCACATGGATTCACCCATAGAGGATGTTCATCCCCCCATAAAAATATGGGGATTTTTCTCCCATTTTTTGCGAAGAATCCCATGGAATCCCATGATGGTGCAATGACCATACTCCAGAAAAATCCCAGATGTTGCCCATATGTTGAAGATGGTGTTTGTGTTTTAAAAAAAAAAAGCACTTGGGCATCTCCCAAAATGCAACGTTTTTCAAACCAAGCCCATAAAAAAGACATTAAATCGATTCTCCATGATTCTCCCTCTAGGTTCGTCGCGCTTCAGAAGTTGTGTGTTTCTGGGAGGAGCATGTGATGTGACGGTCAGATAGGGTCAGCCCAGACCAGAGCCGCTCCTTAGGTCAAGACGTATGTCAGTGCACCAGGATCCTGCATTGCTTGGAATCTTTGGTAAGTGGAGATTGTGTTGTTTTCCAACCATTTAGGCACACTCGGGATCAAGTGCATTGTTTTGGAAGCAGAAGGTTGAATTCAGAGGGTGATCACTTGCACTTCACAAAATCACTTGTTTAAGTTGGAACCAAGTTGGGTTAGAACAAGGTAGCAAGTTTGTGTTAGCGGTGCTTCAGTCGTAGACAGAGCGCCAGCATTAACATTGATTTGCTCAGCTCGATTCATAGATGTTTTTTTCAAATACACTCTGGGGTTCTTCGATAAACAGTTGAAACATGTTTTAAAATGTTTTAAACATGTTAAAACAAAATTAACACACAGACACACAGTCAGATAAGAGGACATTCACCCAAAAAATTGCACGAAAAATCTACCACAGACCTCCGGTTTACACAGGAGGAGAGCCATGCTGAGTCTGTCTCTGAAGGATTGGGTTCCTGGGTTTTTTGTTTCATGCAACATTTTCCATCATTTTCCCTTTTCTGGCCCCAATCAGAATTGTCCAAAAGTTATGAGGATTGCAGTTTTTTGATGTTTTTTAATTGTCGTCGTCTCCCTAATAATCCTAATAAGTGCGAGGGGCTGTGCGGGACAATGACTCAGGTGAAGGTTTATTTGCGGTTTCCTACCTTTCGAAGAATTCGCGCCGAACATCAGTGACAAACTGAGGTTCCTTGATATATTTATTGGAGGATCGAGAGCTGAAGGAAACACCTCAGGTGCCGCCGGTGACTCTAGGCAGTCTACCGAATCTTGGATGTTTTGATGGCAGTTTCCTTGGTTCGTCCAGGGTACTTCTCAGGATGATTGTTTGTTTAATTACGTTTGGCTGGTTGATGTGCAGTGTTGTTAAGTCGCGGCGTTTCACTTTTCTGGTTGTATCCCCACGTGTGTTAGTTCATACTGTGATATCCCGAACAATCGCCCCGCGTTTCTGCCGGGGATATTGTTTGTTTGATCTTTTTGGCTTGTATCATCTGGTATCCCTATTTTCCTGGGTTAAACCATATCAAGATCTTTCTTGGTCCCTGTTTCAAGGGCCATTTCAGCTACCTAATTTGAAGGTACCTATCATATACTGTATAAGTTCTATACAAAGGCGAAATGTCAGCTGTCAGCCCTTAAAAATTGGTTTATCGAACTCTTCCAGCTGCTGCTCGGCAGGACGAAGTGACACCGGCCGAGTTGCTGAATATCCTGCACTGCACGGCGGCACGCGTCTCCCGGCTCACAATAACTGACAGCTGGTGGCGGCTGAGGGGTTGAAAATCCAAGATCAATCTCTATGGTGACTATCGTCTAAGGGGCATGAACAAGTTTTTCTTACTGAGGATATCATGTGGATGTATCACCAGCAACGGAACTGGTCGAAATCACATCTTTTTTTCAGCTGTGAAATTGTTGTATTTATGTAATTCAGAATAGTGCCGACAGGTCACAGATCAATGGATGCTCCATGTTCCTACGAGAAACCAATGGCTTCGGGAAGTTTATGATGCTAGTCCCCATATCGCACGGACGATTTGTTGTGATCCTGAAAGGTGGAAAATGGTCGTAGACTTCTGGGTCGGGATACTGTATTTCCGAAGTTTTGACATGGGGGCCAATACCTGGCAGTAGCCCCGTATCCATTGATGTTGTTTGTCAGAGTTGTCTACCTCAATCATTCGCAGAATCTCAACCCCAGATTTTTATTCACCTGGCTGTTGATCATGGGCGTGTTACCATTGTATAGCAGATGACTTGCGGAGAACCCCCGATGTTTAACCAACCAAAGTAAAATTGATCTGCCAAAGTTGGGCACCCCAATCATCCCCAATCATTGGATAAAGTCTCAAGAGTTGATCGAAACAACCATTGAACCAAAGTTCTTGGGTTTTGTTGTCTCAAGCCATTCATTTCTGGGGGTTCTCAATGGGGGATACCCAAAACATCCCAAGACCATGGGGGCTCTTCAGGTCTTCAAGCATCGGAAATCACAGGTCTTCGATTGGGATGCTCGGACGGCAGCGAAACCTTTGTCGGATGGTGAATATGTTAACAATGTTTAATCTACCCTCTAGTAGTTTAAGATAGCTATCGAACATGACGATTTATAATTGACCGTTTTTAGTGATGGTGATTTTCTATAGCTATGTTAGTTTACCAGAGGGTACTGTGAAATTTTCTTAGAGCATGTTTTGCGATAAAATGCGATAAATATTTTATATATAATATGTAAATGATTAATTATATATGTATACATTATGTATATATTATGTATACATTATGTATATATTATGTATATATTATGTATGCGACTGTATGTAAATGTAAATATATATATATATGTGTTTGTAATTTAGAATCACATATTATTAGTGTATATATAACAAGCAAGAACCCCAAATGATGTTTGTTTTGGTGGGATGTTTATGATTGGCCATGGCTACACTCTAGGCCGGAGGGGGGGCTGCCTTCATGATACTCCAGAAATGATAAAGGTACAAAGCGAAGATACTTATGGACAATATCAGATCACATCACAACATATCACATCATATGACACCACATCATGTCAGTTGAGATATAATGATATATAATGTATTATTCAATTACATAGTATTCTACTCAAAGGTCAAATCACTTTCAAAGGTCGTATGACTCACCTTGCTGCCAGATGGTGGCCATCATTGCCAGCCGCGTCGCCAAGGCGATGATGGGTTTGAGTGACATGGACAAGATGGTCTCTGAAGCCGTGCTGTCCGAACAGGCCACCAGTCGGGGATGGTGAGAGATCGGAATCCAAAAAGGTGAAAACACATTTGAAGACGGGAACATCCAAAATCCATCCAAAATCCATCCATTGAGAATGAATCCACATAGTTAAAATATGTTAAAATCATCCAACCTCATACAGAATCATAGAAACTCATCCAAAATCATAGGAATGCAAGATGGTAATCCCTTCCAGTTCCCATCAGTTCCCCATTCCATTCGAGGCAGCAAGAGCTCCCGAAGAAGTCCAGGCAGGTGAGGGAGCGATTTGGAGCTATCTCTATCCCTTTTCCCATTCAATGGGGAGCTACATGGAGCTACTAAAAGTTGGTGGATCCGTTGAAAACGTCTGAAAAATATGAAATCACGATGTCACTCTGGACGTTCCTCTCAAAATCATGTTGAACATTTGTGGTAGCCAAGGCACCGATGATGAAATGTGTGGCATACCATGGGATAGCCGCATAGCCCATGCAGGTCGTGTCGGAATTGGAGGTGGAGAACCGAGACTTGCTACCCTCGTTGCCAGTCGACAGCCTCATTGAGCAGAATATGCAGCTTGTTGGCAAAGTGGGTGCAGTATGGATCAAGACATTGGGTACCCCAGTCATTGGATGATCAAGACATGTTAAGACCAGGAATAGACATGTTAAATGTTGATCCATACCCATTTGTGGGTCTGAAAATGATGGATTTAACATGATTAATTAACCTACAAAGGTACGGTATGATCGCTTATAGCCAACCATTGGATGCGGACACAATTGGATCACCTGGACTCATCTGGACTGATTGGTCGCTTTTCAGTGACTCAGGGAGCCTCCAAGTGACTTGTTGCAGAGCATGGAGGAGGCTGGATGACGGTTTTTTTCCATCATTAGCAATCGTTGAAGAGAGAGTCCACAGGAAAGCATGGTAAAACATGGTAAAACCCTTGTACCAACTCAATTCTTCCCATCATTTTCAATCAAAAGGAGGGCATAAATCAACAACCAATCCCTTGGATTTCTTTGTTTTGTCAACGTCGGATACCTGATCTACCAACAGAAAAGGTGCCCTGGTGAAGATCAGATAGACTGAAAGAACGGATCTGGTAGATGGATGATGGATGTATGACATTTTTAGGTAGACAAATCCAGGATGTATCATGTAAGTCCATAGACCATTTCAGACATTTTAGATGGATATATGAATATCTCATAATATATCTAAAATGATGTAAAGGGATGTAAAATGATGTAAATCCCACCAAATCACCAAATCTCAGCTTAAAAATAGGTTTTGACCAGTTCTGACCAAGTTTCACCAGACAAAATCAACCTCAAACACCATGATCCCTGCATGGTGGTTCCCCCTAGTCATGTTTGTTGTTGGTTCATTTCCCAATCCAACTATAGTTGTAATGACCACTCACCCCAGTTATTTTTATATATAAACCAACTTAGCCGTTATTATTCAGTTCCCCATGTTTCTCGGTTGAAATATGTTTATATGCTTAAACTATGTTAAAACATGTTAAACCATGTTAAACCATGTTAAACCATGTTAAACCATCAACAAATCAGCGATCGATTCCATTGTATTCTCATTGTATTCCCATTGTATTCCCATTGTATTCCCATTGTATTCCCAGTTTTCTTGGTTGAGATCACCATTTTTCTCCGCTTCAGTTGGCTGCGGTGCTGGACTCTTCGGCTCACGAGCCCAACGACCCCAACGACCTGTCGCTGGCCCCGTTGACCTCCTCGGTATGGCCGTCTCCAGCGGCGGAAGCGAAGGCTGGAGAATGGACGTGGCGACATGGCACCAGGGCGGATGTGGAGATATGTTGAGGTCACATTCCCCAATTGAGGGTTTTAAAAAACTATAGAAACATGACATAACATGACCATATGTTTGAGGGTCTTAGTTTGAAAAATCGAAAACCTTGTCGACACATGAATCGAACAAGCCGGAGTTGTCATGAGTTATCGCAGTTGATGAGCACCCCAGTGTGTACCAGTATTGATTTTAGAATTAAGTCAAAGCGAAAGTTGTTTCTGAAGAACATCCAATTTTGGGCTGTTGATGATGTTGATCCATCCTCATATGAAGGCTTCCGGCAGTTCAGAAAGGAGAAAATTGTGAACTCAACACGGCAGAAGCTTTAAGTGCAACGTGTCCGACTCGGGGGGGATTTGACATGAGAAGTGCCATATGGCTATGGCTCAAAAAATTGCTGGCCCCAAAACAATGGATGAATTTAACACGAAATATTGCGAAATATGACCGGTTTTGTGGATTCATTGGTACGCCAAGTACCAAACAATTGTGGGTCGCCGTCACGCGGAAGCTCCGTTCGTTCCTCACCAGGAACTCCGCCAGCTGGCATGATGGTGCTGATTTGGTGGGGATGGAGACCTACGAAATACCCTCTGGTAATTTAACATAGCTATTGAAAATGGCCACGTATATATAATTGATTTTCCCATTAAAAATTGTGATTTTCCGTAGTTATGTTAGTTTACCAGAGGGTATGTGATATATTTTGTGAGGACCATCCATAAATCTCCCAGGATATCCCAGGTGCCATTCGCCACATCCAGGCTGAGTGAATCTCAGCGCTGTAAAAGTGGAGGGTGCATCCCTTGACGTGGACTCCACGTCATGGAACACAGCTCAATTTGAAGCGGGAATTGAACGTGTCGGGCTCTCCAGATATCCCAAATAATCATGGGATACAATGGTATCAATTGGATATCCCCATTGATATCCCCATTTGTTACAGTATCCCCCATTGTTATCCCCCATTGAACCTGGAAATGGCCCTTGTCAGGTTTCATGTTCAAGTCGTTTTGTTGGGTCACTCTGGCACAGGTAGAGAACTTGCAGGAGCCTGCTGCTCCAGCGGAGAATGACACTAGGCCAGCTGTGTTTGGCGCAACACTAGCTTGAGTCTCCATACTTGCGAGGCTGCAACAATGTGCAACACCAACGTTTCCTCGTGACTGTTGGCTTTTGTTTGGGGGAGGCTCTTGAATACTCTGGACTCTGGATGTATTTTCTATTTTTTGTGGATATTAGATTAACCATCTGGTTGGTGGTTTGGAACATGTGTTTTTCCATATACTGGGAAATTCATAATCCCAACTGACTTTCATATTTTTCAGAGCGGTAGGTATACCACCAACAGCCATGATATCTCATGATTTCCCTTAGGTACATCAATCTTTGGGTACGTTCCAGTGCGCTGTCGATCAATTTGGGGTCCAGGCCCCGGACCGCAGCAGCACCTTCAGTTCCACCGCCTGAGGCGGACGATGTGGGGGATGGCACCTCATCAACCCCCAATAAATGGCAGGGTCTATGTGAAATTTACTGGAGAAATGTTGCTGCTTTTGAGTCTGTTGAGTCTTTTTTATCATCCAAGACTAAACTAAAAATATGTGAGGCATTTTGAGACCATCGTACATGTTACAAAGCCAACCGATTCCATGAGATAAGGTGGTGTTATTATGTGCAAACCGTCGGAGACCCCTCTATATTCCATTTGGATATGACAAAGGTATTGGCATCAGAACCATGGTTTCACGACCATGACCCCAAAAATATATAAAAAATATTAAACCAATCCATTGTATGTAGATTCGATTCGTGTTTTGCCATACCTAAATTTTCCAGTATATATCCCATTGATATGTCCATTTATTACCTGCAAATCCCTGGTTTTCAATTTAATTGGACCGCGAAACCTGGATTTTTTCGCTGCCAGGGAGCCTTCCACAGCACTGTTCCGATGGAAATGGGCACGCCGAAGCTGGGCTTAGACACTGGGGTGAGCAGGTCAAAATCTATGACTCCATGTGCCGTCATGGTCAGTGAGATGATCTACCACCATTAGGGGGATGGAAAATGATGGAAATAGCACATACAACCACTAGGGGATTGTCATGGCTAGCATAAGAATTCCCAGTGGATGACAATAACCCGCGTAATTAGTTTTTCTTGACCCTGGCATGGTTCAAAACCTATGGGAATGGGTGTGTAGTCTTTCGTATCCGGTTTTGATACGTTTGCGTGGACGAACGTCTGCCAGCTCAT
>Ga0126342_10008991_pt1 | contig 17896 bp, 10 predicted proteins | sample Cyp1metagenome_FD_92528 | JGI IMG/M metagenome (GOLD analysis project Ga0126342, IMG submission 92528) | Coral microbial communities from Lord Howe Island, Old Settlement Bay, Australia - Cyphastrea 1 metagenome | ecosystem: Host-associated > Invertebrates > Cnidaria > Coral ... | reverse complement strand
TTGAGGTCCAGCGGTGCACACTGAGCTGGGCAGGTCCCAGGTTGAGGTCCAGCGGTGCACACTGAGCTGGGAAGGTCCCAGGTTGAGGTCCAGCGGTGCACACAGAGCTGGGAAGGTTCCAGGTTGAGGTCCAGCAGTGCTCACTGGAGAAACTGGAGGAGGAGGAGGCGGAGGAGGAGGAGGACGAGGAGGAGGACAACAGCTCTGATAAAATCTAACAACCCTCACCGACCTGGCAGGTGGGGAAATACATGCCATAAAATTCTTTTCTCAATCCCATAACTGGTTGGATCCCAGCCAGTGCCTGCTGAGCGATGGCATGAGCGGCTGGAGCCCCAAGATGGACAGGTCCATGTTCTTCGGATATGTGACGGCAACTGGCAGCAGGTTCAGGGACTTCAAGCCAGAGCGGTACATCGCAGTGTGGAGCAGAATACAGCTCTGGATATGTATAGCAGGATTTGAAACCAGGCATGATTACAATCTTGGCATCATGCAGGGGATGCCCCTGGGACCAGATTCTGCCCTCCATTCCAGAATGATGCATTTTGCCATTGCAATACTGGAGAGGATTGGGATGTTCTCTACCGACAGTGGAGATGCTGCCAGGTGGGCGGTGTATATAGATGACGGAGCTGGAGGTGTCCAGCTGAGGAGTGCCAAGGTGAACACCGAGATGTTCAGTGTCCACTTCTGTGGGTGCATGAAAAATCAAATAAAACCCATAAAATCCCATTCTCAGCCATTAAAACCCATAGAAATATCCACATTTTCCCTAAAAACATCCCTTCCCTGATCCCATGCCACGCCACGGCCGAGGCGACTTGGATCAGGTGAAGCGGCAGTGGGTCGAACGGAAGGAACGCCTCTCAGGTGAACGCCAGGAGGAGGAGCCTCAAAAAAGGGGATGAAACGTGGTGACTTTCATGGGATTTACCAGATTGACCTATGAAAAATGGTGATTTAGTGGGATTGACCTATGAAAAATGGTGAGTTCATAGGGATTTCACCAAGCAAACTGTTTTTTGGTGGGAATTCAGGAACAAACATGCTGATTTTGCCGAGAAAGATGGTGAACCAGTGCTGGTTGGTGGTTTGGAACATGGTAATTTTACCAAGAAACATGGTGCTGGAATGGGATTTAAAACTAGCTATAATTTGTGATTGAATTTGATTTACTAGGATTTATCATCATTTTCCCGGTTTCAAATGGCCATTTGTTTTCCGTATTTTTTTTTCGAGTTCCCCACAGATTAAGCCGCCGCCAGCGGGAAGTGGCTGGAGGGAAAGATCCCCACTTGGAGTATGGTTGATATCTGAGTTATCCACTTACTACAATGTGGGGCCCCCAGATAGCTAAGTTGGTTTATAAACACCAGTAAGTGTAGTTATTTGCGTACCATAAACCAAAGTGAAATTGGATTTATAAATCAACTGAGCTATCTGGGGGGGCCCACTTACTAGCTGTGATGCATCCCCAAGTAGGAGCTATATGGAAAAAATTCATCACCCAACTCACGGTTTACTGTTTGCCGACCCTTCCGCCAACGCTGTTCAGCGGCGCAACGGGTCTCAGTGAATGTTTTTTGTTTTTTTGTTTTGTTGTTGTTGTTGTTGTTTGCCGATGGCATGGAGTAGAATGAGCTTCTATGATAGATGTCTCAGGCTGTCTCCGGATGTCTCAGGTTTGCTGCGCACAAGATCACATGAGCATATCTACTGTTATTTATTTTGTAAGATTCAAGTCCAATCTGTGCCTTCAGAAACGAGAAAACCACACGAATTATTGAGTCATGTCATGATTCCTGAACTGCGTGGTTTGAAACTGGGTTGCAACATGTTGCAACCCTCAACCCAGCGTGAGAACATCGCTGCCTCAACAGACGATCCGCAGGAGGGACAACTGCGAGAGCTGTTGGAAAAAGATAAGAGTCTTGGATACTTTCAGTGGGTTTGGTACTATTTTTTTGGGGGGGAAAAGCACTAAAAGTTGATACGAGGGTTTCCTAAAATGGGGGTACCCCAAAATCATCCCAAATTGGACCATTTTAGTATTGAAACCTATGGTTTTGGGGATCCCCCCCTTTCAAGAAGCCCTATCATATTGCATCATATAGCATCATTTCCCGGCAGACATCCAGTGCGTCATGAAGATTTAGGATTCTTTGGGGTAATGTCTCTCCCGGGTTACTAAACCCTGACAACTAATTCAGGGGGTACCTTAAAAATAGTCATGAATTACCATTAAAATTGGTAATATGTAATCCTCCTATTGATAATTCGGGTGTTGATTGATCCTGGGCTCACATGGATGCAAAACTGGGTGTCGTTCCCCAAGCGAGTTTTGAGAATACGAAGCAGTCATAGAACCTCAAAGGATTGTTGAAGGCTCGTAATTTCTCATCACTCCTCCACGAGTGGAACATTTATCATTTTTTGTTCAGAGGGATCCAGTCATGTAGAGGAAGGGCCCCCTAGGTCATAAGTTGGTTTATAACTTATAACCCTATCTAACTCTTGATATATCCATCATAAGTCCTAGTATGTCCTTGTTATTATAGCATATGAAAGCAATAAACCAACTTAGGTAACTATGGGGCCTCTTCCTGTAACATACCTTTCAGCATAAGTAGCTTCCCCACCAGCTGTCGACATCGCTCAGGAAGCGTGAGCTTGAACGCGTGGAGAGGGAGATGAACGGGTTCCTTGGATCGAACGATCGAACTGAATCCTCTGGGGGGAGAGGTTTAGCAGAACGTTGGGGTATGTTTGACCGAAAATACCGATGTTTTTCAGGAAGCTGATATATATATATATTTATATATATATATATATGCATGTATAGTGTCGTATATTTAGATCTTTATTTCAGGCAATTGGCTTAACATGTGAAAGTATGTGCATGTATATTGCTGGATGAATTTACACACCCAACCCATATACTGCATGTATGGCATGGGTAAGCATTCCATATTTTTTTCGCCAATGGATACTGGATAATCAACCCAACTGAGCCTGCAATTGATTGGATTTCACTTCTAGACTTGGTCAATCTTGGTCAAGTGGACACCAAAACAATGACTCAGTCAGTGTATCTCTATCTATACAATGTGGGGCCCCCAGTCGATAGCTCAGTTGGTGAACATAACTCCAATTTCACTATGGTCTATGGTACTTATAACTATAGTTAATGGGGTTTATAAACCAACAAACATAACTGGGGGGCCCCACATTGTATCTATATCAATGGTGGATGATGGTGGATGAGCACTCCTTTCCAGATGTAGCTGGTTGCATCAGATTCCAAGTACACCTTATTTCGGTAGGTTGGTGATGTGTTGTTTGTTACCATAAGTGGCAAAGTTCGACAAAGATAACATGATATGACTCATACCATTGCTAAGACATGGGGGTAACAAGCAAACAAACAAACAAACAAGCAAACAAACAAACAAACAATCAAACAAACAAACAAACAAGCAAGCAAGCAAACAAACAAACAAACAACTACACCTTTGTTGTGAGCTAACATAGCTAACATGCCGACATATGCCAACATATGATATAATTGATGGTTTGACAGCCTCCACTCAGGCTGCGTTCCAACTTCGAATTTCAGCTTCAAGCAGCTCCTTGTCTCAAGGGAAGATGACGAGGTTGAACTTTGAGAATGATGCGGATGCAAGTCATACAGTTATTGCCCTTTGCCATTTATAAGTCAGCTATAACCCAATCTATTTAATGATAACCCTATGTATATCCGTTTATAGCCATTTATAACTGGTAAAGGGCCTCAACTGTAAGATAAAATGTAACAATGATCAACAACCAAGTCATGTCCAAAGAAACGCGGATCAAAGCAGTAATCGTGAAATTTGCTGGATAAAGAGAGTGAGCCAGTTATTGATATGTGGTAATATGTCCGAATAGTAAATACCATGTTGTTCTACCAAGTTTAACCAACGCGAGCATTTAGCACGTTGTGAGTGAGCATGTGAATCACTGATTGTTGGTATTCTACGACGGGCGCCACAGATTTAGCCGCTAGCCGTACATGCAGTACTTCGGTAGTCACCGGTATGGTCCACCACTTGACTCATGCGGTAGAGAGTTAACATAGGGACATAGGGCTTCTTTTACCGCAGAATGTGTCCATATACGGCATGATTTCTCCTACCTTTTTTTGGAGAAACATCCCAGACACCAGACAACCACGAGGAAAAGAAGTGGGTGGATGAGTTCATGCAGAATAACAACTACCAAAACCAGTGGGTTTGCGTCGGGGCCCCTGCTGTGGAAATTGTTTGGGGGCTCCGGAATTGTGGCTGCTACGGGTACTGGTAATTACTAGCAATAACAGAGACTGATTGCAGTAGCCAACTCCTTTTTTTTTCGTTAAATCAAGTGAAATGTGAGATGATATGATATAAATCATATATATATCCTCATGTTTAACGGTTAAATTCACCAGTTTAGTTAAGATCTATTAACATCCACCATGTTTTGCTACGTGTCAGCTGGTCAACCATTACTCGCCACAAGCACTCCTAAAAAGCGCACGGGTCAAGAAGAACGCACTCACCAACCTCGATGGTTTGGTGACGCCTGAGGAATACATTGAAGACGATTCCTAGGGGATTCCTGAGGCATACAAATAATTGGAAAATCCGACTAAAATGGACGATTTGGGGGTAGCCCCATTTTAGGAAACCACCAAATGAATGTTGAAGGCCTTTTTTTTTGAAGGGGGTATAGTTATAGTAACCCTAGTGCTCCAAATACCCTCTGAGAAGGTGTAAACAGACTCCAAAAAACAACTCCAATACAGTCTCAGAAGGTGTTTGGAGCCGTATAGTAAGATTGAGAATGATGATTGGTGAGTTATAGAAGTAGATTAGATGGGTTATAGATGCTTATAGTGGTTAGCAGCAGCGGTCAAAAAGATTTGACAGGTTAGTGATGATGTTACATGTTGACAGTGATTCGTGAGTAGTGATGCATATAGTAACATCTATATTATAGTTGGAAGGGGCGGCTAAATGAAGATCCGCAAAATGGGGCCATTGCCAACTGCTAAAAATGAGCTTGGCACCAAGAAAATTGCTACCCAAAGTGGTACAGCAAATATTGATCATGGATCCACCAAAATGGCTATAGCCAACCAGCATGGTATCTATAGCATGACGGCCCAACCCCTAGGGCCCCTATTTCTCCTCCCCATAGCCAGGTCTTCAAGCCTGCCATGGTGATACGCAACAAACCGCAAGAAGACGGCCCCATCACGCGGCGCGTCATGTTCGACGAGGTGGTCAAGGCGAAGACGTGGAAGGTCACGGAGGACCACTGGAGACTCGGATGAAAAACCGGTGCGTCTGTGGGGATTTTCACAAAATGAAAACTGGTGATTTTTCATGGGACGTTCTTTTTTATGAGATTTCATGGGTTTTCTTAAGAGACTTTTCTTAAGGGTTGTTTTTTATGTTTTTTTTTGGGAACTTCATGGGATTTATTGGGATATGAATGTACTTAGATGGGCCATGGAGTTAGTGAAAACTAGTTAGTAGCCATGGCTTATTTCATTGGGATTTTTTGGGGGTAACAAATCCCCAGTTACTAGGAATCAGCAAAATCCCATGGCCCATCTAAGTAATCAGGTGATGTTTTCAATGCGATTGTTGGCCAGGATTTCACTGGATAACAGGGAAATGGTGACAAAAATGGTGACAAAAATGGGATTTATCTAAGAAACCGGTGGTCTAATGGGATTTAGCTATGAAGAATTCTGATTTAGTGGGATTTACCTATAATTACTTTAAAAACACATGGTGATTTGCATTTATATACATTCCCCTAAAGCAACATGGACCGTGCCATGAGTTTGGGATGGAAGATTACTTTTGACTTCCCACTGAACAGATCCAATTTAAGTGTCTATTTTGAGGGCCTATGTTTCATTTAGTGGAGGGTATATCATGCTGAAATTGTTTTATCATTGCGATTATTAGTGTATGGCGATTTGCAGATTGTTCACCTCTAGATGTTTTTATTGTGGTTTGGTTAGATTACCAGAGAGTGGTGTGTCATATGCAACGGGAAAATACACTTGTTATTCTGAGATGGGTGATTGTGTCGTTGGATGCTTAAGCGTAGTTGTTTTAAGACGCCAACACGGAGATTTTATCAAGAGATATTCCAGGATTTTTGGATATGTTGGATTGACATTTCAGATAGTTCCCAAATCTCTTTGAGCTTGAAATCGTCTAGCAAATCATTGTGGCGGTCGAGGACCCATCCTGGTGCTGGCTCTGAACCTGGTTTTTCTTTCATCCCAGCTTCACAGATTTGTGTACAGTTGGTCATCAAATAGAGTAATCCATCAACAAGCTCAAGCAAAAACCGGGGGAGTGAAGCATATCTGAAGCATATCTGAAGCTCATTTGCAGATTTGGGGGCATCCGACCTTGTGGACAGCCAAGGATCCAGCTGGAGACAGATGAATGGGTTCTTTTGTCGCAGTGAGACCGGCTGCCGCGAAGCGCTGTCTTGCGGCCCCCCAACAAAAATCGAAAGGGTCGTTTGAAATGGCGCAAATCAGCTTCAATAGTGTAGCTGGTTGGTGGTTTCAAACATTTGGATTATGTTTCCCATCATATTGGGAATAATGATCCCAACTGACGAACTCATATTTTTCAGAGAGGTAGGTATACCACCAACCAGATAATGTAGGAGAGAGTGAGATGAAGCCTCCTATCATTTTTTGGAAGCTCTGTATGAGAGTAGTGAACAGACCGGTTGAGTGTGACGTTATTTGGTATGCCCGGGATGGCTGAACAATTACACCCATATTTTGTGGCATCATCATCATCATCATCATTGAGCATCCATAAATCCATTTAAATCCAAAGTATTTTTTCAGGTTGAGATGAACAAATCCATATAAATAAAATATAATAATATAAATCCCGACAAATATTCAGGGGTTAGATGCAATGTGAGGCCCCCCAGTGATATTGGTTGGTTTATAAGCCCCAGCAACTATAGTTATAAGTACCATAAACCATAGGTATTGGAGTTATAAACAAACTTAGCTATCTTGGGGGCCTCACATTGTGACTAATTAAAGAAGTTACCATTAAACATCCATCAATCCCAACGAAGCTCAAGGCCTTGACCTGGCACAAGGTGCACGGCCAGTTGCTTCAACGCCCAGACGCCCAGTGCGACTGGATTTTTCGACGGGATTTTCTTTGGGAAGAACATCACAAAAAAAAACACGGAAAATGCATGGAGGTTTCCTAGAATAGGGATATAATAGATAAAATATGATAAAATTAGGGATATAATATATAAAATTATCTATATATATATATATTATACCCCAATTCATAAAAGTCATTAGACCATGACATAGTATTGAAACCCATGGTGACTTGGGGTACCCCCATATATGGAAACCCCCAGATATGGCTATGAGTCAAAACCCTCTCACTTTCTCACTTTAGCTCGCTGCATCCGCTCAGAAAACGGAGACGGGTGCTCATGGGTCAAAACCCTGGCACCCAATCGGCACTCTAAAACAGCTAATGGATGGTTATGCCCCCAACTATGGTAATAATAGGTTCGACCCATCCCCCTGTAAATACATGTGTATAAACAGGTGTAAATAGATTCTAATAGATGTAAATAGATATATTGAATGTAAATGTACGTGTTTTCTACTTACTGGTGCTTAGTAGGGAATGAGGGAATGATGCACAATAACTATTAATAATAATTCCATGTCCCCATTCCCATCCATTCTCTACTGAGCACCAGTAAGTTAATGGTTGTTTTAATGTGTTGGCCCTGCCAAGGATGGTTCAACGCTGAGCAGCATCGCTTCCGAGATCTACAGGTACGCTGTGTGACATATACGGGTTTCCTCTGGAGTATCATCAATTATCATCAGTACCTCATGCATAATGCTAACTTAAGTCCCCAAGTCGCATCCCTAACTGTCCACTTAGATGGGCCATGGGATTAACGATTCCTGGTTAGTAACTGGGGATTTGTTACCCTCTAAATCCCAATTACAATCCATTTACTAACTAGTTTTCACTAACTCCATGGCCCATCTAAGCACAACTGGCTGATCCCAAAATTGCAACGACTGGTGCATATATACCGCCTGCATCCAGACGACTCGATGATTGCTGAATCGGTTGTGACTCACAGCCATCAACAGGACCTTGATACCTGTCACCCAAGTTAAATTCCATCCATACAGTCTCAGTCTCGGTGTTTGGAGCCGTATTACGTAAGATTTTTTGAGTGATGATTGGTGAGTTATAGGAGTAGATTAGATGGGTTATAAATGGTTATAGATGGTTATGGAGCTGTAGGGCATGGTATGAATTTACTACAAAATACCCTCTGGTAAACTAACATAACTATTGAACATCACCATTTTTAATGGGTAAATCAACTATTTCTATGGCCATGTTCAATAGCTATGTTTGTTTACCAGAGGGTCATAGCAACATTTCTAAGATGACCAGAGCCCCCCGAACCAACATGGACCCTCGGAGTTAGGCGAACTCGTGGCGAGAGTCACTTTTGCGGGGATGGTACATAGCACCTGTGTGTATTGCAGTACTGGTTGGTTGCATCTCCATTATCCAAAATTTCAGCATATATCAAATAAAATCGCATGGTTAACTTTGAATGGCTATTGAGGGTGGCCCAGTGGAAATAGTGGATTTACCGTTCTTGATAGCATGGGTGGATTTTCCAGTTCGTTATGTAAACGTTTACCAGAGGGTAAGATCCCATTATAATCATTGATTATCATTATTAACCACTGTTAACCACTATTCAACCTTCATTTTCCCACATTTTCCTATGGTTTTCCCATGGTGTTTAAGATCATCATTTCCTATGAAATCCCCATGGTCAGAGGCCCTGGATCCCCCCTGGGGCCACGCCGCCACGCCGCCAGCGAGGCCAAGATTGACGAGAGGCGCAAGGCGCTCGAGCCCAGTCTGACGATCGGGTCGTGTCGTCACGGTGAAGTCACTAAGAGAGCCAAAAAAGGCACAGCTGGATTTATGGGATTTAAATTAAACTATAGGAAAACCATAGGAAAATGGTGGTTTAATGGGATTTAATGGATGATTACCCTCTAGTTATGTCAAAATAGCTATTGAAAATGGCCATAGAAATAGTGGATTTTCCCATTAAAAATGGTGATTTATGGGATGGAACATGAATTAACATTACCCATGACGGATCCATGGTGCTAGTATATTAATTCTAACATAAAAGGGGTATGTTGATGGGATCCATGTTACCATATATAGCAGCACCATGGATCCTATGGGTTGTATAACATAACATAACATGATTTTTCACATGAACTAATATGATGATGTAATATATAATTATATAACACCACTGAGCCAAGATTTATGTATCAAAAATAAAACATAACATGATGATATACCCTCTGGTAAACCAACATAGCGAACCGGAACATCACCACAATTAAGGTAAATCAACTTTTTCTATGGACCATGTTCAATAGCTTGTCGTTAAATTACCAGAGGGCAACTACCAGATTGAAGCAACTGCCAGTAATGAACTTTGAAGATTTTGTTCTTGTATGAATGGAAGTTGACTCCAAAGACGTTGATGATTTAATGGGATCTAATCAATCATTCCATGGGAATTCAATGGGACTTAACGTTCTTAAGGCTATGGGCTATAGAACCAACCATTCCATTGCGATGTTTTTCGGGGAGATGATGGAATACCGTATTGCGAGGTGATGCCCGGACAGCGTACCACCTGTTTTTTATTGGACATTTGGGATCAGTGATCAACGAAGATAGATCTTCATTCCCAACAACCCCCCCATTCTTTCAGTTGAATCGGATATGCAGTGTTCACTGTGTTCACTGTTTCTGTTTCTTTGCTTGGGCCTTCGGGAGCTCCTTGGCAAATGGCTCGGCTACTGTAACAGACGCCCGCGACTACCTTCAGAGTGGTAGTGCCATGCTTGCCTTGAACGCTCCAGACTCCAACCCTCTTTTATGGTATCATACAACGTTGGGTGATCCGAAAAGCAAGGAGCCAAATTCGAATCCTTAATTGTCAGCTCCCAGCCACAGTTTCGGCTGGCAAGGCATACCAGTTTCAGTATGTTTCCTGTAGTCTTGTTTAGCCGCCCCTTAACAGTGGCCTAAACGTGCTGAATGGCTGTCATAGGGATAGTTTTCTAGTATATTATGTATAGCCAATAGAAACCATTGAGGCAAAGCTCAATACGAACCGGTCACCGCGTGTCTCGTGAGGTTCGGAATGAGACCTTCGTGGCGTACCAGCGGAAGCAGCCTGGCAGGGGCCCGGAGGTTTTGCTGCAAAAAGATCCCATCGGATGCTCATCAGTCTATTAATATCCATATTTGACATACGAGCTGAGGCCCCATTTGGGGATAGCTAAGTCTGAGTTGACTTATAACTTGTTTAGATTTGTTGAGCTAGGGTTCCTGGGGTATAGAACTAAAGTCAATGGGTTTATAGTTGATATTCATTTGATACGAAGTTGACGCACACAACTTGATTAACACTTGAGTTTATGGGGGATGTACCCTTTGGTTATTTAGCATAGCCATGGTATAGATGGCCCATAGAAATAGATGGCTTACCTATTAAAAATAGTGATTTTCCGTGGCAAACTGTTAAATAACCAGATGGTAACTACGTTTTTTTGTATTTGTGGGTTAAACTCCACCAACTTATGGGGTGCCTCACCTCGTACTGTACTGAGCTGCGGTTTTTACCCCAAACCGGGATGAGCAGCAAAGCACCGTAGCACAGACGTGACTTGTCCATGGCAAATACCCGGCCTGGTTATGTCAAAATAGCCATGGCCCAATCGAAATAGTGGATTTATCCATAGGAAAATGGGGATTTCCATGGGGATTTATAGCTGATTTATGATAGCTATTGAAAATGGCCATAGACATAGTTGATTTTCCCATTAAACATGGTGATTTTCCATAGTTAACGTTTACCAGAGGGTATGTGGATTTCACCAGCAAATCGAGCGCAACTCCCTGGGCACTAATCTCGGGTAGACTGGAAGGTTTTTATCGGTAGATTTTCATGGGGTCATGTTGCGTCATTGACCCAGGTAAAAATGAGAGTGTTTGAGTAAGATACTAAGATACAGTGAAACTCACTTTATGACTTGACTAGGGCTGAGATGGGTTGAGATTCAATCCTCAGGAGGATCCAATGGGCTCTTCAGGATTGTATTGCCAAGGGTCACTGCATGGATGGGGATGTGATTTTGTCAATACTTAGAGCAGGTAAGAAGAATCAGTACATCGCATTCCATTTCAATTTCATAAAATCCCTGAATGAAATCCCTGAACAGTGGAGTTCTTTTCCAGGTTCTTATACATGTTCTGTCGATTCTATCCTAGGCTCTGAGCGCTCTGGAAATTGCTGGTTTCATCAAAATCTTGCCATCCAGAAATACCCAAAAAGCGTGGCAATGGCCCGGACCTGGCGAAATTCTTGGGATCACTATCAAAGAATGGTGACTTGATGGTATTAGTTAATGGGATTTGTTAATGGGGATTTAATGGTATTTCACTTTGTATTTCTTGTATTACCCATTAGTTCTTGGATGTTCTTGGTATTTTGACGAGATGTCGTCAGACTGTCGTCCTTGACGACGCCGGCCAAGGAAGAAAGAGATCGAGGAGTGGAGCATTCCTCCTGGGCCGTCCGTGGAGCCAGATCCAAGGGGCATCGCCGGCATCCGATGAAGAAACCATGGCTAGTTGAGGTGGAAAACATCATTAAATCACCATTAATCCCATTAAATCGTCATTAAATTTCATTCAATTCATAAAAAAAATCCTACAGTGATGGCCCAACTAAGAGTTATAAATTAATGGGATGATATATAACTCCTATGACTGGTTAATTATATTTCATTATAGTCCCATAAAAAATATCTGTTAGTTGGGCCATCACTGTGGAAAACTGGAGAAGCCTCATTGGAGGCAAATAAATGGGCAATCAACTCAAACCCGAAAAAAAAAAACCTGGTGTACCCTCTGGTAACATGGCTGGAAAATCTACCATCAATCCAGGTGTTGATGGGAAAATCATCTATCAATGGGGTATTTTCCATTACAAGCCCACCAGAGGTGTGAGGGCCCTGATCAGCAAGTGGATCACTTCACCTCATTTCTCTATGAGATATTGTACTTAGTACTTTTGGTTGATGTCCCTACAATGTGGGCCCCCCCCAGTTATCTTTGTTGGTTTAGATTCACCCCAGGAATAGTATAGTTATTTGCGTACCATAAACCATAGTGACATTGGAGTTATGTGGCCCCTGACTGAACGCGATTTCGTCAACGAGGGCCCCACGGACCATCCCATGTCGTCTCTGAAAAAACACTTCCTGTTGGATCACTGGTTGATTTGCCAGTTCTTGTTGGGTTAATATGATTTTAAACCCTACGATTTAGGATTTTATGATCGCTGGTTGATTCATTCTGGCTGAATCATACTTTATTCTGGATTACTGCACACTTTCTAACTCTTAGGTTGCAAGCTGCGACACAAAAACCCATCCCTGAACTTACCCGACAGACAGAAGAATCATGAATCAACCAGTCCTTACAGTCAAAATTGAAATGCATTACCTCCCCATATCCCCATTGTACCCCCGATATGCTTGGTTTTATACCCAATACTTGTGGGCTAACTTGCAAATCCCATTAAATCACTATTTTGTTATAAAATCCACATTTGAATCCCATTGAATCACCAAATCCACATTTGAATCCCATTGAATCACCATTTTCAATATTTTCTGTTGCTTAAACTCATCATATTCCTTCAAATCCCATGTGGTTTCTTAGTATTTAATATCTATCAACTAGCGAGAATTGGATGGGACAGTTGTGGCACCCCCGAGGTCCGCAGAGGAAAAGTGCGAGATCGAAGATGAGGAGACGCAGCTGCTTAGAATACATGGACGTAGTGAATGATCAACGTTAGCCATCAAGGTATTATAGACTCCATACGGATTATATAATTGAGTTATGTAAATTCAGATGATACTTTGAGTTACTTTTTTGGAGTAGTGTTCATATATACTCCATTAGATGTTGAATATGAACAGGACTTTGTCTAATTATATCTGATGTTTTTTGGAGAATGTAGATCGGCCATGATGGAGTTGGTTAGCTATGTGGTGGATGGCAGAATCGGAGACACAAAAATGGATGGATTGCGTAGCTGGAAAGAATTAAAGCCCAGCTCTGGAAGCAAAATTAAGCCCAAAAAGTGGGACATGATGGGGGTATAGTTTATCTACCAACAAATAGGCAAAGAAGGAAATACAAGCAACACTCTGCAACATTGGACTGGAAGAAAGTACATAGATTAGATGGGCCATGGTTAGTTGTGTGTCAGGGTATGTTGATGGCAAATGGGAGCATTTAATCAAGCAAAACGAGTTTGTTTTCCTTCAAAAAGACGGATTTCCATGGGCCACGCTTAGTTAGTTAGCTGGTGATCGTTGAGTTCTCCGAACATCACTGGGGCCTTCGAACATCACAGAAGCTGTTTACCAACTGGTAAAGGAACTCCATGGCCCATCTGAATATGCTAATAATATACCTTTTTTTTTACCAGCGACGAATTTGCTTGTTGAACAATGGGGACAGGATATTCCGAAAATAATAATTCTACTGCGGGAAACATGATGATAAACAATGCAATAAGAATTGATACCCTAGTTTGAGGCAAGCCCATTGAATTAAGGGGGGATACAGCAAACCATGTTTTATTTGCCACCAATGGGCCACCAAGTATGAGGTGTTCCGTTCATGTTTGTTCCTTAGAACAAATTCTATCCGGATAAGTAGTACCAGTACCAACACGGAGTGTTGTTTTTGCGCCAAAAGTTCTGGCAAGCGTGTGAAATTTCCTACGTGCAGGGTATAATGTGTATAATGTGCGATGTCATGGTGTATATTGAGTACAAGCAATACACATCTGGTTGGTGGTTTGGAACATGTTTTATTGTGCTATATATTGGGAATTTCATCATTCCAACTGACTTTCGCATATTTCAGAGGGGTAGGCTCAACCACCAACCAGAACATCTGGGGATTTCACAGTCCAAATGGAACAGCTCCGCCCTCATCGAGGGCGAGACTATGCGAGGCAGATTTTGGTGATTTCAGGGCACCCAATTTGGACACATACCTGCAACTTGATACCCAGTAGACGCGGGGCATATATATATAATTATATAGATATATATATATATAATATTCATATTTAGCTAGACCCGCTACATTGACAGGTTATATATATATATACAAATTATCATTCATTGATGTATTAACCCCATAACTTTGGTATGTTTATCAGCTTTTTGTTTCATGAATTCTTTGAGTGTCTTGGCATGCGTAGGAGTGTGAACAACTTCATTTTCTGATGGAGCCCATCGTGAAAGAGCTGAAAGGCTATAAGAGGTGCCTGGCTCTGGGTGAAGGTCCAACATTTTCTTTGCGCCCCAATCAATTGCCATGACGAACTGGAACCAATTTATTGGAGGAACCTACCATGTATTTTTGGCCTATTTTTTAGGCCTAAGTTTCAGGGAATATCCCAACAAAATATGGCCAAACATATGGTACGTTTACGTACCTCCATTTTAGGATCCCGAAATTCCCATTGATTATATATACTATACATCCCAGTTAGTAAATGTTTTATACCCCATATATCATTGGTGTTTTACCCAACTAATATTTTGTATATATATATATATATACACATATTCATGTTTGTTGTAATTAGAAATTACATGACCCTCCAGTCTCATCAAACATAGCCAGCTGAGAAATCCCCGGTTTGAAAAAAATGGAGGTGCCGTTCGCTGGGAAAATCATCTACTTAGATGGGCCATGGGATTTTGCCGATTCCTGGTTAGTAACTGGGGATATATATATATATATATATTATAACCCTCAAAAAATCCCAATTATAATCCATTTACTAACTAGTTAACTAACTCCATGGCCCATCTAGGTAGATATGAGGAATTGTCCATTGAATCCATGGCCATGATTGATTACCCGAGAGTTTAGCTATATCATCCCACAAAGATGCTCATGTTCTCACCATGGCCCTATCATGGTCGTCCGCCCTATGAACAGAGGAGTTAAGGTTTCGAAGTAGGGTAACTGTTGGGTGAAAAATGGTAGATACATCTATAGAATCTATGGGAAAAATAAGTGAAACTCAAAGCAACAAACATAACGGGGGCAGCACATGATGTACATGAGATGATCAAAGGGTGGGGGGCAAATTTACCATTTGTGATATTTATGAGTTTAAAAAAAAACAGCCAATCTATGAAGATATTTCAGAATCACTTGGGATAATGGGATAATGGGATAGGCACCTAAATGTGTTTCCCTCACAGGGTGAAACATGAATTTAGGGAAGATGCTGACCTTGGATTCGCCGAAAATCATCGGGATGTTTTTTGGGTGGCTCCAGTTATACCCTCTGCGAAGATGTTTATGTAGACCCCAAGTTAAAGAATTCCAAATGCAGTCTCAGTCTCGGTGTTTGGAGCTGTAGGGTAAGCCAATTTCAGTATATCATGGTTTTTTCCGCGCTCCTTGGGACGCGGCCTGGGGAAAGCAGGGTGAAACTACAAAAACATGTGGGAAACTACAAGGGTTTCGTTCGGAAAATGATCTACAAATGGTGGGTAAACTCCACATCTATCTTAGTTTGCAAGAAAATTGGTATATTTGCAGGTCAAGACGTGGATCGGGTTTTCATGTCGACTGTCTCTTCAAGATCCGTGGGCCCCGGACCAGTATCAGTGGTCGTTTTGGCGAACCGGTTCTGGTTCTCGGCTCGCTGGAGTCTCAGGGTTCCGTTCGCCGAATTTCACCTTAAAATCGTGATGTTTTCACAGCGTCATACAATGTGGGGCCCCCAGTCGATAGCCTTCAGTTGGTGCACATAACTCCAATGTCACTATGGTTTATGGTACGTAAATAACTATGGTATTCATGGGGTTTTTGTCAACCAACGTTCACTTATAACTGGGGGACCCAAAAAAATGCCATGGTGCCATGGTCAAGAGTTGGAAGTATTTGCGGCCTCGGTCATAGCACCATGTTTAGTGGGATATCATGGGATATATCAAGGTGGTGCCCCCCAAGTGATGTGAACGTTGGTTTATAATCCCATTAACTATACGTAGATATATCTACCATAAGTCCTAGTTATTAGAGTTATAAGCCAACTTAGCTATCTTGGGGGCACCACCTTGTACCAATCCATTACCTACTTAGATTCAGAGTTAGATGGGCCATGGGAAAAACACGATTCCTGGTTAGTAATTGGGGATTATTTGTTACCTTCAAAAAATCCCAATGAAATAATCCATGGCTATTATATAACTAGTTAACTAACTCCATGGCCCATCTAATCTAAGTACAGTAATCATTACGTTTGGATTCCCGAATTTGTGATGGATAACCATACCCCATATCACAGCATCCCATGGCACGTTCCATCAGGCGGCTCCGTGAACTGCGGCAGAAACGCTGGGGGGCTCAGGTTGAGACATCGATGACTTTCTCAGTGAAGGACACCTCCATTTACACAGGATTTCCAGTGGTTACCGGAGGGTACAGTGATGGCCCAACTAACAGTTATATTATGGGATTATAATGATATATAGCCTCAGTTATAGGAGTTATTTCATCCCATAAAAATAACTGTTAGTTGGGCCATAACTGTACAGCCATGAATCTACTTTTTTTCGAAGGTTGTTATACAGGAAATCTCGGCAAGCCCGCAGATTTCTACAGAAACTGGTTCAACGTGGGAATGTTGAGGTAACTATCATCTATCCCATAGGATCCATGGTGCTGTTTTTTTATGCTAACATGACTGGGGTATATTATATGGATGGGATCCATGGGGCACCATATATAGCAGCACCATGGATCCGTCATGGGTATATTCATCTTTGATATCCTGGATAGTCCAATGATGAGAGAGATAATGAATCTCTTAGTGTGAAAAATGGGAAAGTGTGGGGCAGTTTTGCCATGCAGTATTTCCAGACATTCAGGAATCCAGGAACATTCAGGAACACCATATGGCCCAAACCACATATTCTTATATCAGAGACGAGAATGAAACGACCTAACTACGTATCTGCGGAATTGAGAGCCTCACCAAAACTAGGGTCCATGACGGTTGATCTCGGGTTGGCTAACTAGATTTGGAACATTTGGGTGCCATGTTTTTTTGTTGGTTCACCAGGCACAGGCTTCATCATCATTTAAGTTGGTGATTTGGAGATTTCCCAAGTGGGGTACCCCCCCGGAACATCATCCAAAGTCGACCGTGACTTCGCAGGCTGCCCATGGTGACGAATGGGGATTCCAATGGCTTCCCCATTGACAAACGCATTATAAATACATATAAACACTTGAGATGGTTGGCTAATGGCTGGTTAATGGGATGTTTTATGCTTGAAATTACCACACTAGCATATTTTTCAGAGAGGTAGGCTCAACCACCAACCAGTATACATAGAAATATTTCAACCTTGTGCCAGCCCTCCAGAGTGCCCAAAAAATCAACAGAACGGCCCATGGGGGGGTGATTTTTGCTCTACAAATGTATTTGTATATCTCATGTCAAGATCATGATGAAACAAGATGCAGCCCACGAACCCGAATGCTCACACGTATGTTAATGGTACAGATGTCAAAACACATGGATATGCAATCACGCAGAACACTTTTCTGCAATAGTTTATTTGAGCGGTGTTCAA
>Ga0126342_10008990_pt1:7500-17896 | contig 17896 bp, 17 predicted proteins | sample Cyp1metagenome_FD_92528 | JGI IMG/M metagenome (GOLD analysis project Ga0126342, IMG submission 92528) | Coral microbial communities from Lord Howe Island, Old Settlement Bay, Australia - Cyphastrea 1 metagenome | ecosystem: Host-associated > Invertebrates > Cnidaria > Coral ... | reverse complement strand
GAAGATATGCCAGATAGAATGTCAAATAGAATGTCAGAAGATATGTCAGATAGAATGCCAAAAGATTTGCCAGTAAGAAAATGTATAAATGTCATGGTGGGGATCACACGAAGTAAAGTAATTAAATACCCCGTTGAAGTACTCGGTTTTTCTGTTCATGATTAATTCATCAATTCTGTCCAAATGTCTTATCTGAAGGTAATTAACCTGAACCCCCCAAAGCCATACCCCTGAGGCCCTGAGGAGGTACAAGGTGTTCCCTCGCAGTTGTATAGGTTGGTTTATGAACCCCATTGGCTATAGATAAATCCACCACAAATCCTGGTTGAACTACTTATGGACCCATGGGTTATGGTAATGGGAACCCCACGTTTTGAGACACCCATTTCTCATGTTAAGTGGGTTGTATGCAAAAAAAACATGTAATACCATAAAATCAATGGGAATTTCAGGACCCCAAAATAGAGGCACTGTAAAATGTAAAGCCATAGAAATTGGAGGCACATCCCATTACATAGACCTACATCGTAGGTACCTGCAATAAATCGGTACCTGAAATGGCCATTGATAGAATTACTAACCCTGGTTACTAAGTCTTTAAGTGGATTATACCATTTATAAATGGATAGTTAAAACCCTAGTTATTCCTAACCACTCATGATTCGTGGGATGATCCTCCAAGTAGTATTAAGCCATTGATTCACCACTAAGGTCATCAAATCATCATTAACATTTAAAATCCAATCTATATAAATCCCTCGTCAATCACCATTTTAGATGGTAAAACATATTAAACAAAAAACAATAAGAACATCAAATCACCATGTTAGATTGTTAAAACCCAATCACATAAATCAACAGTTGAGATGGTTTTCTGAACCCAGTCATGAACATTGACCAAGAGGGTCCCCCGGGTCCCCAGGTCCTGGAACATTTGCCCAAGATCGCCACCCTGGATGGTGAGCTGTTGACCGGCGACGACGACGATGGGGTGCCACCGCAAAAAAGGGGGGGCCACAGGGGGCATCGAAATCCGTGAGAAATACCATTGATTTTTTCATGGATTCCATTTGTTTTGCATTGTTTCATATTATTTCTCCATTTTTCAAGATGTAAACATCCTACAAGCGCAATTTGACAGCACAACCATGGAAATGAATCATGGATCCATTTAAGGTTGTTTTTTTTCGCATTTCACAATGTAAGGATGAATTTTGACGATCGAATACCAAAAAAAACAACAGAGGTTTCCTAAAATTGGGCTACCCCGAAACAATCCATTTATAGATTGGGATTTTCCATGACATAAACCATCCATTTTTGGGGTACCCCCATTTATGGAACCCCCCCAAATGTACCACTAATGAAAGCAGAAACTAACGACTGGAATCTTTGCTGAAATGACCAGTAGGAAACAGATATACCCGAGTGTCAGCTAGCCGCGACCCCGTCAACGAGTCGCTTAAAAGTCCCACATTTGGATGGAGTGATAGCTGCGGGACAATCGGAATGAGTAGATGAACATTCATTTATCAGTTGTTTTGGTGTCAAAACATGTCAAAACTAAGATCGGTTTAATTTGGTTGGATATGATACCATATTCTATTCATGTCTATTCTATCCTCATTCTATCCCATATCCCCACTATCAATTGCATCCCACAATTTCTGGGTCCCCCTTGAGCCATACCAATCCATACCCTTAATGGTCCATGGTCCTGGATAACGACCTCGCAGCGACACTGGAAGGTTTCCGGGGTAGCTCTCCTAATAGTTGACCTGAAAGGTGAATTATATAAATAATATCATATGTTACCATGATATTGTGGGTAAAACATTAATATTTACCATGATATTATTTATAATGTGGGTAAAACAGTAAAACAATATCATAAACTTCCCACGACTAATGGTAACCATCCCACCCATAAAAATGGGTGATGACTGGGGGATGGTTTGACTCCTCCAGGGAGAGGAGGCTGCGGAGTGAGGCGAGACAACTTTATGGCTTTTCGGCTGGCACCCAGGAATGGTAGCATATGAAATAAGCCAATCATATTCATGGAATATCATCAGTTTGGTAGATGGGTTATAAATGCTTTATATATATATATACATATACATATAACGGCGAGTTGAACGGTTTCATGTATTTGGTATGTTCAAACCTATATTTATCAACTGGCAAAGATTTTTCAGGGTTGACAGCACCCAGGAATTGGAATGGAATATTGCCAGTTGGGTTACTGTAATGGGTTTGCATCCAAAACACACTATAGACTTTGCCGAGTTTCTTAGCTGGAAATGGAAAAACATGTACCATACTTTTTACCTGGTACCCATATTATTTAGATGATGATTCACTTTCGCTGGACATGTTTGAGAGAAATGTAGGTGATAGTGAGGATTGTTTGGGGGTAGAGCCAAACAGAAAGGTTGTTTTAACATGTTTTAACCACTGATCTCATCACGAAACTTGGACTGACACATAGCGTATGATGATTGAGTACAAGTTGGGATGGCTTCTACGCGCGTCAAGACACAGTATGGATCCAGATTCAATCAATACATGGATTCAATGAACACCTTGTCCAACAAAGATGGCAGGCGAGCAAGGTGATAAAGGGTATAGCAAACGTTGGGTCTGCGCTGGAAGATACAACACACAATGGGATGTTGAATATGCTGATTGCCAGTTTGCAAAGGTCTTGCGGGATTTCGTTGACCATAGGCATTGTTTGAGTAAACCTTCCTTTTTAACCCTGTTGCTTGGCTATTTTTATGGGGAAAAAGGCTCGTATCCAGCTAAACACAGGGCACTTTTTGGTGTCCTCAACCATATCATACTATATCATTGTTGTTGGTTGATATCCTGATATCATATTATGTAGTATATGTGTGTACAATGTATATACATATACATATATAATAATCTAATTTAGACTAAGCCGAAGCGGCTGAAGCGAAGCTAAGCTGAGTTATCTACCTCTCTACCTATCTACCTACCTACTTACCTATCTATCTACCTAGCTATCTATCAATCTATCCATCCATCCATCTATCTATCTATCTATCTATCACCATTTTTGTCGATGGTACTTCCAGTGATCTCTCCCATTTTTGGGTTAGCAATCCATACCTTGGAGTAGTCCAACATGGGATGTCGTTGTTCCACTTGTGCCAGGGTCGGGTAACGTGGAAAGTTCCAGCTAAAGCCGCGTGTGTGGAGTCGTCAACGTGTATGATGATACATGATACATATAAATATAAATACCAATATAATAACCTATTGTGTATAGATATATATATAAATATGAGTATTACACACCCATCAGAAAGATAAAAAAGGTGGATACCCCAAATGTTGGGGCTATTGATTTTCATTCCCCAAACTAAGATAGACCCTGAGAATGACCCATTTTTATGACGGAGCTAGTAACGTGACGCAGCGTGTAAAATGATTGGCGACGCACTAATATGGGTATGGATCAATACCTATTAATACCATTTTTAGGGGAATGAACATCCATTTACCAGCTATTTTGATGTTCACCAGGGGTACAAGGTTTTGACACACTGCCATATGAGATACAATGATTCATTATTGCTATGAGTCTTGTCACCGTAAGCCATAAGACCCACAAGCTTGGAATCCCAACCTCGACCAGTGAATGGTTCAGCCGCTGGTTGGCGTTATTAGCCAATTCCATTGCATTTGACTGATGCTGGTTTATCTACTACATTACATTACTGGATAATTTTTGGGGATTGATATTGCAGGTAAAGCTCTGTTTCAGGTTCTTTTGGCGTTCTGGTTAAGTCAAGCGTCTCAACAATCAGTGATCCTTGATTATTGCAACAAGATGCATCAACCTCCAACGGCTACAGTCGTTGATCGAAGCTGGCCAATTGCAATGAACCCTTGACCAGTGAGGCCAGGAATTATTTTGCAGATTCTTACATGATTTTATATATTCGATTCCGCCCTCAAGACTGCTATCATTAAAGAGCCCTGGGCTACTCCTAACAGGGCCACTCCTAAAAGTTTCAATCCTTTTAAACAGATTCTAAAAAGTTCCAAAAAAATATATCAAAAAAACAAAAACACACCTTCCAACAAATCAATCCAAAAACAATTTAAAAAATCAACAAAACAAACAAAAAAACACATACCAAAAGAAAACGAAAAAACATAGAAGTTCAAAACAAATAAACAAACACAAACAAGTTAAAAAAAACCAAAAGAATCAAACAAGGTCGAACAAATTAAGAAAAACTAAAACAGAGCATGACAAAACATAAAAATAATACTAAAAAACAGTCAAAGAAAAAAAGACACAACAGAACTAGTAAACACAAAATGTTTTTTCAAAAGAAAAAACAACAAATCAACATAAAAAAACACATCCAACAAAAATCAGACAAATAAATGGAAAAAAAAACAAGAAACAGAAAACCACGAACAAATTAACACAAACAAAAACAGAGAATGACAAAAAATCAATTTAATACTTTAAAAAAACAGTCAAACAAAAATCAAGCGAAAACACAACACAAATAGTACACAAAAAACATGTGTTTTTCTAAAGAAAAAAACAGCAAATCAACAGGCCAAAAAAACAAACATCCAAAAAAATCAGACAAACACATGAAAAAAACAACAAGAAACAGAAAACCATGTTGAAATTATCAAAATGTCTTTAAGTACATCTTTAACATAACCTAAAAAAGTATGAATGAAAAAATGAAGATTTGGAATGACATATATATATATGGAATATTATTTGGAATGAACTTGAATTATTTGGAATTAACATGAATGAAGTTCGGAACGTTCTAGGAGTGTCCCTTTTTTAGGAATGTCCCTCTCCATCGAAAAGATGCTATGTGGCCAGGTCTTTGCATCTCTGAAGGTGGGCGTTTCTCAAAGCTCGTTGCAGCATGTTGCAGCAGATCAAAGCTGGTTGATGGTTTCATGACTCAGCTGGTTGGTGGTTTGGAACTCTTTTTTTTTGCCATATATTGAGAAGAATCATCCCAACTGACTATTTGTTTTGGGGTTGAAACCACCAACAAAGGGAACTCAGCACTTGTTTAACTTGTTTTAGAGGACAATGATGGATTCAATCATATCTCCGGTTTTGCTGTTGTGTTTCTCCTTGAAGGAATGCCTACCATGTCGTGCACTTGGACAGATTGTGTCGCCGAAGCAAGGTAGGCACTTGACCGTCTTTCCCGCCAGTGTAAAAGCTACTGAATGAATTCAGTGCTGTTTCACCACGAATGCCCCCGCTCATTGAAACTGCCGATTTGCATGCGCCCGCTTGAAACAAAAAAGGTGGAGGATTGTGAATGTGGAGAGCAAGATTTTTGTTCTGAAACAGAATCATCATTGAAAAATCATAAAGATCGAGGCTTTCCTCCTCAAACGTTTTGGTGGATTGCTCGGTGTCATTCGGTGTCCGAGTTTTTGCGAACTCCCAAATTCCTGAATAAACTTGGAACCCAACAACACTCCCAGTGCAAGCGTGATGCGATGGGAGGATATGGGAAGGCGGGTTGCGCACACCCTCGAGCCTCGCTCCGAAGAGAAACCCAGCCAAAGTTGCTGGTGCTTTCCCCAAAGTGGGTCAGCTAGGAGTGGTTCAACCTGGACCTGGATTCATGTGAAAGGCATTCTTCCTGCTTTTGTTGCCGAAAGGATTGCCTGGTCATATTACTTTTAATATCTCAGCAACTCCATTTAGACAGCAGCCCTAGAAAATAGATGAACACAGCTAACTTCTACGAAACATGAACATACTTCCAAACATAATAGATCTCTGTTTAAACATTGGCACGCGCAAATGCGGTGCTTTTAATCACAATTTCCCGTGAATTAGACTTTACTAATGGTAAAGACGGTGGCTGATAACAAAGACACTGTTGTACAATGGAAGGAGCCGATCTTCTACTCCAGATTGGATACCTACATATATATATATATATCATTATATCATTATATCATTATATATCTAAGACAGTCCTGTCCCATCCCAAACGCCCTGGGTTGCTTTTCATTGGTCCCATTTGTTGGGGGTACGTTTCGATCGCGCCATGGTGCCATGAAGCCGCAAGCGCCAAAGCACCGAAAGCGTGGTGGCAGAGGTGGAAAGGGGGAGAAGGCACCAACAGAAGTGGAACATCCCCATGAAAGATGGAGGTTTTAAATGGGTGATTTTCCATTGCTATGTTTCAATATGGGACTGTTTCACTGTTTCCATCAAAAGATACGAGGGATTTTTCTCATGATGGCAAACCACTGGATTCTAGGAGTCTTTCCTGAAAAAAACAACATACGACTTGGGTTGCACTGGCTGGTTACTTTGCCCCAGGTTTGTGACCAACCACGGCATCAACCACAATCACCTTGAAGGAGGGCTACATCATTCCCATGAAGATGTTGCTATGATCACATCTGCATAGAGGTCAGGGTTCAGCTGAAATATCTAGTCATAGGTTGCAGCTAGTTATAACTTAGATGCTGCGCCGGCTTCTTTATTTATAGGTTCCTGTGAGATTTTCAGAGCTATTTTAAAAAAAATCAGAGCTATTTTTAAAATTGTCAGAGCTATTTCAAAAATTGTCAGAGCTATTTCTCAGATTGTCAGATCTGTTTTTAAAAATGTCACAGCTATTTCTAAAATATTCAAATCTATTTCTAAAAAATCAAATCTCTTCGAGAAGTTTCAAAACTAATTCTAAATTTGTCAGAACTAGTCCTAAAAGAATGAGAAAATCCTCAGAGCTATTTCCAAAAGCATCAGAACGATTTTGTAAAATTTGCCTCACAATTTCAACATTTTCTACCATTCAATAATCATAATATAATTAAATTGTATCTCAATTTTCAATACTATTTCCATATCCTGAAGAACTAGTTTGTAAACGTGCCAAAACCAGTTTTTTAAAAAAATAAAAAACAACGCTTTTCTGAAATTCAAGAACTGTTGAACTGTGTCATTTTTTTCTCACAACTATTGCTAAAACTCTAACAACTTTTTTCAAATGCTCACAACTATTTGAAAATTCATAGGGCCCAGATATTTTAAGCTTAGATATTTGTGTTGGCCTAATACATAAGTTACCAAATTTTAACAACTGTGTCTGTGTCTACAAGTCTTGGAACTTGTCTAAAATTTAAGAGCTACCGCGTACATTCTCGGAAATTCTTACCACATATTTCAGAAACCTGTCTTGTATTCTTAAAGCGGTGAAATGAACGTCACAAAATATGACTTCCTTCCAGGCTATGTCCTGAGCCCTTGAAATAGTCATGCTTGAGCTTGCTATTCGCCATGCTACGCCCTCAACACCACAGCCGCTGCCATCACCAAAATCACCTTCGCCATCAACCTTCACTATCACCATCATCATGACTATAACCACCATCATCACAGGAATCCTCATCATCACTGTCGTCATCATCATCAAAACCATTTTAATCCATCAACAATCATCATCATCATGAACATTCACCAGCATCATCTTCATCAACATCATCATCACCACCACCATCATCATCACCATCATCATCATCATCATCATCACCATCATCGCCATCATCATCATCATCATCATCATCATCGCCGCCACCATTGCCACCGTGCACCTCCAAACGCGTCGTGCTCCCCATCAAGCGCCGTGCAACGCGCGATTGAGGGTTTCCTCCGAGTCCTGGTTGGCCAAGCTAGAGTGTGTGAAGCTAAGACTTGTGAAATTGATACCAAACGCTGGGCAATGGGACATGCATGGGAAACGCTTTTGGGTTCTCTGCGTTTCAATGTCTGCCATGTCTTTGCTTTCTTTCTTTTTCCTGTTTTCTTTTTGGTTTGGGTCGGGAACAACTGCAAGATCTGCGGAGTTTCGGCACACTGGCAGCCACGCAGTTGCAGCACAGCTAACGCATCCAAAAGATTGAATCTCATCAAGCCACGACAAACTATCCGCAGCAAAAAACGACATGGTCTCGCTGTGGTCATCTGTCGGGTCAGACAGCTTGCCATGGCGAAGTCAAAGGATGATGGGCCGGGCCGGCGGCCATTGAACAGGAAAAAAATAAATAAGGAGCTAATGATGCCTTGTTATGGAAGAAGCTTTTGCAATCTTTTATTTTGGGCATCTTTTGCCACAGCGACAGGATGACGGGCTGGAGAGGCTGCAGAAGGAAAAAAAACAATAAAGGAGTGAGTGATGCTTTGGATTTGTTATCGCATCCGTGTTTTGGAAGTAGCTGTTGCAGTCTTTATTGTTGATTATGTGGCGTAGGATGAAGCTGCTGGTGACAAGCCCGACAAAACCCAGATTGACTGCTTAGAGGGCAATGATGTTTTGAATGTGTTATTGCACCATTGTTTTGGAAGCAGGCGTCGCAGTCTTTATTGGTGCGTATGTAGCGGAGGAGCCAACTGTTGCCGCGGACACCGATGAAAACGGCGAGGACTGCGGATTGTTTGTTCGGATGCATGTGCTTGCTGGCGGTTGAGTGTGTGGTTAAGAGTAGCCGTGGTGGTTCACTGATGTGAATGGCGATTGGTATCGCCGCTGTGACGACGAAGGTGCAGATCTGTGTGGGCTGTATTAGGCTGTATCTGGCTGTGTTTTACATGTGGCCGTGGTTCTTCAGGATGTGCCGGACTGATGAATTACCAGCAGCATTGCGTCGGCTGTGGCAAGAAGGCAAGTTGCATCAGAGTCGCTAGGTGAACCGTTACATGCAAGAACCGTGCTTTATGTCAGGAAGCAGTTGCTGAGCGTATGATGCTTTTATTTTGTTATGGTATTCCTGTTTTGGAAGCAGCTGTTGCGGTCTTTGTTGCTGATTATGTGGCGTAGGATGAAGCTGCTGGTGACAAGCCCGACGAAACCCAGAAGGACCGCTTTGAGGGCAATGGTGTTTTGAATGTGTTACTGCACCATTGTTTCGGAAGCAGCCATTGCAGTCTTTGTGGTTGAGTATGTGGCGGAGGAGCCAACCGTTGCTGCGAAGCCTGATGAAAACGGCAAGGCAACGGTTACATGCAAGAACCGTGCTTTATGTCAGGAAGCAGCTGCTGGCTGCTGAACGTATGGTGCTTTGATTTTGTTATGGTATCCCTGTTTTGAAAGCAGCTGTTGCAGTCTTTGTTGTTGAGTAGGTGGCATAGGATGAACCTGCTGGTGACAAGCGTGATGAAACCCAGAAGGACTGCTTCGAGGGCAATGGTGTTTTGAATGTGTTATTGCACCATTGTTTCGGAATCAGCCATTGCAGTCTTTGTGGTTGAGTATGTGGCGGAGGAGCCAACCGTTGCTGCGAAGCCTGATGAAAACGGCAAGGCAACGGTTACATGCAAGAACCATGTCAGGAAGCAGCTGCTGGCTGCTGAACGTATGGTGCTTTGATTTTGTTATGGTATCCCTGTTTTGAAAGCAGCTGTTGCAGTCTTTGTTGTTGAGTAGGTGGCGTAGGATGCACCTGCTGGTGACAAGCCCGATGAAACCCAAAAGGGCTGCTTAGAGGGCAATGATGTTTTGAATGTGTTATTGCACCATTGTTTTGGAAGCAGGCGTTGCAGTCTTTGTGGTTGAGTATGCGGCGGAGGAGCCAACCGTTGCTGCGAAGCCCGATGATGACGGGGAGGACTGCTGGGATTGTTTGTTCAGGTGCATGTGCTTGTTGGTGGTTGAGTGTGGTTTGGCCGGAGTGGTTCACTGATGTGAATGGCGATTGGTATCGCCGCTGTGACGAAGAAGGCTCAGATTTGTGTGTGGTGAATTTGCCTGTGTGTTATTGTGGCTGTCGTTTTTCAGGATGTTCCGGGCTGATTTATTACCAGCAGCATTGCCTCGGCTGTGGCAAGAAGGCAAGTTGCATCAGAGTCACTAGGTCAACCGCTACATGCAAGGACTGTGCCTTATGTCAGGAACCAGCTGACGAACGTAGAATGTTGAAGAGGTTTTTACAGGCAGGAATGTTTGGTTCGTTGCTGTTCGTTGTTGTTTTCTGTCGTCTTGACCCAGGATAGAGTGTATGAGCTGGCGAAGACTACTCGAGAGGAGAGTGAGGACTCAAATCCGTGTGATGTGTAGGGTAGTTGTTGCCAACGGTTTAGTTGAAATGCCCATGAACTGCAGGTTGGCTGTCAGTGTCATCATCATCCGTCATCATCTTTGGCAGCAGCTCGTGAAAAAGCAAGAACAACATCTTAACATCTTGATTATATGTTCACTGTTTGCCTTGTTGTAGAGGATAAGTTATCTGTTATGCAAAACCTGCTATGTATAGTTTGTATAGCCTGCATAGTTTTAAAGCATCTCATAGAACAAAACAGCGCAAATTATATCAATAAAATTTTCGACGATATCTTCTGAACATG
>Ga0126342_10008990_pt1:0-5000 | contig 17896 bp, 17 predicted proteins | sample Cyp1metagenome_FD_92528 | JGI IMG/M metagenome (GOLD analysis project Ga0126342, IMG submission 92528) | Coral microbial communities from Lord Howe Island, Old Settlement Bay, Australia - Cyphastrea 1 metagenome | ecosystem: Host-associated > Invertebrates > Cnidaria > Coral ... | reverse complement strand
GGTAGTAGTGGTAGTAGTGGTAGTAGTGGTAGTAGTGGTAGTAGTGGTAGTAGTAGTGGTTGTGGTGGTGGTAGTAGTAGTAGCGGTAGTGGTAGTGGTATTGGTAGTTGTAGTAGCAGTAGAAGAAACAGAAGTAGTAGGAGTAGGAGTAGGAGGAGGGGCAGGAGTAGGAGGAGTAGGAGTAAGAGTAGGAGTAGAAGTAGGAGCAGGAGTAGGAGCGGCAGCAGCGGCAGCAGCAGCAGCAGTAAAAATAGTAGCAGCAGCAGCAAAAGTAGCAGCAGAAGTAGTAGTAGCAGTAGCATTAGAAGTAGCAGGAGCAGTAGCTGTAGCAGCACTACCATTGCAGTGGCAGTAGCAGTAGCAGCAGCGGCAGCAGTCCTAGCAGCAGCAGTAGTAGCAGTAGTAGTAGTAGTCATAATACCAGCACTAGTAGCAGCAGCAGAAGTAGTAGCAGCAGTACTAATAGTAGCAGCAGGAGAAGTAGTAGCAGCAGCAGCAGTAGCAGTGGTAGCAGTAGTAGCAGCAGCAGTAGTAGTGATAGTGGTAGTGGTAGTGGCAGGCTTCTGCAGTGGTAGTGATGGTGGTGGTGGTGGTGGTAGTGGTGGTGGTAGTGGTGGTGGTAGTGGTGGTAGTGGTGGTAGTGGTAGTAGTGGTAGTAGTGATAGTAGTGGTAGTGTTAGTGGCGGTAGTACTAGTGCCACTACTAGTATAGTACTAGTACTAGTACTAGTAATGGGCGGGGCGGGCACGATTCAGGCGAAGCAAAAAGGCTTCAATAGAACAAAGGAACACCTACAAGCCAAGCTCAGAACAGAAACAGCACCTTCCAATCAGACACGCTGGCAGGCCAGCGGTATATATAATTATATATTTATATATATATATATATATATATTATATTCGACAAAGGTCAGAAATAATGGTGGCCCAACCTTGTTTGTTTCAGGGCATCTAAAAGTTCCGCAGCATCATTGTTGGTTCCCTACCATTGACTTCAGCACCCTAATCCATGGGATCATCCCCCCTGGTTGGTTGATTAAAAGAGGGCATTCACTCATTCAACAACAATGGGTAGTTGATAGACCATAATATACCAAAGCAGCGCCTATATTTTTCGAAAAGGACAATCTGAAAAACATCAACTATGGTTATATGACTCATAAACCAAAGTTAACCAAATTCTCTGCGTCAATACTCATACTAACCCTTAGTGTTCATTGAGTCTAAATCCTTATAATCCGAAAACTGTTCATTGAACAATTCAATACCATTCAATACCACTAAATAATTGGTTGACGTGTTAGTTGACGTGAAGTATAGCTTGCGTACTGTAAACTTGTTTTTTCAAATTTGCCCACGGTGCACGCCGACTCCTACCGGGAAAAAATGATTGGATTTTTGGGACCTAGAAGGTGGTCCAATTCCAACTGGGTAAATCCTACTTTTGGACTTGGAATTGGAATATCCATATAAAAAACAGTTTTGGATATATATATATATATATTTATATGTATGTCATCTTCAGAAGCAGTATTTACACAAGTAAACGGTTTTTTAATTATAACAAACAATTTTGTAACTATGGTAGCGAATCTATATAGATATATATATATATATATATACTGTTTTTTTTTTATTGTGTGTACAATATCAATAATGCTAAAACAATACTATACACTCAACATGTACATATTATATACATATACATACATATATATATACATATATATATATATATATGCAAGTTTAAAATATGTTTTAAATTTAATTATGCATCCCAATCATGATAAATATAATATATTGTCCTCACGTATATAGGGTCACGGTCTATCTCCACCGGGGCCCTCGATGCCAGGCCCCGCCTGGTTCAGCCGCGCCGAGACCTACGCGTCGCCCCAAGCACGGCAGATGCGGAAGCGGCTGCGGAAGGGCGCGCTGAAGGGGAAAGCCGAGGCGCGGCTGGGGGAGAGGAGGTTTTTTTCTTGCAACATGGCTACCCCCTCATCCATTGATAGATGGTTTTGAACCATTATGGACCATCCATTTTGGGGTACCCCCATTTTAGGAACCCCCCATATATACGTACTGGAGGGGCGGCTATACGGTAGCATTTATTGTAAGCGTCAGACCATATCAAACCCATCTTTCATAACTACCAGTATGTTATATACATATATACACATACATATATATATATGTATATATATATATATATGTATGTATGTATATATATATATATATATTCATGTGTATATGTGTGTATATATATATATACACATGTGCACCAGTTCATCCTGGTGGAAACCGCTAAACGGGAAAGTGACAGCTAGGTTTTGATGAACAATTCGTTTGCCATTTTCATGGTAACATACCCAGCCTCAAAGCTAAACATCACCTTTTGGATCAGGGTTTGGAGCTACATCCAGAAGTTCCTTTTTTTTAAAGCCTTGCTGGGACCCTTTGAAATCTCGTATTTGGAGGGTTTTCAGAAGTTGTTTTGTTGCTGGAAATGGGAACATCGACTGGGCATTTTTTCTTGTTTTTACACTGTACCGAAGATGGGTGAATGGGGAGTTAGCCAGCAACTGCTTGCAGAGACGAAAACTTCTGAGTTCAAGCAACTGAAATGCTAATATGAATGGATAAACCGACTATTCACTGGTTGGTAGAATCCTTCACGTTTAGTATTAAAATCAAGGAGTACAGTATAACAACCTTGGGATCATGTGGTCACCGTCTCCAGGATCATCACAGTACAAGACAGTTGAAAGCAACAGTGATATCGTAAAATAGTGATGTGGATTGTTAATGAGGAGTAGAACAACACCCAAAAAGATAGAACAGTGAAATCCTACTGACACACTGATAATTATTGAGTTTTTGTTGTTTCTATTTTTTGGGGGTTACAATATTATATCATATACATATGAATAACCAGTAAGAAATTGCATACTACATCATACAACTTCGGAATCCAAGGACTTTCTCCAACACCGATCTGTATTATGAACTACTTGCCGTTGTGGGCTCCGGCATCCGCAGGATGGAGACAGAGAGGAAATGGATGCAGGACCGACAAACCCATCAGGTTGCCTCACAAGGGAAGATTCCAAGGGGTGCTCAATGTGCTCAACATTTGGAACAGAGTCATACACGAAAATTTGTCGTTTAGTTCGATGAGTTTCCCATTTATATACATTGTTTAATAAAGAAGTAGAGCTATGACTATGTTACAACATGTTACAGCCATCTTTTGATAGTTTTTTCTTAATTAAGAAAGTTCTAGCATGTTACCTCTAAGAGATTATATTCATTTTTTATAGATAAGTCATCAACCATATAAGGTTGCAAACTATCAATTCAAGGTTATAAACTGATTGGTTATGGGTTATAGTTGTACGTAGTTATAACCTTAGATAAGTTGTTCTGTTGTAACCATCTCTGACGGCCAGGCTGGCAAGATCCGCCGACGTTTCGCAAACGCTCTCCGCGGGACAGCCTGCCGAAGGAAGGGATGTCCCGTCTTTCGACACGAGAAAAGAGGGGACGGGGGGAGAAGATCACAGGATCTGGGGTGGGGAAACTCCATAAATGGGGGTATCCAATAGCTGGATGGCTTTTTTTTTGAAAATCTTTAAATAAAATGGATGAGGAAATCTCAATATTCTGTTTCCAGTGATTTTGTGGAAATAACTACGTTTGTTTCCAGTTAATTTTTCCAGGTACCCATATTATGACGCGGATTCGTGGTTAATTCTGTTTTTGTTTATTCAAAATCAATACTGAGTACACTGTAGTGGTTTAGCGGTTTAGCGGAGCCATTAATATAAATGATGTAATTTTGATTAATTACTGTAGTATACTGTAGTGTTATCTTTAATGGCGTAATATGTAAACCATTAATCACTATTCAGATTTACCTCACATCTTATCAAATTTTATAACTGTTTTTTTGATGTGGGTTTCCAAAATCATGGGGCTACCCCCAGTCATCATCCTAGTCATTAGTGATTCCAGAAAGGTGGCGAAGCTCTGTTTTGATTGGGTTTTAGAAAACGCTTTGAATAACCATAAGCAAATTGGTGTTATTAGAGATATACAGAGTTATACAAGTTGGATTTTAAACCATAATATATAATATATAAAATATATAATATACAATATATATATATATCATATATATATACATAATATTATATATAATATAATTAATATATGTATATATCTAAACCAACTTGGCCGAGAAAAGCCCGATCTATGTGATTTATGTGCATCCACCCCAATTTCATATTATATGGAACCTGAAAATGGGGTGCGGAAGATCATTACTGGATGTGGCCTCTTGGCTTCCTTGGATTCTTGAGGAACTGGGGATATATGGATTCAGGGTTTGGAACATGATGACCAAACTGCCCCCAAATTGAAACCAAAGCTCTGAATGCTGGGTTTGGGATTAAACATGCGTCAAAGTCCGGTTGGTTGGTTTCCACCAGCAATACGGGAGATGCAACTAAGAAACATGGGGGAGAAAGCAACGAGTATCACAGTATCACATTTCAGATTAATGGTTTCATATGTACACATAATATAATATAATATATATATATATATATAACCGAAGGAAGTTTAGAAGTCAAACTTCCGACAATATGGACACATGAAAAGCAAAGATGGAAAGAGTCAGAGAGAAGAGAAGAGTGGAAGAGAGAAGATCAGAGAAGAGAAAGAGTCAGAAGAAAGAAGATGCAGATGCGCGAAAAGGTAGGAAAGTCGCGATACACCCTGTTTTTCCAATGATTTGTGGCTCCGGAGGGTCGAAAAGTAGGCTTGCTAAAGCGGCGGGTGCGGAGCCAGCTATGAAAATTGCACGCCGTTGTGGCGCGAAGCACATTTCGAGGTCAAAATGTACAAAACACACCAGCTTCGGACCACTTTTGGAAGTTGAGATGTCGAAAAAGTGCACACCGTTGTGGCGCGAAGCACATTTCGAAGTCAAAATG
>Ga0126342_10008989_pt1 | contig 17896 bp, 19 predicted proteins | sample Cyp1metagenome_FD_92528 | JGI IMG/M metagenome (GOLD analysis project Ga0126342, IMG submission 92528) | Coral microbial communities from Lord Howe Island, Old Settlement Bay, Australia - Cyphastrea 1 metagenome | ecosystem: Host-associated > Invertebrates > Cnidaria > Coral ... | reverse complement strand
GGAGATTATGACAAGGACATGTTATGACAAGGAAATCCCCTAGCACTGGAATGATGGAACCAATGGGTTGCTAGCTCCGCTCTCGGGTATGGCCCTCCGGGCCATACCCTCGTCCTGTGGGTTTAATTATATATAATATATTGTATACCTTTATAACTTTTACAGTATAAGATGGCATCTGATGTGTATCAGAAGCTTCTCAAGTTCGTCACGTTCGTCAAGGTTCCGCATCTGCAGAAATCTGCTTCACCACTTCTTGCCGTGCCGTTTCTGCTAGACCTAACCTGAGATCATTGCCGATTTGGTATGGCACAGGGTTTGTCACGGTATGTCGGTATGCCCCCAAAAATTGTTGTTTCATTGAGAAAATGATAGGAAAATGATGATCAAACTGTCAAAATTGGGGAGTAACCCTATTTTTAGCCTTAAAACAAAGCCCAAGTGAGACTCAAGACGTGTTGATTCAGGCGAAAAGAGCCTGGCAAAGGATTACTGATGAGGCATTGCAATGCATTCAGTGTCAGTTTCAATGTCACTTGCTGGGACCACGATGAGGATTGAGATGATTGAGTGTAAGTTCAGCCCAGGCGCTTGAGGGTCCTCGCCTGAACCTGACAGGCTGAAACATGGCTGGAAACAGCCTAGCCGAAAGCTGCTTTGCACATCTTTGCACGTGCGTGCGTTTTTTGGGACAGGCCTTGCCCCTGTAGTACGCCCATCTTTCGCTGGACCACCTAGGTGCGAGATGCTTGCAGTTGCAAAATGTTGAAGAAGCGTGTTCAGCGGCCACTAGCGCATTTTATTTTGAAAAGGCACACATCAATAAAAATAGATAAAAATAGATAAAAGATGATAAAAGATGATAAAAGCACAAATCTCTTCAGAGCAAGCCTTCTGAGTTTCTTGCATGCAGGCACACCACATATGTGGGCCTCGGGATGGTGTCCAACAAAACCGTTGTGCAGCGTGCACTCGTGCGAGGAATTTGGACAGTCCGCAAGGACAACTCAGACTGGAACGGTAAAACCGCTTGCGCACAGGTGTAATCAGCTTGCCATTGACCTGCCGCTCATACACCCACAAAGAATCCAAAAACACGCAACAAGTCTTTAAGTCTTACAGTATAAGTTATGCTTCCATCTGATGAACATGGAAACCGTTGCAAATAAATAAGGACAGCAAGAACGTCTTCATAATGTCGGAGCTCCACATTCCAGACCAATTTGATCAGGCAGAGAGGATGTTGTAACAGGATTAGGTCAAAGTACACATGCATGATGTCTTTTGAATACCTCTCTGACGAACGTATTTCAAACAGGTTGGCAGGCGAAGCAAGATCATTCAACCCGCATGCCAGAGCGTCGGATGTTGAGATTGTTGAGCTAATTTGAGCTATTTAGCCTGTGCTTATCTGTGGCAATATAGGACTGTCAAGTCTCCGAACCTCAAGGGTTTTGTCGTCATCGCAGCCTTTAAGGTCATACTTGGCGGACCAAGGACCTCCCTGCAAAGCACAGCACAAAGCACGGCAAAAGGGCCAAAACCTCCATTCTTGGCAATGATATCCAATAAAATGTATAATTAATTATATCCAAATATCAGATTGGATTGGCATAAGACACACTTTCGGCGATTCTGCCTCTGTGAGGTTCCGCATGACCATAAAGTATTGACCCGTTGCGATGTCCTTGAAGTGCATGTAGATGGGACCTTTCCCACACTGAGCCAGTGTGGTGAATCCACAAGATGAACGAAAAAAACACGACAAATCACTACAGCTTTCCACGTTCGGTGCTTTAGCTGTGGCTTCCACAGAGCATGGTTGATCCATCTAACCTTGGAGCAAGTTTGCAAAACTCGAACTGCATGGAATCCTGTTCCATCTCCATGGGCTATCAAAAGGCTATGGCTCAAACTTCAAGATCTTCAAGCAGTAAAAATATGTAAAAATTGTGAAATTATGTGAAATTGACCTTTTTAGAAAGTGAAATTGTGCAAGCCAGTTGCATCCTCTCGACCAGTGGCCCAGCGATTCGCTGAAGCGTTTCGTTGTCGTCCTTTGAAAGGGACTTGATGACCTGGTGGCAACAAAATGATCAAAATGCAACAAATGTCGCCACATGTCGTCACAAAACCCTTGTTGTGCCATGTTGTGCCTTGGCTTTGCCTTGTGCAGGATCCAGCCCCTTTCCTATCCAGCCTACCTGGCTTACCTGAGCTCCTTGTCCTGATATATCCTGTTCCTGAACCCTCCAGATAAGTCTCTGGGAGGCATACATATCTCCGACAGCCGCTTTCGAACTGGGCTTGGCCTCAAAGGAGAACATGCAATTGGCTCTCGACAAGCACACGACCAAAACATCCAAGCTCCTGGAAAGTGCGGATTGTGTTACTCTGGAGGTGACCGAATTAAAGTCATCTAACATAATAACATGATAAATCACAATGATAGAATATAACATAATCATAATCTAACACAATAATCATACAATAAAACATATAAAACATAGTACATAAACATACGTCCAATGGCTCTGTACATCTCTGTACTGTAATTCATGTGCCTTTGATGTGTTCGATGTTGATGTCCAGTGAATTCAGCACAGGGCTTGAACACACCGCTGGGAGTCCGAACCGCCTTTGCCATGGTGTGACTCGGAGCGGGGCATCTCCAGATTCAGACCCTGGCCGGAAAGTGTTGCTCTCGTCGTTTTCGAAACGGGGCCACAGCCAACCTTGAAGGTTTTTCATATCTCGCATCTGAGATTGCACCACAACTGGCAGTCCTGATGTATGTGTTATGTAAGTTATGTATCTTGTTGTATGCACGAGTTAGTGGCCATCAGTAACTCACCAAGTGTATCCAAGCGTCAAATATTCAGGGAGGCTCTGCCATCTGGCCATGGTCCCAAAATTCTAGTGAATCTACTGAACAGGTCAGCAGGCCTGAGACTTTTGCCCATTCTCCAAGAAATCCTCTGGCACTTGGTGGGCAGCCCTCAAAGGACCGTAAATCTCATCATTGAGCACCTGCAAAGAGCAGGCTATTGCGGCTATGAGGAATACATTGACATACATTGACACAGTGTCAAAGCGGCTTTAGGATCTTTGGGCTTGAGTTCAACAAGATCAACAAGGCTTAAGCCCTCACTCGCGTTTTAAACTCGTGAAAATCAATCGAAGACTACCCTGGAAGATCCTGGAAGCACCTCAACTAGTCTGCCTGCCACCCTGGCACGGTTCGCTGGCCTGAGCAAATGCCAGTGCTGGTGCGGCTGCTCTCAACAGAAGGCCACTGAGGCTGAAGCGAGGCCAACAAAGGTGTTCGCGCTCTCTCCAAGAAGTTGCACGGGCTGCACGGGAACATTGGGATGCCTCCTTGGTTGGAAGCGAACTTGGAATTTGAATCAATACACAATCGGCAGCTATTAGATGCTATTAGCCTATTGAATGCTATCAAGCTATTGAAAATTGGCTTTATGGAAGAAAAAGGGCGGGAACAACAGAGGACATCAGTCATTGTTGAAATGGCTGTCAGCAAAGCGCAAAGAGTTCTAGGCACACCCAGGGCATACTGCTACTGTTTCAGAATTTTGCTCCTCAGCTGGAGATCAAGCTGAGGACATCCGAGAACTGCGCAAGCGCAACAACTCTCCTGTCATGTCATGTCTTTGCCTCAAGAGGGCTCGGCTCTTCTGTGTCTTTGGTGGTTTCTTTCTGCTTCAAGATGCTCAGGTTGCTGAATCTTGAATGTTCGATGGCTGAGCGAAGGAGCTTTCGATTCAGTTAAGCGCTGTGGCTGTTTTGCGGCTCAATGAGTCTGCTAAGACAAGTGCACCCATGGATATGAGAAGCCTGCCGAACGGCTGCACAAACAGGCATGAAAAGGGTTCTTTCTCTTGACAGGGGCCAGCATGACGGCTTCCGCAATTCTTACCGGTTGAGTTTGTTTCAGAAAGGGCAAGTGAGGTAACCTCTAATTAGATCTAATTAGTCAAATTGCAACTCATCACAATTCTAACCAAACAAGGTAACTTCATCTCAAAACCTGGCGTGAAATCCACATGGCGCGGCCTTTCAGCACTCCCGGCTTCCATTTTCACACAAGCGGAGATCAAACTGCTTACAGGTTATGAATGGAACAACTTAGTCATTCCGTTCCAGTAAGCAGTATCAGAAATGAACGTTTATCTGCTACACTATGAACAACAAAGCAACACCAAGCAATGATATTGTGTGCCATTGCGGTTTGGTTGGACCAATGAGAGGTGAAACTTTCTGAGTCTGTGAGACATTGTTGCAGGATTCGGTACTCTCTAGCTTAGCTTGAATCAAACTTGCAGTTGGCCGTGACCAGACAGTGATCCCAGATGATCCCAGTATGTCTGTGTCTTCCATCTTCGCGGATGGGAATTTGGTGAGAGTCCCATTGAATTCACCTGCCATGGCTCAGCCCAACACTCGGCCAGCATGCCAATCATGCCAGCCTTCTCGATTCCTGACACCGACATCCGAGTTTCACGGCCCACCAATCCCCACCGATGTTATCAATTCACACGGGCCTAAGGAACTTCTCCTTGATGATTCTGTTCAGTTGTCGATGCTCTCTGGCCTAAAGATTGCAAGGTTCTTGGGGGCCTGAACAATTGCCTTGAAGATGTTTATTCAGCGATAGGTGACCTACTTACTTCCTCTGCATCATCCATTTTCATGTGAGATTGTGGGCACCATTCTTGGAATCTCTCAGCACTCGTCGGATTTGTTGAGTCGTTGCATGTTGCAAATCTTGTGACCGGCACTGCCACACTGCCGCTCAGGTTGAGTCGTTGCTTGAATCGCAGGTTTCAGCACTCATTGCCTGGGAGGACATGGCTGACATCATCTATTTCATCCAACAAGATCTTTCCAGGTCTTTCCAGAAAGAGCAGTGGCAGTCACAGATAGTCACAGCATGTCCAAAGTCTGCGCCTCGACGCTTCGAGACCTGGAGAATCGTGCGTAGATGACCGGCTCAGACCCCGACTGAAGCTCAGACTATTGTTCTAAAATGTTGTGAATTGTGTGAAATTGTATGTGAAGGTGGTCTCCTCATGAGCATACTTGAGTATTTTTGCATTGAGAACTGAAACCCAGCCTCTGGGTTGATGGAGTACCAGGAACAGTGGAGGCTTGGGACACACTGTCCCAGGCCTTCATGGGCGCAACCGGACATGATACAAAACATTTGTCCCCATGTGGTCGCCATCTGGTCACCATGAGTTGCCCTGGGTGTCACAGCGCTTCAAGCAACCAGCTGCCTCAATACCAGGAGTGTACTCGACCCTAAGCGGACCTGTCAGGCTCACAAACGCAAGCCAAAAAGCATTCAAAAGATCAAGCAAACACATGCAAACACAATGGTGGTAAACAATGGTAAACACACATGCAGTTTGTTTGAGGACATGTTTGCAAGAAACCCAACTACATTGAGGACTGGAGTTATGAATATCCTGCAATATCCTGCATATATATGGAAACAAATCGATTGTTTCACAAATTAAAAGATTGTTTCTGTGGATAATTGTGCCATCCTAAAATGCAGGGAGTAATGCAGGGAGTGTCTCTGCTTTGCCTTCTTTCTGGCCCAGCCGCGCGTATGCTGCAGCTTTGACCTTGCGAAATATGTGCAACAGGAGTTCGAATTGCTTGTGATTTCCTGTACAACACCTTTGGAATATGTTGTTGGATCTTGTTGTGGATATTGCTAATGTATGACGCAAAACACCCAAAACTCCGATAATATGCACAAGCGCATCAAGGACCAAAGCTGGCTGGCTCAGGCTGGCAAAAGCGCTGGGGTTACGTTCTTGTCACATAATAGCGATTCACTATGCGGCTTTCGAGAGCAGAATAATATGCATGAGAGTTGGTGTTCTGCCTAATTGTTACACTGTGCTTTGAAGTATTGATTCTGGCAGGAATGAGCGGGTGCAACAACAAAGATCATGAGCTGTTGATGTCAACCACAAAGTTTCAGAATAAATTAGTAAAAAGCCATTTATTTTGCTTGAATTTGAATGATGGTGTCTGTCCAAGCGATTTTTTTCCCGCCGTATTGAGTAGTTCAGTAGTTGAGCATAGTTCAAGTAGCGTCAGTAGGTTCAATATTGTTACAGGTAACTGATGCTCATAATTTCTCACAATCTATATATCATATATCCTAATCTGATCTCTCCATCTCTCTCCATATCTCTCCTGGATAAACATGTTGCATTGAGCCCCGCACTGCAGAGCCAGCCACTGAGCGCCACTGCTGTTGCTCCACCGTCAGTGGCTGCCACAGAGGTCCTCAGCTCCAAGTGGACTGTTGAAGTAGGATGCTTCACTAAGTTCAAGAACAGCAACCTATCAATGACCTACCAACAGATTGAATAGATTTGAATAGATCAATATGAATTCCTACCCGAGTTTGAAGGATGGAGAATTAAACTTCTGTTTGTGGGCGTCGGAGGCAGCTAGCACAAGTGAATGCCATCAGAAATGCGCCTGGTGATCCAACAGGCCAAATACCATGGTCAGGTCGCTTCCCAAGACGTTTGCCTTGGAACGGGGCAACGATTGGCAACGTACCATGCTGATGTGTTGCACACATGTTGCACACCAGCTTGAGGCGTGCAACGCACAAGGACTCCACAGCTGGCTGCTCGATTCCCAGGAGGCCTCGGAGGCCTCTGAATCTCTCCCGAATCCAGTGGTTTCTTTGCCACGGCCACGGCTCAGCCAGGCTACTTGACACTAACCTCCTTCAACCATCTTCAACATCTTCAACCATCTGCAATCATGTTCAACCTCGCCATGCCGGCCATGCCATGCATGATGCTCTTATATAACATCTCTAAACTTCGCCCGCCTTCTCTCGGCCTCACGTCGAGACAATGGCCTGAGCTCTGGGTCACATCCACTTTGTAAGTTGATCCAGCAAACTCATGACCAACAATTGGAAACAGAAACATCAAATCAACGCATGTCTATGCATTTCTAAAATTTTCTAAAGTCTATTCTGACAATCTTCTGTTCCCCAACCACAAGGTACTGCTACTGATGCATAAGATGAAGACTGTGAGCTTGCCATGCACGCCCTCGGAACGCCAAACTGCACAAACAGAAGCAGCTGCCACTATGATGAGATGTATCACCTCAAAGTTTCAAAGGCCCTTTAATGAATTCCATCAATCCAAAACTTTAGGATTTAAATCATTGATGGCAGATGGGCTGACTATGCCCTTCGTCATGACGTTGCTGAGGGCAGCACCTTGATTTCTGCGGCCTGTTGGCCGCAGTGTTGCTGTAATTACTTTCTGGACTGGCTTTGTCTGGCTGTCCTGGTCTTGTCCTGTTGAATCGTATTGCTTAGAGCGGTAAGCCTAGCCTAGCAAAGTTTGTGGAGCTTGAGAGTCGCTTCGTGGATCGGCTTCTCAGTTTTGCTTTTCTGCCGCAGGAGTTCATTTGCATCCCAAGCTGGAAAAGGGCTCTGACAAGGCGCATCACTCAATCCGTACTGATACAGACTCTAGCGCACATTGGGCTTACAGTCAACAGTCATATCATACTGTATCCATCTTGTTTGTTTCCATGCTGCTGTTGCAAAACCAAAGATATGCCCATGGATCTCCTGCTGAATGACAAACACGAAGAAGAAGAAGAAGAAGAAGAGGAAAAGGAAGAACAAGAAGAAGAGGAAGAAGAAGAAGAAGAAGATGGTTGAAGAAGAAGAATATTAAGAAGAGGGAGGAAGAGCAAGAGCAACTAACACAAGGAAAACTGTTTGTTGTTGCAACCTGTGTGTGGCTTTTCAATCTTTTCAGAACATCATCAGCAATATAATGAACTCGCACGCTTTGCATCTGCAATTTTGCTTCTTTGAGCTTTCAGGCGAGTCCCTGAATGGAGCTTGCCGGGCGCTAACCACATAGCAAAGCTGTCTGGCTATGCTACACAAGATCCCATGGGGGGCCCCAAGAATTCATCAGTAGATGTCAATAGGTTTACTTCATCAGTAGACAGATTTGGAAAGAAACAATACCGAGAACGAAATAAAGTCAACTCTTGAAATTTCTTGACGCTCAACTAACTCAGATCCTCTGCCCGCTATTGTTTTGCTGAAAGTCCGCCGTTGCCGCTTCACGGATACCACAGCGGTCCTTCAAAGCTTGGTTTAATTTATTCAGACTTTGTCTGAAGATTCTAGTGAAACTTGATGGTGTGTCCAGTTGGCATGTCTAGGCATTGACTAGCTCAATGTAACATTTATGTCATGTCGTTGAGGACAATTGGATGAACGTCTTCTGTGACCAGAGTTGCTGAAGGCTCATTCTTTGCTGGATAGTGATATGCTCTCTTTATGTTGCTATGCGCGGATCATAAAAACACTGGGATTCACTCACATTATTCAATGGCCACTAACCATTGACAGATCTGCACTCTGACAAGCGGCACCATACGCAAACCGCTTTTGCGCTGGCGAATCAAGGCTTCCTGACGACTGCGAATGAGGACTAAAGCTCTCCACTTGTTGCATTCTGCAGCAAAGAACATCTTGCCCAAAATACATACTACTGAAAAATTGGACCTGCATACATACCTACACATACCTGTATCTGTACTTTCAAAGTGCTCCACAGAAATGGTGGTCGCAAGCTGCAATGCCTCTTCTTCCTCTTCTCCTTTTTCCTTTTCTCCTGTGCCAAAAGCTCTGATTTCACGAATGATCCAATCAGCCATGCAACAAAAGCAAAACTACCAAGTACCTGCAGTACAGATTCCGTCCTCTTTGTCCTCTTGATTTTCCTTGCTATCTCTTTCTTTTGCACCATCACCATCTCTGCGCTTGCTCTCTTTGGCCTCCACTTGCTTTGGTGTATGGCCCTTCTCTTCCTTCGAGTCCTTCTCCTCTTCACCCTCTGATTCGATCGTTTCTTTGAGATCTTCTGGAGCTAAAGGTACCTTTGCAGAAGAGTGATCTGGACATGGCAGGCTCCAAAGCGAAAGGCTCGGAAAGGCTACTGGACCCACAAACCCAGATACAATTTGCAGCAGAACTGGGCCAGGCACAACCTTGCTCCGTCTTCTACAACAGCAAATCTTTACCGCTGGCTTTGCCTGAGTTTCAGAAGGACTGGGAAGCAATTTTTTGAAGAACCGGTTCAGACGCTGCAAGAATTTGCAAGGTTGCGATTCCTTCATTTTTCGTTGTCAAGCTCTTCACCAAACGGTTCATCATGTTCATCAAAGTTGGTGAAATGCACTTAGTGCAGGTGAAGTTGCTGGTGGAGCAAGCCCGGACAAAGACTTTGTAAGTCTCCTCGGCTGCGTATGATGCGTATCCATGTGAGCTCATAATGTGCGGCACTGCTGGAGTCTTGAGAAAATCCACAGAAGCAATTGAGGCCGATGCTGTGACGAATCCGTCAAGAACTTCGAAGCCTTCAATTCGGCGCTACCCGTCACCCCTACCAAATCCTACCAATATGTTCTGGTCATGTGACACACTTTAATACTTTCCAAATAATTCCAATTGCCAACATCATCTGCAGAAAAAATATCGAGTCCCTCTAGCGACTTACACATGAGTCTTGCATGAGTCACATGCAACATAGTCCAACCGATGCGCCGTGATCTGCTACAGAGATGACAGAGTTGGTGATGCCTCATCTCTTCTCTCCTGAGGTATGCATAAGCCTTGGCCACGAGACGTGGTCAAACACGTTCAAACTGTTCTTGCAACGGCATCAAATCTAATGCCTTCAAACCTTGCATTTCCAGTCAATCACTTCATTCAACGCATGCAATAGAGAATGCCTTGCAGATATCTGGCAGCTCTTTTGAATCTCGATCCGAGTTCAGGACCGCAAAGCCATGATACAAATCGGACCTGGACCATGAAGAGCTTCCATATGATATTCACAAGGTCCTTGGATGCCATCAATTTGTCTGCTCTCGATATGCCATCAGAGTCCGCTTGCTCAGCCCACACACTGCTGATTCAGAATGCATCCAAGTGTCACCAAGGGTTGGCTCGCCAACGACAAGATGCAATGCCAATAAAAGTGGTTCGAAAACAAAGAAATTCATCATCCAACTGAAAACGAGAAGAACGAGGAATCTCTGCATTTCTGGCCTCGGCTCCATGAGTCACTTTCAGGAACAACAATATACCACTACAAACTTAACTAAGTTCAACTAAGTGTCCTGGGATGGAGACACTATCAGAAATGCACATAGATGCACACACATACCATCTCAATGCAAAATGACTACAAAATGATACAAAATGCATCTGCTAATTTCAATGCTGCTGGACTGCTGAATCTAATCAGGTCAAAGTCACACCAGTATCAAGTGAGCTTGCAGCGGACCAACAATTTCTGCTGCGGCCACTTCAGATCGCTCGTCCGGAGGGTACACAATTTCCACTTCTGTTGTGTCAGTGCGGGAAACCTCGTACCTGAGCTGCATCCAGAGACAAGCCGCACGCTTCAAGCTGCACTCAAGGTTTTGCAGGCAGCTTCAATGCAGCTGAGATTCATGTATATCGAAGACGAGAAAAAGAACATGTAGTAGGCAAGGGCCCATGCCAATACAAACAGCAGAAGAGCCTCACCACGCTTTGGAAATTGTCTGTCACCCTCACAACAGTGGCTGCGCTTCAATTTCAACAGTGTGCTCTAGTAGCACCGTATCAGTTGAATGTTGTTTTCATGTTTCCAAGTGTTTTCAAACTTGAGTCATCTTGAGTCTGCTGTTGCAACCATGCAACTGCGCAAATAGGTACCACAGAGGGCTGCCAATGCAGCGGCAACAAGGGGCGGCGCTTTAGCCGCGGGCAGCATGAGCAACAGCATATCATTGCCGTCAAACCACAGAATAGGTTCCAAACTCTGGCCTGCAAGGATTCCAAACAGCCAAAGTCATTGGGCACAACAAAGCTGCGACAAGAACTCCCATCAAAATCGAAGTCATGGATCGCTGCTATCACCCGTGATTAATCTGTTTGGGAAAGTTTGGGAAACATGTTCACTTGTCACTTGCAAATGCTTTTTACAGTCGAACCTTGGCTTCTTGCGGTGCCATGATCACAGAAGGCCAGGGACCCAAGAAGTGGCGCGTGAAAGCTCTCTCCCGTGCTGCAGCTGTCAACTCCTCCAAAAAACGCTCAACTAGTCAGTAACATTCAGTAACTACCGGTAACTGCTTGAAACATCTCGACAACCATCTGAGACCCAGCACTCAGTCTCGGATGAAGCTCTACGTGAATGATTCAATGCTCTTATGGCTTCAACTTGGAAGAGCACACAGCACAACTACATACAACTACAGACCACAACTACATACAACTACAATATACTACAATTACATAGCACAAGTCCTGCGTCCGCACTGCAAAACTGCGTCCCCGGCAAATGGTCTGCACCACTGCACTCACGAGCACTGCGCACAGAGCTGCCAGCGCCACGTCCAGCAGCTGTGAGGCTTGCAGCAAGCATCCAGCCGCTGCCAGAGTAAACCTGCTGCTGCTACAGTCGAAACAGATCATTGTTAATGTCTGTCAATGTTCTGATCAGAGTCGTGGATTGCTACTTTAATTCTCACTTTCTGATATGCATTTATGCAATTTAGACTTTAGAATCTTTAGAATATCTTCCAAAGCACTTGAAATGACTCTATATGACTCTTAGCTTCTGGTTGGCGTCTTGCCAAGTATGAGAATTCCCCTTCAGCGGGACGCAGGCTGTATGGGCTGTGCTGACTGTGCCAAGCTGCTCATTCCCAGCTCCCGGACAGAAAGGATCCTGATACGGTCTCCGATCAATGCCACCACCTCGTTTCAGATGTCGTTTCCGATTTCGACACTTTGTGACTTCGCAAGCTGCAGGTCTGTCGGAAAAACATGGAAAAACCCAAAAAAAGCAGTGGCAAGTCCAAAGGCAGCAAAGTGCAACAAAGTGCGCTCCAAAGTGCAACAAAGTGCGCTCCAAAGTGCAACTGCGGTCAAGGCACCAAGGACCAAGGCCAAAGAAACGGCTTGGATCCACAGGCTGAAATGAAAAACCGCTGCACGTTCTGGGGCACTGAAGCTCCAGGTCTGAGAATCATCTGACAATGAGATGATCCTCAGAGACAGGAACTCATGGCAATTGATGGAACCTAAATAGTGTAAACATGTGTAAACAATGATCTAAACCTGGCCTGTCATGGCCTATGGATTCGAATTTCCTCTGGTGGGCCTTATTTCTAACTTCTTCAATGTCCAAGACACTTGTGATGTATCTGGCAATTTCGCCAAACGCTTTTCCGCGTGCAGCGCTGGCTGGCCAACACCGCCGCATCGTGCATATAGTTCACGACCCTGGGGGTGTTGATTCGTATCATCCAAAAGAGCTCAAAAGCAATGAAAGTCGTCAAGGGGCTGTGGAACTGCAGAGTCAATTTTCAGGCATTTCTAACTATGTCCTGTAGTTCTTATAGCCCACGTAAGAAAAATCTGAAGTACTCCTGCTAATGTGATGCCCTTCCTTTGTGCTCAAGGCGCCTCTCTTTTAATGGCTGCTTGACCAAAATCATGGCTTCTGGCTGAAAAGCTTCCTTCACTGTCCCAAAGATCTCGGGTTTGTCATATTTAGTAGTGGAGCGCAGAAAGTACTTGACAACATGTGAAAACATGCAACATGCAACGAAATGCAGCTGTTAAACGTTCCACAAGGCATCTCCTCATGAGCTGCTTCTCGCAGAGACAAAGTCTGAGGTGAAGGAGCACCTGACAAAGTAACCCCCATTGTTTTGGAATAGCTGTGACAATCATCGAACCCTTTTGAAAAAAGGTTCAAATCGATGTTCTTAAAACTTGATACAACAGTCTGGCCACTCCAACAGCTTCTGTAGAAGCTCTACCTACCAGGATGACACGTCTACGTCGACCAAGTCTGTACTCGAGGGGATCGGAGCATGTTGCCGTGGTGAGACGCGTCTGAGAAAATGTTGATGCACAGTTGGGATGCCACACCTGAAAGCGGCGGGGGCACTGCAGCAATGGACGGAGCTTCTTTCTTCAAAGAGCTAGTCACGATGTGGGTGCTCACAGTTGGCGTCACGGGACCTGCACAACCAGTGTTTGTCAGCACGCATCTGGATTGTGTCGTCTGTTTGATGTGTCTCTCTCTAGTCGGTCTCTGTGTCTCCTTAGTCTAATTCAAAATCTTTCAGTTGTCCCTTCCCGCCTGGCTGCGACATCGCTGGCCGCACCACGTCATCCTCTACATCCCCCAAGCCCTGAGCCTGGCATCACAGTCGCTTTCACCAGAGAATTTGTTGTTTTTATTTGTTTTTCACCATTTTTCACCTGGTCTGTTCCATTTTGTTTCCATTCTGTTCCCGTGTCTTATCTTGCCAGTAGCCCCATGGCACCGCCTGGAAGATTGTGGCTAAGCCATCTTTTGCCTGCCAAAAAAGCTCAAGGACAAAAAGCAGAAACGGCTCTGCGCGATTTTTGCAATGTTCTACAATGTTCTACAATGTTCTACAATGTTCTACAATGTTCTACAATGTTCTACCATGTTCTACAATGTTCTACAATGCTCTACAATGTTCTACAGTTCTACAATGTTCTACATGTTTTATCATGTTTTTACATCTATAATATATTTCAATCCTACACCATCCCATCGCCGAAGTGTACTGAGTTTGGGACGTGGCGAAAATCCAGCGAAGTGCTCAGGGAGCTCAGGGTGTTTGTCATTGGACTCTGCTGAAGACCTGATCTTCAGTGCTCTGGATGGACCCATGACTGATGCTGAGTCGCTAAAATTATGCTAAATGTCATGAACCAACTGTAACTAACTTGCAAATGGTTTTTTAAAACAAAGTGAGTACCAATTGATTGATTGAGTTGCAATATGTTAATATATTCTCATATATTCTCATATATTCTCATATATTCTCATATATTCTCATATATTCTCATATATTCTCATATACATTAAACAATATAAATCTGAGATCCAGGCTTTGAGCCTGCAACAGGGCAGCCTCTGCCTCTGCCGCCACCACTGCAGCACTCAATTCGCCTTTGCAGGTTCAAGTTGTGCAAAGAATGCAGAGTTCACAAACAATAAAGGCTGACATCACGAAAGAAAAGGCTTCTAGCACCAAGAAAGCCTTGAATCAGGTACTTGTGGCATCTTGATATACTTGAGTCTGCCAAATTCTACCCTTGTACTGTTTTCTATGAGCCGGATTAAGATGATTAATTAAGTAACTAGGACATGCTCAGGACCCGCTTAGGACACACTCTTCAAAACTATTCTTCCGAACTCTCCGCCTTGTGCACGAATCTCATCTGCACGCCGCTTGATGAAGTCCTGTCGGAGTCAGTGGTGAGCAACTTCAGCCTGCCTTTTGTGGTTAGTTCAGCATGTTGCAATCCTCAGAGTGGTTCGCAAAAGTCTTTGAACAACTTTGGACGCTTTTCATGATTTTGTGAAGATCATGTTCGACAATTTTGACAATGCAACCAAGAATTCCTGCCTTCTCCATGTCGTCAAGCTGCTTCACTTCTACTTGGACCCCTTTCATACGCGAAGCATGCATGGCCACCCAGCGAGCTTGCATGCGCCATCGCACCTTGGGCAGAAAGATTGTAGCATATCAATGCATATCATATTATTAAATATTATTAAATCACATATTGTAACATGGAAACTTGAAAGCAACTGACACCGCAAAATGATGACAGGTCGAGAACGATTTGGGGCCACGCGCCTCAGCATAAGCTGCGACTGCCAAATGTATCAAAGCCAGGACGATGAAGGCGAAAACGATGGCCAGGCCGCGTAAATTATATCTGTTGACCTGCCAAAGATTGAAACTATCAAAAGTGAGAGTAAGAAGGGCACGGTAAGCTGATGTAAGCTGTGACATTGCAACAAAGAAAAGAAATTGTGACAAATAATGTGATTGTGAGGGTATCTCAACGATTGCATTTCCAGTATCGGATTATCTCGGATTATCGGGATGTTGACTACCCAAGGTGTTCTGTTAATCCCAAGAGTCCACAGAAGATTTTGCTACGCCTTGTCGTACCACGACACAGCGTATTCTCTTGTCCGGATTGTCACTTGAGGCGGAAAGGGCGTCATCTCTGGCCTCCGGAAAGTTCCAAACGTGTGTGCATGTTTGTCACAATGGCATTGAAACCTATTTGGTTTAGGATGCATTTGTTCTAGTCCATTTTGTGCCAAAACCACATGCTGGCAAATACTAAAGTGATTTGTCCGAAACCTCTTCTCTGCGATGGCCATAGCCGAATGGTGGGCCCAACTCTCACACTCCTCAACTGGAAAGAAATTGAACCCGGCAAGATTTGATCAGATTTGCAGTCAACTGAGACAAGCAAACAAGATATAACAAGTAGTGAGCTGACTGCAGCCATGGCTCACAAAGCAGTTCAAAATGCCCTGACTGCAGCAGCGGCCAGCGGCGGCCTCTTTCAATTCTGTGTTTGATTATCATCCTGGCCCCCCACACCGGTCTCGTCCCTCAAGTCCCACTCCCTCCAGTCCCTCCAGTCCCTCCAGTCCCTTGCCTGGCTCCGCTACCAACGTGCAGCCCAGTGCAGGGACAAAGCGTCGAAGAGACTCAGACCAGGCAACGCATTCCAACTCTGAAGGATCGAGGCCTGCAGTTCCAGTCATGTCTCAACAATTTTCATGGGAATCTTAGGGCATGTTGATACACATGTATATTGTAATAGACATCTTATGATTGATATTATATGTATATAGTATGTATGTAATTGTGTAATATATGTATGAAAATATCATAGATTATATCACAATGCTTTTCATCAGTCCACAAAACAATCTCTCTTGTCAAACTCTTCCAGACTGATTGAGCTTGGGCTGTTTATGTGACCTTACCTGTATATACTTGTATACTGTATGCCGTCAGAGTCGCCACAGTCGCCAGTTGGCAGGCAGTCAACCTCAGGACCTGGGTCATAGCGATCAAATCATAAGCATAACTGAAGAGTTGAAGGATGAATGTCATACGTTAAGTCATACGCTTCAAACGAAAAACAACATGAATATAAGATATTATAAGATAATATAAGGATCTCTCCCACCCCAACATCCTACTTCTCCTTGGTTTAGATAATAGTAGCTAAAATAGTAGGCCTCGGTAGGTGAAAGGATTGACATTTACTAGTTCAGCCGCGCTGCACAACAATGACTCCAGGTCTTGTGTGCTTGTGGTGGTGCGCGTCATTGTTGAAGTAGTGGGCAATGGTGCTACCCAACCTGGTCCGCCAGCAGAATCTGCCCAAAAGCTTTCGTTCCACCATGATGGAACTCCTCTGTCCAAAGCTTCCAGCACGCTGTGCAGCGGTCTCAAGCCAGTGTCGTCAACAATTTTCAGAGCTGCTGGATCTAAGGCAATGAAAATACGGCTCAAGTTCTGCGCCGGTGCCAATTTTGGGACCTGGCAATCGTCCAAGGCCAAAGTGGCTCTGGCTTTGAACTCTCCAATGTTAGCTGGAACATATTATATGCTGAAATGCCCCAACAAACAGTGGAAGATAAGAATATGGATAGATCAATAGATCATCATAAAATCAGCCGCTGCAAAAAAAAATGGAGGAATCCGGCCTGGCACCAGGCGCTCAGCAAGTTGCCTCCCTCAAGACCTCTATCTGCCCACAGAGAATCAACGACATCTCGTGCTGCAACGCCGTTGTAGTTCTCAAGATCAAATGCAAGAGCACGGGAAAACACCTCTCAGCGAGAATCATCCAAACACTTGGAGTTGGCCATGCAAACTGGCAAAAATTGTTGGGTAGAACAAATCCAACAAATACATGCAAATATATTCGATGAATACCTACAAATGCCGTGCTTCACCAAAAAGAAAAGGATCAAACTGCATTTAAGCCAATCCGGATCATATCCCCACACCTCCAGAGGATCCGAGAAGGCAAGTTCAAGAGTTCCAAGCAACAAACCAGAAGAATGCAGCGGTGTAGGAAATTGCTTCACCAGTCTGGTTGAAGTGCTGGTTGTGGCAGTCGTCGAGGTGCTAGTCATGGTGGTGCTGATCGTTGCGGTAGTGGTTTTGGTCAGCCAGTCTCTCAGCACATGACTCGAGTTGGAGAGTTTGTGGAGCTCTTGCCAGGAGCTCACCCAAAGGCTAAAAATCTCCGACATGGCCCAAACAAAGAATGTTGATCGCCTGCCAAAGGGAGCAACGTGGAGCAACGTGGAGCAACGTGGAGCAACGTGGAGCAACCAGTCAACCAAATGGAAGTTACGTAAAGTTCAACATCCAGAATGGCGAATAAAAAGGTGCTTGTGTCAAAGCTCTCCCTTATGTGCTGCCGAGTCTCTCAGGCACTGTAAGGATTAGTCTACCAGCACCGGTGGAGCGAAAAGCCAAAGGGGAACTTCCGTTCAAGGAGAACTGCACAGAAAACACATCAACCAGAAGAACACCCTCCGTGTCCGAAAGCTCCACATCAGCGTAGAAAGGCAAAGCGCTTTCCGAGTCCACACCGCTGGGGCACCACGTGTCTTTCTGGGCTGGATCCGCGTCAGCTCTGGTGCACCATGGGGGGGTTGTAGTCGAAAGGGTCATTGTGGTCGTGCCGTTGAAGGCCTGAATCTAGACAGAAGCTCATGGGCATCGGGGAATGGCTTTGTGCAAGCCACACATGGTAACATCACAAAAAACAAAAGCTTGCATACCTCCTTTGTGTGTGTGTACACTGCTATTCACATGCAGAAAACTACAACTGGACATTTGATGACTATGCACGTTATGTTTTCCGAATTCATGCGCCAAAGACTATGCACGTTATGTTTTCCGAATT
>Ga0126342_10008988_pt1 | contig 17896 bp, 20 predicted proteins | sample Cyp1metagenome_FD_92528 | JGI IMG/M metagenome (GOLD analysis project Ga0126342, IMG submission 92528) | Coral microbial communities from Lord Howe Island, Old Settlement Bay, Australia - Cyphastrea 1 metagenome | ecosystem: Host-associated > Invertebrates > Cnidaria > Coral ... | reverse complement strand
GTTGGACAGCCAATTGTCCAAAGGCAAGCGCACGGCTGCCTATTTTCCTGCTTGGCTCTTGAGCCCACCCTGGGCAGCGGTCAGTCGTGACATGTTTGGTCACATTCACCACCTGTGCTTGCACAAGCCTATAGAATTATTATCCCTTCATTCATTAGACTCATTCCGGTCAACAGGGGTCTATATATTATAGATATATATTATATATTATAGATCTATGTATATATATATATATATACATATAATTGTTATAATATGCATGTATAATAATCATCTAATTTTGATACATGTAGATACATGTAACACGTGTATATAATATGTTTATAATTGTTTATATATTGTGGTATATCGCCAGACAGCTACTGACAATGGCCAGTCCATTGCCTTGACCTTACGTCCGTTGCGTGGTCCGTTGCACCCCTGTTGGAAGCTACAGAACTACGGAGCATCTTTTCTCGTTTGGAAAACGGTGGAAACATATGGAAACATTGGGAAAAAATTGGAAACAATGGGGAAAAATATGAAAACATGGGAAACAGGTTGAGTCAGTTCTGTCACTTTGAGTCATTTTGACTCATTTTGAGTCAGCGTCCCGTGATGCTCCAGATATCTCCAGATGTTCACTCCAAGACATGTAATGACCCTCCGAGGTGGTGGTGGAATGGGCACAGGCACCATGTGTGGCACATGAACGTTCCTGGGAGGTGCCCCAAGCTGTGTAAATTGGGTAACCAGTTTTCACCATATGGTGATAACCATGGAATTAATATGAATGAATATGAATGAAATTGAATGAATTATCTTCATTGGAATTCTGTGAGATCATGTGAACATATTTGAAGATATGTATCTTGGGTGGCTGCAATTTGAACATCTCTGCACTATGTCATCTTCGGTGAAGCTGCCAGCATGCCATCGCCGACTGGAAACAAGACTGTGATCGCATCAGCTGTGTCTCAACCTGTTCAACCTGTCTCAACCTGTCTCAACCATGTTCGTTTCATAATCATTAGACTGTATTAGACACTCTTTGTTTCAAAATTTTCAAACAATCTCTTCCAGCTCCACCAAGATCACAGTTGTCTACCAGTGACGAGGATAGCCATAGCTTCAACAACGCTGTTGCCGCTGGCGGTAATTACGCACTGGCTCTTTCCGTTGGTCACAGAAGCATGATAAATATTTACGTGAGGCCCAAGGGGGGGGTGAACGAAAGCTAACGTTCATCTGAGCCTGGAAACATGATGGGATTTTGATGGGATTTGGATATGATGAATACAGATTGCCTAGAGACCTGGCAGGATTTGAGCCCGTGACCATCTGCTTCCAACACCGCCCCAAAATGCCCCGGGAGCTTAGGGGGGGAAGGGGGGGGGTTCGAGTGAAAAATCATGAAAAATCACTGTGTTGGACTCAGACCTGCCCCTCCCCTTGCTGAAGCAAGCGTAACTCCAGCTAGCAATAGTACAGTAAGTATCTGTAAAAAAAACAGAAGCACAGTTGGACATCAACGCAGCGATTGCTGGCCACACTGCACACCTCCCACTGATCAAATACCATGCCATGGCTCTTCACGTGCGTGTAGTACCTGGAATGCAAGGCAGTGTGACACGCGTTGAACAGCATAAATTCCATCGAAGAGATGCTGAAAAACACAAATCAGGGAACGGTTTGAGTTACAAAGTCTCACATTCTACAGTCAGAATGCCTGTCCAATCTGACCAATTGTCGACAACTGTTTAGTAAGTTTAGTAAGTGTCAACTGAAGGCAATCTGGGCACTTGTCGTGAATCACAATCTTGTCGACAGGCTTTGGGGCCGGGGGGGCGTCCTCGCAGAACGTCCTAAACCGGCTGGCGGCGGGCCGTGGGCCGAAGTGTAAAGGTGGAGCCAGACTACTTCACTGCTGAAATGGGGTTGTCAAACTTGGGATACGTCAACATGGCCATTGGAATTGGGCAAATATGGGGAAAATGATCATCAACCACTGGATGTTGGGTATCCGGATGTATCCGCTTTTCAAATCAAGTCATTCATATTCATATCAAGTCCAGGAACTACAAAGTCGAACCAAGAATTTGACACAAGCGGAGTTGCTCGTGGAACATAGGCAGCAAATTGTCCACGTCACAGTTGTGAGGTCGGATAGGTCGGATAGATGTGAAAGCCACTCTCTCCCCGCTCTGTCAAGTTAATTGTTAAACCCAAGTACTGTGTTGAAGCATGTTAAACCCAATCATCAACCCCGTTGTGGAATATACGTAGTTTATTGTTGGATCTGCCATGATCTGACTAATATTCTAACATAGCCTGGCTCAAATATCACGAAAATACCTTCCGAATCCTTCCAAACTTCTGGCGACGCCAAGATGCTCAAGGCCGCGTGAGCAGCAGCGCATTTTCAATGCGGGATCCAAGGCGGCCGGGTTTGGCATACCGACCACTGGAACTCCATCGGCATCGAGATGCGAAGTTCCAATCTGGGCGCTGGGAGCCCCATGGAGTGAAGCTTCCAATGGGGAGATATGGGGAGCATGGGGAGCAAAACCTATGATCAGGAACATGCTTGACCATAAAATAATAATAAATAATAGTTTCCTCCTCAATGGCATAATGCTTGGCAAGACAATGTCAGGAGCTTGCACCCGGGCCCCATCCCATCTCATCTCGCAATCCAAGCGTCATCACATTCCTGGCAGAATCAAAAATGAGGTCGTCAGATTCTCAAGAAAAACAAGAGGGTCCCAGAAAACGAGCAAGTAAGAGGGGTCACAATCTGGCAACACTAACATAACCATAACCAGAGGTCGGGAGGTTAAGGATATGGCCATAGAGCAGGGCCTAGACCAGAGTTGATCAAATGAGTGGGTTTCTTGTTGGCTAGGTTGATCTAGGTTGCTTGTTTTCACCGTGTAGATTCCAACAAAATCAACCAGTATGAGTATATAATTACATGTAATAAATATCATGTAATTACGTGGGTTTGAGTCAAAAACTGGGTATGGATCATTCAGCGGAAATCCATGCCAATCGGATTCGGATGGTGTGGATCGGGATCACCTGCATTTTGGCATTGGGAATATGGGCAGCCTATACACACAATATCACACAACCATGTGACCCGTTTTGAGCACTGCTCAAGTGATAATAGGATAGTGCTTTTTACGCACCAAATTTGGAGCATCACCATCGCTCTTCTTGGTTGAGCGTATGACTACGAGCACGCACAAGCTGTTCATGGTCATCATCTTTGGGTCTTTGGGTCTTTGGGTGACAGTTGCATTTCCCCCAAGTCACATTCGTCCAGTTTTGCACATCAGTCATCATGTTAGTACATTGCTACACATTGCTACACAATCATCACCAGTTTTCATCACGTCCCTGAACCAAATTGCTCCAAGAGGCGTCTGCCATGCCTATTGGTGAGAAGCCAGTTGGGGCGCTCCTTCGAGTCGCGGGTGCTGTGTGATGCTGTGTGCATGTTGCGAGATCTGGCATGTGGAAATCATTGGAAATCTGAAGCGTCAAGTACCATGTCTTCTATTTCTCAACAAATTTGATCAGTTGGAACGCTCCCCCCACTCGACAGGCAAGGCGTGGAATTGTGCCCTTTGAATGCCGCCAAGCAACCCAAACAGCCAGAGCCCAGCAATGAGAAGGGTCAGCAGAAAGGCAAAGCAGATCATGCCAATGCAAGCGAAGCGAAGCCTGGCTTGGTGGTTCATCCCACTTAGTACCTTGGGGCCCTTGGGGATGTAACCTTCAATGATGTCCATCCTGGTCCATCCTGTTGCTGTCTTTGCTGCCGAAAAAACGTGCTTTTGTTCCTAAAGATTCCGGATTGATTCACTGCCGAAAAGGCACTTACTGTAACCGTAACCATTTGTTGAATCAATCAAAGAGTGAAACATGAGGTCATTCATGTGGAGCCTCTGGCACCTGACAAATCCGCCAATTTCCAACATGAAACATCAACCATCATTAGCCATCAACCCTTGTGAACACTATTGTCAAGCATCAATATCATGAGTTCACCACCAACAAGCACCACTAACAAATCAAACCATTCTTAACCATTGCAAAATTGTAAATTATAGTCATTCATCAAGCTGAAACAATGCGATTTGGTCATATTGGTTGGTACCCCTATTAAAAATGTGAAAAATTATCAACCATCATTCCGGTGACGTTTTTCGACGCGAGGTCATCATAATTCACCTATGATCCCATGATACAAATCCCACGTTGAATCACCATTTGCGGGATGAATCCCGCTAAAAACGACCGCATTTCCATGGCCTGGTGCCTGCCGATGCAAGAGTGGGGCTGTGTTTGGAAGTAGGCATGGGAACTGGTATAAAACATGTATATATATAGATAGATATTAATAATATGTATAATAATGATATACCAATGGTTGGAATATACCAATGATAACGCATTCAATGGTTGGAATATACCATTTCGTATCCCAATTAATACCAATGGATTTTTGTATAATCATTACATGGGTCTTATACTTATCACCAATAAACCAACCAATGGGTTTTATAAAGCAGTTAATGATATACCGACAAACCGCCTTCGCTGAACATCTAATCAATTGAATTTCAGGTTTTTGATTTTGATATATGAATATCATATATATACGTATATATTATATTTATATATGTGTATGATTGTATATGTACATGATATCTATATAATGGGGAGATCTCACCTAATCATCAAGGATTGATAATATGGGATTTACCCCCGGAAAAAATGAGGAAGGAGACCAAGCATAATGGTCTCATATACTGGGGAAAACCCAAACTTTCACCAACAACAGATGTAGAAATTGTGGTTAATCTCCAATGGAGATATCATGGGGAGATCACGGGGATGCACGACTCCATTCTGGCCATTTGAATGGGTCAATCCTGGGATCATGGGGCCCACCCAAACGTGGCAAATCACTGAAGACTTGAAGAAAATTTCTGGGGGCGCACCAGTAGCAACGGTGGTTTTCTCTTTTTCGAAGTCACCTTTCCTGGGCCATGCAGAGCTCATAAGGTGTGACCATGCTGGAAATACACCATCTCAAGAAAAACCTATCGCCAAACTCCTGCACCCTATTAGAGTTCTGTGGAATCCTCTTCAAAGACCCGTACTTTCTATGGAGTTGCAGAAAAATCCATTCCCACCAAAAAAATGTCGTCATCGTCATTGTAATCTCGTCATCATCGTCATCATTGTCGTCATCGTCATTGTCATCTCATCATCATCATCGTCGTCGTCGTCGTCATCATCGTCATCCTCATCATCATCATCATCATCATCATCATCAACCAGCATTCAACCAGCATTCAACCATCATTCACGCATCATTCAACCACCAGTCAATTGCCAAGTAACAATATGTATCAATATGTAACAATCCATCATATGATTCACAGATATTCACAGCATGTTCCAGTAAAATTCACCACCCATTAAGCATCAATAAACCATAACAAACCTATGATTTTTGGGGGATTCCATCCACCTGACGCCGTGGAAAAAATAAAAAATCATCACGCGCCAAGCGGCCCCCAGCCCACCATCTCCATGGTGCCGACTTGCGCGTAGCTGCCCATGCCTGGCGTCATGCCAGGCATGGGCCCAGAAAAGAAATGGGGCGTGCAGAACGAAATCACCGGGATTTCGTAAGGGTCAGATGATGAGTCAATTATGATGGTTGATTGTGAAAAAACATGGAATTATTGATGGGTTGATGGATTTATTGATGATCAATTGATGGCTTAGTGATGATTAATGATGGTAAATCGTGGTTGATGATGGTTAATTCAAAACTGATGTCGGTGAACGATGGTTGATGATTGCAAATGAATGCTAATGATGGATATGTTTACTGGTCTACTTTCTTTTTCTGGCTGACTTGCATCTATTTTCCGTGAATCAATGGTAAAAAGAACATTAAAATCCCGCTGGAATGATGAAATACCTGGCGAGTGGGTGTCAACAAATTCTAAGCCCTGTCACATCCTTGATAGTCACACAATAGAACATCACTGTTTTGTGGGGGGTGGACTTATTGAAGATCCATTGGCAGATCGCACCCAAAGCTCAAAGCCCTTCTGCAGGGAAACCCCAACGCTGCACGTGTTTCCATTGTTGCACGTTCTTGGCAGAGGACAAGGGAGCTCATGTCAAAATTGTCAAACGCAACGCGGGAGAGTCCGACAACAGTATGTGTATGTTTTTGGGATTTCCTTGGGTCCAGATGGGTCCAGTTAGTCCAGTTCCCTGGAACTTCTTGATGTGACTTCTTGGCCCTCGTGGAATCCAACGCATTCTACGAGTCGCCCTGGGAAAAGCGCACCGCACCTGCTCCCTTGTAGACCTCGAGCACCGGCGCAAAAATGGTAACAGTGACCCAAAGCATTGGATGGTTCGGTTAGTACATGTTAGTACATGTTAGTACCAAATCTGACCAAACTCTGTGGTCCCCTGGCCTTGCCTCCTAAACCTCCCCCCCGAGGCCCTGAGGTACTAACCCAGCGCTCCTTTGTCTCGATGCCATCTGGCTCAAAGCCTCGAATTCCATGGCCGGGCCGTGTCGGGCCGAGCGAGGTTTCAACTGTGGCTCTCCTGCAATCTGTTTGGCAATTGATTTGGATATCTTGTCAAAGAGGAGAGACACTGAGACACTTTAACAATCATTCTTTGCCTTGCTTTCCGTCAGCTGATCTCTGTAGAAACCAAGAGAGACTGGATCCAATAGTCCAATAGTGCATTCCACACCAGTTCCATGTGCTCTTTCTACTGCCAGTCATTTGGTGCCTTGATGCTCTGGCTAATGGTTCATCCAACAAGGAAAGGTGTTTCCCAAATCGGGGGGGACCCTCAAAACATCCAATCAATTCCCTTCTTGGTTAGATTCCACTATTCCCACATATTAGCAGTATATCACCAACAAAAAACCATGGGATGTCCCGAAAAAAACCGGAAGTCTCTTTTGGAGTCGACAAGGCACACACAGCTCCACAACCTCCCATGGCAGCGGTGCCACCTCCGGCCGCGGCACCTCATGTCAATCAGCCGCTGTTTTTGGATTTTTGTTGGGCGTTTATGATCCTTTGATATCCTTTGTGTATGTATTAATATCATTTTATATCACATGTACATTGATGTATAGATAATTAATGATAATTATAGATATCGATGATATAGATTATATCTGTCCAGCCTAACTTAGCTATTTATGTATCCGATCCGTCTATGTGTTTCTGTCTTTCCGTCTACCTGTCTATCCAACCATCGTTCTCGATGGTTACCGATGGTTATCTGTCCATGGTATCTATGCATGTTCAACCGATGGATATCTTGAGACATGCCCTGACATACCCATATCATGCTTGAGTCCTTGAGATCTCCTAATCCAGGTTTGGGTGCCAGCAGAAAAATGTTTGGAACCTGATCAGCAAGGGCTTCCTTCAGTCTGTCTACCAGTATAGTCGTTTTCCTTGGAAGTTCCCCTGCTTCTCTGCACACGGTGCCAGCAGCTGCCACGGGACCGCCGCCCTCGATATCGACGCCACCAACAACCATGATCAAATTGTCTTCCTGGTTGCAAGGTTTGCTTCAGCTCAGCATGTTTCAAGCAACCCCCTCATTGTTTTTCAGTTCAGTCTTAGCTCTTTCTGTTCTGAGGACAAGACAGTAGGGTGGATTTTATTTAAAAAAATATTTTTAAAAAAAAACTGTGGTATACCCACACAATTACCAACAATTGCGCCTCAACTGTTCCCTGAAGAATCGCACCTTCAGATTTTCAAACATAAATTTGAACTCAGATTGTTTAATGCTCGCGATTGGCACAATTCCATGTTTCATATAACTCTTTGGAAAAGAATCTCGTCTCGTTGGGTCATTTCTCTTTTTTCCCAGCATCCCCATGGCCTGCAAAGATTGCAAGAAATGTATTGAGCCAGTTTCACTGGAAAAAAAAAACGCTGCAGAGCATAGTGACACGATGTGACACGCATTCACCGAGTTCCTCACAAAGCAGTCCCAAAGATTCACTATTGGAATTGGTTGGAGGGAAAATCTGCGGCAAAACCCTGCATCTTTGATGGCAAAAACCCGTGGCTTCGAGAGCGGCGTTCGGTTTTCGCGCTTCCATCTTCGTCTGCGCGACCTAAAAGTCAAGTACAGAGAATGCTTGAATGCTCTTTGTTGGCAAGGCTTCAAGTCTTCCCCGTCACAACTGAATGAAACATCTGAAAGGTTTGAGTTTGAGAAAATGCCACTGGTGGCATGTGCTGCATGGGGAAGATGTGGGCAATGCTTTTTAAAAAGCCTTGCAGCTGATCTTAACGAAAAAAGCAACGTCAGAACATGTCAGAACTGTGCTGAGTTATGTCAGAACGATTTGCGTTTGCCTGAAAATCTAGAGGAAAACATAGGAAAACCCTCAATTCCAAAGGATTACCAATACATCCAATACCCCATGTTCAGATATATTTGGGACCAAGGAGATAGGCAAAGCAAAGAAATCGTGTTCCATGCGGTAGAACGCTAGTTCCAAGGTGATACTGTCATATCATTGCGCCTGTGCTGCTCGGCTGCAAATAAAAATCTCAAGACGGATAGCGCACTTCGGGGCCACCGCCGACAATCTTGTGGCTCAGGCAGCGTGTGTTGAGCAGTGAGGACCACGTCTTGCTCAGTCTCAAGGAAGTTGTTAAATGCGCAACACACAAAGAAATGCCTTTGCACAATCTTGCAGAGAGCCCAGAAACATTGCTGTAGCAGCGTCAGCTCTTTGAAACGGTTGAGACTGGATTTCCCTTTGCAAATTACAAAATTGGTGCCCTCATGACAGGAACATACTGCTGTCGATCTTGTGGAAGAGGGTAACTCTGCTTCTCAAATGCAAAATCTCAGGGTAATTTATGAGGAATTCTGAATGACAGAGCTACCATGGGACACGCTGATATCGTGGTACACTCTACAAATAAATACAGCGTGTATATGACTGTATACATAATATGTATATATAGAATTATATAGATATATATCATGTATACATGTATAATATACACATGAGGATATTGTAAAAACGCTGTGATCGATGCGAAGTCATCGGGCTGTCATTAGATCGTATGCAAATCTTAAACGAATCACTTCAGCTGGGCCAAGCTCTGCCAATGTTTCTGGATGTCGGACTCGCAGCTGCTTTGGTCTGCGGCCCAACATCTGGCCTGATCAATCTCGCGTGTGTTGTCCCTCAGCTGAGTGATCAATCAGCATCAAGGTCAAAAAACCACCCGGTTTGTTCATTTACTTCAAGCAGAGCAAGCATGATCAAGCTACACTAAGATACACTAAGGTCATCTAAGCTCTGCATAAAGCAGTCATAAAGCCTTGTGCTCACCAGAAATCCCAATCCCTGAGGACTTGACCCGGCGTCATTTGTCGCAGAGGCCGGAATCCTGCTTGCAGCAGTAGTCTTTCTTCTCCTGTCATGTAGGTGACTCGTAGGGCTTCAGGTTCAGCATCTTATGATCATCATATTGACTATAATATATATATATATTGACTATATCAATTGTTTTTGTAGTAGTTGGCAATATCAGTAGTACTATTACTCCTCTTGCTTGGCGTAGCAGTAGTAGTAGCAGCAGTAGTCCTATTGCGAGTACCATTATGTAGCATTGTTGATCTATCAGAATCTATCATGACTATCATTGTCATTGCTATCACTGTATAATGTGTGTATCAATATTATTGTTCCCTCTGATCCCAACCATCAGAAAATCAAGGTTGGCGGTTTTCCACTATTCCCATGTTGATTCCTATGTTGAACACCTCGTTTTCCTTCATTTTCACTATTTATCCCCATTCAAATGGTCAGAAAAATGAGGCATCCAACCCATCGTGAGCCAAATCTTTCCGCCCGACTCCTTGCCTGTGGCCAGTAGGCCCGGCTTGCCCGACCCGCAGCACAGTCGAATCCTGTCGAGCCAGCCATTCTTTTGGCACGGAAAACGAACAACGTGGCAAAACTATGCAAAACTCACCCCAACAACAGGATGGAAAAGGGAAAAACGATACCACCAACCAGAATATGATTTCATATGATTTCGATCTCCATGGGTGCACCCCTACAGCTCAAAAAACGTGATTAAATACTTGCGTCGGTGTCCTTCTGTGGCAAAAAAAGAGCCATGCCCACCCACATCTCATAATATCTGATGCACTTGGATTCCAAAAGAAGGACGCGGACAATAACACGACATCCTGGTCGTGCTTTCACTCCATGATCCCCCAAATCTTCCCCAGCCTCCGAGGCGGCGGTCATGGTGAACAGTGTGGTATTCGTGGTGGACCTCGGTCACGTGGCCTCCTGAGGAATGCCACGATGAGGACCAGGATCCACTCGCACCAGCCGCACCACCCGCGGCACCGCCCGCTGCAGTGCCACCATGCGAGTAGTGCACTGTGACATGGCTCGAGGCCCCACCATCCCCTCCGGCCTGCCCTGGGCAGCCCACATTGTTGTGCTTGCAGCACCAAGCCTTCTTGGGAGACGACCAGCCAATCTTCCAATTCACCACGCCCACATTGCAAGCATAGGGCAAGCTGGGGGGCATTGCCCCACCACCCCCAGCAGCCCCAGCCACTACCCAGGTCCAGAAGCCATTCACCTGGACGTGTTTCCACACCATGCCCGCGCCTGGGTCAACGCTTGGAGGGCTGTTGCCCTCACAGCCCTTACCACGGTTGCTGCAGCACCATTGCTTCTTGGGAGGAGACCAAGCCCGGAAGAAGTTGTTCAAAGCGGCATTGCCTTGGGAGTAGCAAAACTGCCTCAGAATCCTCCAAATCCATTGAGGTTGAGAATGAAGTTTATGCTGTTTAACCTCAAGGAATTCATCAAAAAAAGATTCACTGATGTTGAAGCATATCATGACAGTGTGTGCTCCGTGCATCATCAATCATCATCCTGAACTGCTGTGCTCCACATCACAGCACAAACTTGATCTAGAACTATTTGAAGTTATCAGCGTAATTTTATGGTAAACGCTGCAAAAACTACGGTTTTATGTTGAATTTTCTCTAAAACCAATCCAGATGTGTGGTTTATATCACCATTGTTGCCATATCAAAGTATCAAATCCTCATTTTGTAAACGCGATCCTCCCTGCTTTAAAGATCTTTAACGCCAGACCCAGTGACAATCGTATGGATCCTGTGCCACAGCGTGCACGGTGCATCCAGCTGCCTGGACTGAACACGAGCGGCAGACGTCGCATTCCACCTGGCAGCTGACAATAGAACGGGATCAAGTCATCATCCCATCATCATATCCCGGATCATCAGGTGACGGTGGTTTTGAGTTTTGATGTTAGTTTTGATGTTAGTTTTGAATCAATTTTAATCATACCAATATCACGTATGATTCTGTATGATGTCCGGACAAGGAGGTGCCTGAATGGAGCTGTAAGCGAGCTCACAAGCGTTCTCGTGAACTCCAAACTTGTGCTTGCTGGCCCAGTCGATCCGCTCCTATCGTGGGAAAAAATGCATTTTGGAGATCTTGGATGGGATAGGACCGAGGGGATTGAACATCTGCCTGGCCAACCCCAGAAGTGAATACAACATGACAAATATCATACAAATATCATACAACTCCATCTTCAAGAAAATCGTTGATGACAAATCCAAGCGTTACAGTTCCACTGACTCATCAAAGAGGCACAAAAACCCAGTTGCCCACCAATCTCCTGGCAGGTACGAGACTCACCGTTGACAATGCAGTCAGTTGCGCAGCCCTTCGGTGACAAAGTCGTGGCTGCACAGCCCTTCTGAAAATTGCCACAGCACCAGTCCCTCTTATCAGAGGACCTCGGGAATCTGTCAGCCATCCATACTGTTCAAGTGGGCACATCATGTCGATGAATAACCACTACTAAAACCTACTAAACATGTGCAAGTGCATGCAAGCGCATGCCAGCGCACCACATGATCCGCATGCATATTGTTGAGAAATATCACTGCGAGATGTCTAGACACGGAGATGGAGAGAAGCCATCAAAAAGCAAACATGGAAAAACTCAAGAACCACTTTGAGCACTGATCTTTCAGCAAAAAGTGCCTCATCCAAATACCGAACCTGAACCAATTCATGGGATGTGAACCTGTTGCTATGAAGCTCTTGGGACGCCGGGCCAACTACCAACATCTTTGTGGTCACAATGGAACTTCACACAGCCCCTTTGCTCCTGACACAAGCAGCGCTTCTCATGTCTCCAGGCATGGAATTGTCATCCGATGCGGCAAGCAGTCATCAACAATCATCGATATGATCTGATGATTAGAAATGGAGAAGAGTCAGACACTCATCATCCATAAAAAATCCATCACCATTTCGAGGGGACGCCGGTCATTTTACAACACAACTCCATCAGGCACCGAATTTTCATCGCCCAAATTCTGCGCACCGCAGCCGAAAGAAAAAGATGATTCAGGACCGCTCTTTTGGGACTCTTACACCATATTTGTTGATACGATTTTTTTGTCAGTGGATATATCGAATTATTGTTTCATGTTCGCGTAAGGTTTTTGAATATATTTCAGGTTGGCTTAAGGTTTTTTATTTACGGTTGGTTGAAGGTTTGTCTGTGATTGAGGGTTTATTTAAGTTTGGTTAAGCTTTATTTTGGGTTTGTTCAAGTTGGTTTAGGGTTTATTGAGCTTTGCTTTACAATTGGACCAAAGTTGACCTCCATCCACAATGTGTTTGGCATGTGGGCACTCTACGTCTAAGAACGGCGTCATTTAGTCAGATGGTAGCGTGCTTGTGCAAGTTGCCATGGGCCATGCCTGCTAAATGTCGGCTGGTTTATCGGCCGCCGCAAGTCCAAGTAAAGAACGCGGTGATACACTCACACACGGCATGTACCACACAAAGTTGATCAACCACGGCTGGCAAAACACAAGCGTTGCAAGCAAATATCATGCATCCACACTCTCATCATTTATCACTACAGATGTCACAACAACCCACTACCTTCCACACGGATTTTGGTATTAAGCTTTGCGCAGCTCATTTTTAGTTAAACGTGCAGAAGCTGACTTTCACAGCAGAAGCTGACTCTCACTTACATAACATAATTCACATCTTGGAGCTGTGCCTTTTAGACAAACAACACTTCTAAGCAGAAGTGATACTTTTTTCTAACACAACTCACACCTAACACCACCCTGCCTTTAGATGAGCACATATTGAAAGAATATCAAGCATCACCTCATATAATATGAATACACTTCGTGTCGCACAAGTGCCGTAAGGCCTAAAAATGCAGGGTTGCTTTAGAGCTGCTGTTAGGATCATTAGAATTGGCTTAGAGCTGGTTTTAGGGTTTATTGAGGGCTCTTTAAAGGTTTAATTTAGGGTTTATTCACAACTCATTTCGGTTGTATTTAGGTTTATGCCGCAAAACGGAAAAATGTAGAAGTTAAAACGAGAAACCAAGAAACTACAGGTAAAAAAACAGACCCAGAAGCCAAGAAACCGAGAAATGAGAAACCCAGAAACCAAGAGACCCGGAAACCAAGAAACCTATAGAGCCAAGAAACTCAGAAACTTATAGACCCAGAAATTGAGAAACCCAAAAACCGAGAAACCCAGAAAACAAGAGACCCAAAAAGCAAGAAACCCAGAAACCAGGGAAGCGGATGTTAGAACCATGGCACGTTGCAAAATGAACGAAATCCTGCGTCGCAAAATGAAGTTTTCCTCGCGTTGAAAAATGACCCCCCCTTCCATTTCGTACCCCTCAATAAGAATCACTAAGAATACAGTACCCATCATTGATGACTAAAGATCATTACCCCTCAACCAACTGGACAACTGCTTAAGTAGCCCCACAAAGGCCGCTGTTCGAAAACGTCCTTGTCGCAGCACCAGGTCTTCTTTGAATCTGACCATCCGTGAAGCCAATTGGAGAAACCGGCCTGGAAGTTGCCGCCGATCTCGGAGCGTCCCGTTGTTCATAGCATGTTAAACTAATTCCAGATGTCTACAAATTGGATCACAAGGATTCCTTGCTGAGGCTTGGATCATTCCAAGCTTTGTGAGTATCAGACTGTGTCGAATCAAGAAGCTTCCCGCCTTGCAGTCGTAGATGTGTCCAGTCGCATGACCTTACACAAAGCACAGCGAAGTTGTGCAAGGAGAATCAATAACTCCATCACGAAGGTCATATCTGGTCATCATGCTCCGTCGTCCCAACTCCCACAGGTTGTGCTTCTGAATCCTATCACGGTGCTCAAAACTGTTTATGGATGCACACGTGTACATGTGTGAATATGTGCGAATATATCTATGCATATATATATATAATGTATAGGTATATTACACATATACAGTACACACACACAAACATGTTTTTCGCATCTGAGCTTTTGTATAATAACAACAACATGCAACAACACACAGACAAGGTTCGGGCTTGGGTACAGTACTTGTATGGGCATCTTTGTGTGTCCAAGATGTCTGATGTTCACCCAGTTCTTTCATCTTTGATGCCTCTGTAGTCACTCTTCTTCCATCCCAGCGACCAACATGTTCCATATGAAATTCGCCATGGCCATGCATGAAGCCATGCCAGGTTCCAGGGCAGCCAATCTTTGCCTGGAAGATTGGCTGCGAGTTGGGAGCTGCGAGTTGGGAATGCAACCCAAGGACTACAGATATGACGACACTACAAACAAACCAACCATGTGGCATATAGAAACGAAACAATTGCGTCACTTCCTGGCTCTTTGCCGAATCTGTGCTGGACATTGCTGGACTATCCGACTATCACAGGCACTGGCAAAAGTCTGGAGGCAGCCACCTTGTCGCAGCAATAGGTTTTCTTGTAGGTGGACCAGCCATAGTACCAGTTGGATTTTCCTCAGCTGAACTGCGGATGATGACCCTGGAATCCATGGAAGGGCTCCTTTCATTCCTTTCATCTCTGGAAGTTCACTTCAAGGAACCACTGTTGCAATCAATGGCAAGCTTTTGGTGGATGGTGATGTCCTTGTAGATGATCTTTGGTGGCAAATGCACCTGGCACAGACAGTGGCAGATTTAAGGCACGTTCAAACTCGTCAAGGCATCATGGACAGCATCTATCCAATATAAATGGGTATATCGTAGTACATAGATGTAATATTGAAATGCGTATAGGACTAATTATATACATGGGATTACATGGGTATAAATGGCATCTGATAGCCGAAAGCTTCACACATATCTCCCAACTGCTCTCCACAGCTATTCCTGACCTTCCTTGGCACAATTTTGGTGTGGTAGATGGTCTTGGTGTGATAGACCTGCAGGAGATTTCCAGCGCAGGAGCGCCAGACCATAACTGAAAAAATGCCCCAATCCCATTTAAAATGGGTTGCCCCGTAAATCCCTGATTTATTTATGTTTATATTTATACATATATATGTATATATATATATATACAAATATATAATGTTCATGTTGGTGTATCGTCATGTTCCCTATCGTTTGATGGTCATTTTGAGAGGCAAAAACACCCATAAAAATGGCCAAGGAGCGGTGTGGGAGTGCGGGCATCCAACTTTGGTCTTCCAGCAGCAGTAGAGGCGCTTGGAATGCGACCAAACGTCCTGGAGGGAATAGCACTGATATAGTTGGAATGGGTATATGAATGCCTAGGGAAGTTGGTATATCATGGGTATATTGTATAGAATATATAATGGGTATATATTGAGTATGTAGTACCTTATCATGGGATAGTGGATTTATGGCCATTCCAGTAGGGGGGAATCTAATCCAACTCTTGACCAGCTGCTGATGCTTGGTCACCGGGTCACCGTCCCAGTCCTGCCAGCTGTGCAGGCCTTCTTTGCAATCATAAGGGTGTGACATGACCTGCCACTCAACAAAGCATGTGAACGGCGTGATTTTGGGCTCTTTTTTGAAGCCGATGTTGGCTTGGGATGTTAGATACAGTAGTGGAGGAGTTGTTGCCTTTGAAGTAGAAGCTTACCAAAGGCAGCCTTCCACACTTTTTCCAACGGGACTGACCATGAGAATATGGAATGTCCAAACGTTTACATCCAAGAGATTTCAAGCACGATAGGCCAGCGTGTCAAAATCCTTGTCCTCTTACAGAATATGTGTAAGTACATTGAGTTCGACTGGTAGATGTTTAATCTGGTTTCCCATGTTCGTGTGATTTTAGGCTCCTGACATCTCCTCACAACTACTGCAGCTGGTCTGATCCGTTTAAGTGCTTAAATGGCACCAAGTGGTACTATCATGTCATGATTCGGGCTGCCTTCACTTTCTTGTAAACAATCTTGGGAGGGCTTGGCACAGGTACCTTCACCTTCACGATTTTGGTCCTGGGACACCAGCCCGCAAATCATTTCACAAGCGTTGCCTCATTGATGCACAAAAAAGGTTCCAATTGCAAATGTAATTGTTGCCTCTCCACTGTCCTCAAACATTGCAATTGGAAATCGATGGAAATCCACTATAAATGAATGGCTTATAGCTGGGAAAAGTCAGCATAATCAACTCTCAAGGGGAGATTGCCGTCCAGCCGTACCGGAACCCCTGGTAACCCACGGTAGACTCAGACATGGGCCCGTCCTTTTGACCGGCACAGGGATCTTCTCGGTCTTGTGCACAACTACTGGGACGGGCACTCGCTTGTTGTACTTGATCACCTGGAACGGTGGACGTTTTAATGGATTAAACCAACCATTTGATTATTGGGACATGGCAGTGTGTCAAAACCTTGTACCCCTGGTGAACCTCAAAATAGCTCGTAAATGGATGTTCATTCCCCTAAAAATGGTATTAATAGGTATTGATCCATACCCACATTGACATAAATACACAGGATATAATGGGGATAGTTGATGCGATACAAGTTAAATCAGTTAACCACCAATGTGATCTGGGTCTGTCTGACAATGAGGTATACCATGGTATACCGAAAACTCACCAAATGTAGCTGGGCAAATGATGGAAGGACACACTCACCTCACTCATCTCAGAGCACCCGACATGGTGCCATAGGGGCAGTTATGCTTCATGCTGGGGAACTCTCAGTTTTCAGCACTGCTGAAGATGCTTTGTAATTTCCAAGGTAGGATCTACACCCGCTACACTACATGATACTACACGTACAAATACGTACAATGTACGTGTAGTGGTTGAAGCATGTCGGATTGCCTCGAAATTTAAGTTTGTCATCATGTTCATCCAATTTCACCATTAAAGTTGTGATCAAACGGATTATCCAAATTATTTTTGACCACAAACCCCCCCTGGGCGTTTCATTTTCTCACCTTGGTGATGACCTTTGGCTCTGGTGGCGTTCCTGGCACTGGATATGGCACCTGCCAGGGAACGTTGTCGCTGTCATCGTCTATATGTATGTGCTGAAGGTGGATAGATGGATAGGTGGGTGGCTGGATGGCTGGATGGGTGGATGGATGGACAACTAGGATTAGATTATATATATATAGTATAATATAGTTTAGTTTAGATATTAGATCAGATTAGACTAGTTTCAACTCGATTTGGATTGCATTAGATTGGGACAGGTAGGGAAAAAAACAAAAATAGCTCATCACATGGAGGTTTACTGAAATATGGGTACCCCCAAATCATCCATTTGAATGATATTTTCCACAATTCATAAACAAACCATTTGGGGGTACCACCATCTAAGGAAACCCTCATATGAGCCATGGTCAATACTCACTATATGGTTGATGGTCATCCCATCCATAATAAGGATCCTTATAATGGTTATTATAAATCCCATCCTGAACCATTGGATGACTAGCCCCGTTTTTAATGGTT
>Ga0126342_10008987_pt1 | contig 17897 bp, 6 predicted proteins | sample Cyp1metagenome_FD_92528 | JGI IMG/M metagenome (GOLD analysis project Ga0126342, IMG submission 92528) | Coral microbial communities from Lord Howe Island, Old Settlement Bay, Australia - Cyphastrea 1 metagenome | ecosystem: Host-associated > Invertebrates > Cnidaria > Coral ... | reverse complement strand
GTTATGGGTGGATTGTTGTTTAACTCCTCCACATTTTTTTTATCTTTTTGCGGTTTTTTGTCCATTGAACTTGACCCTTTTTTTCTTTTTAGCTGTTTTTTTTTTTTTTTATAGTGATTCTTCATAGCAGCTACCCTCTGGTAAACTAACATAACTATGGAAAATCACCATGTTTAATGGGAAAATCCACTATAAATGGTCATTTTCAATAGCTATGTTAAATTACCAGAGGGTATGTGAAATTACCTGAGAATATTCACATGGACTCACCCTGGCTGCCATGTTTAAATGGTGATCTTCATAGCAGCTATGGCAGCCAGCCAGATCCAGCCAGGGTGAACCCCACATGGTCAAAGCTGAAGAAAACCACCAACATCATCCTTACCCTCTGGTTATGTCAAAATAGCTATTGAAAATGGCCATAGAAATAGTGGATTTTCCCATGAAAAATTGTGATTTTTCCATAGTTACGTTAGTTTACCAGAGGGTAGTCATGTCCATTCTCGATTCCACACCTGGTCTTGCCACATGTCTTAGGTCTCCCTTAGACGCCTCAGTGACAACACGAGACCTGCATTTCTGGTAAGCTGGGTGATGATGAAGCATTCTAAAGGGTCGTAGGTGGAACGAACTTTTTTAAACACATGTTGAACATTTACTGCAAGGGGAAAGGGGCTTGATTTAAAAGCTCAAGTTTTGCAAGGGGTATTTCCAATACCGATATCATATGCAACAGGTGCAATCATACCCAACCCCATCAAGTTTCCAAGTTCTTCCGCAGTGATCATTCCCAAGGACTGGGAATACTTCTTGATGGAAGTTGGTCTGCAGAATGTCATTGTCATCCCATCCCCCGTAATATAAAATGCCCCAAAATAAAATCACGATTTAGTATTGGATCTATTCATATTGGGGGCCATGTGAGGGGTATTTGAATCATAGGGGGATGATGGGATTGCAATGAATGTACCCTCTGGTAAACTAACGTAACTATGGAAAATCACCATTTTTAATGGTAAAACTCACTAAAAATGACAATTTTCAATATATATATATATAGCTATGTTAAATTACCAGAGGGTACTATCAAAATGATTCAAAATATCCAAGACCCCAACCACTTCTCTGCCGTCTGCCACGAGTCTAGCCTCAAGAGCGAAGCGAGGCAAAGTGCTTTCCAGGAAGGCAATGGTGTCTCCTCTGGTTATTTAACCTATAGCTATGGAAAATGACCATATTTTACTAGGTCAATCAATCATCAGAATCCTCTATACAGTAAATGGATGTAAATGGGACATTTTCCTATGTTAAATGATCAAAGGGTATATGAAACTACTGTATGCGTTTTTTAGTCATGTCCATCTGGTTATGACTAACATAGCCATGGAAAATCACCATTTTTAAGTTCGGTAAACCATCTATTTCTATGGGCCATCTATACCATGGCTATGTTAGTCATAACCAGAGGGTATATCCCATTAAAACCACCATTTTGTTGGTTAAACCCCATTAAACCCCATTAAACCACCATTTTCCTATGGTTTTCCTATGGTTTTGTTGACTCCCCAAGAAACACCTGGGCGAATCGCCAGGTCCCCCCAGTATTGTTCCGATCATGTGAATCCCCTCCGTTGAGTCCAGTTGTCTCAGTGAAATCCTTAAGGAACTTCCAGATCTCTCCGCAAATCCATGACATTCCATGACCAAGCCATGTCAAATTGTTATTTATATATATATATATATACAAATGTATATATATATATATATATATATATGTATAATATATATATATATATATATACACATTTATATCTCATCATTCTCCCATTACCATCCCCAAAAACACGTTTGGGATTCTAATGGGTCATATTCGCTTATAAAGGTTATAGTGGTGCATATATATATACACATCATGATCATTGACAGAAATTACTCCAAGAATTTGGATTTTAGTTGATTAGTTGATACTTATATCATATCATCTTATATCCAAGTTCGTTTGTTACCATTCAGGGATACAAAGTATATGGAGACAAAAATAATATACTACTATTACCTATAATCCAATGATTATAAGAATCATTCCACAATAATAGTTCATGGTTTCTATCCCATTTTTTGGAGACAAAACCATCTCTCTTTCACCGGGCCACGGCTTCTTCATCGTCTGCCTGCTGTCCTGGCCTGAAAAAACAACTCTCGTGGGCCACGTGGCGATGGAAACATCGCCAAAGGGGATGGTTTATAGCACCTACAAGGTGGTGCCCCGTTAGCTACAATGTGAGGTCCCCGTTCGATAGCTAATTTGGTGCAAATAACTCCAATAACTATGGTTTATGGTACTTGTAACTATAGTTGCTGGGGCGAATCTAAACCAACTTATAACTGGGGGGCCTCACATTGTAAGTTAGTGCAAGTAACTCCAATTTCACGATGGTTTTTGTTGGTGATATATCGAACTAGTTAATGGGCTTGACACTTATAACCAATTTATAAGTGGGGGGGCGGCACCGGCACCACCTTGTATTTATGGTAATTTTGGGGATGGGAAAAATCATTGGGTTGTTTACCAGAGTACAGTACTGAACTCTTTGACTGTTTGACTGGAAAATGATTCTATGTCCGGCTAGAATCAGCTGGAACCAGCGGGTAGTTCATCGGGTACCCTCTGGTAAACGTTTACATAGCTATGGAAAATCACCATTTTTAGTGAGTTTTCCCATGAAAAATGGTGGATCTTTCCATAGTTATGTAAACGTTTACCAGAGGGTAACACAACACGATGTGGTGTTCATCAACCATTCCTAGATCATTTTCCGGTGTCGCCGACTGGCTTTTCCACATCACTGGGTCTCAGTTCGGAATCGCTGTTGGTTGGTGAACAGAACTACCACTAGATAAAATTCTATGGTTTATGGATGTTTATGGTACATACATCGAACTACTTATTATATAATCTTATATTTCATGTTAGAAAATGATATGCAAGGGGTCTTATAAACAAACTTGGCTAACTATGGGGCATCACCAACCGTATGTTATTTACTGAAGGGTCAACCATTGGATATTTAGAGGTATCCAGCATTTAGACCCGGAGCAAGCAGTTTTTTTTCTGGGAATCCAACGTTTAGTCGGTCTATGAATCCCTACAGTATGGATTGATGACCGGTATACAGCCCAGTGTCATTAAATAGGTGGCTATATATCCCATGAAAAAATCTCATGTCTAAGTGCAGCTGATCCAAGTCTGGAGCACGGCACATGCATGTTCCTTCTACTTGCGCTGCCTTCCCGTGAAGAAGGCTGTTCCAAATCTCATCAGCAAAGCACAACCTCATGCCGTGACAATGGCTGGGTCGATGGAGTGGTTTTCTGAAGGAAAACAAATCTACCGAAACGAACTGGTTTGTATCCCAAAACATACGTGTGAGGCCAGCTAGATAACTAAGTTGACGCACATAACTTGGTGAACTAAGGTTTATGGCGGATACAACGAACTAGTTTTCATGGGTGTATAAACCAACAAACGTCACCTAACCTTGTAGGGATTTCAACCACAAATGTTTCCTTCAACATCCTTCAAGCCTGTTTCGCCCGATCACTTCAGCACAACTCGCCCTCTGGGGATGCCACTGAAAAGAAGCACCTGGGGGCATTGCGCTTAGTGTTTTCAACACTTCCAAGCAACTGAAAGAGTGGATTGTTGATCCCATCTGCCTAGTATCAAAATATCTCAAGATGTATTTACCCTTAACATCCCTCAACAAGAAAAAAAATAGATCCAATACTTCGAGTCTTGGAGTATTCAATGAAACGATCGACCACAACTTTTTCGGACATCACTTTTTCAACAGACCAACAATATCCAACAAGAACGGCTTTTTCGGTTGAGAAACTCATCATTTTTCGTGGCTTTTTTCGTGGCTGTCATATCTGCCATCTCCACATGTTTCATGAGTTCCGGTTAGCCGCAGAAACCTCAGGTGCAGACTAAGTTCTCCAGGCTGCAGAAGCCGATGAAAATGGCGAAGATCTGCGATTTTTCGGCACCGAGTCGCCACGTTACCCATGACGGATCCATGTATGGTATATAATTATATGCTAACATTTGGGGTATATTGATGGTAAATGTACCCATATATAGCATTATATAGCATACATGGATCCTATGGGTTATAACTGGAGGTTTTTGGAAGCCTTGACGATTCGGGTGAAGCACCAAGAATCACCAACCCCGGAACAGTTGGATTTCGGAATAGCCTTGAACCGGTTGGCGCCAGTGTTCCGCGCCTGTGTTCCGATGTCGGTGGTGTTGGACTTGATCTTCCAGATGGACAGTGTCAGATAGAAGAGCCACAGGCTGATCAAGAGCAGTCCTGATAGAACCTAAGTCACATGGGGAATTCGATCATCTCCTGAAAGGGCCGGGGGGATGCACGTCTTTTTTCAGAATCCTCAAAAACGGATAGGTCAAAACCTACCAAAAAAAACACACTGGCAAAACAAACATCCATTCACCAGCTACTATAGGGTACCTAGGTTACCAGGGTTTTGACTCATAGCCTTATTGCTGGAATCACATGCGACTGCTTTGTCCTCTTCTTTGTCAGTCCCTTGAACTTTGCCGGAAATAATGAGTAGAAGAAACAAGGATTGGAATTTACAAAAACTTGGGATTCAACCATGAAACGTAGGGCACCATCCACAAGCATCATCGAGGAATAGCAACAAATCTGAACAACATGCGGATATTGACCGGTTTGTCTCAACAAAAAGAGGATACAGTACCCCATTAATTAGTTCGATATATCTACCATAAACCATAGTGACATTGGACTTATGAACGCACCAACTTAGCGTTCACATGCGTTCACGAACTGGGGCACCATCTTGTAGGAAACCTCCAAACATGTCCATATGTCCCAGAATACCAGCCCAGCTGAGAGGACAACCTTCATACCACCGGGGCCACCAAGCCTCAGTCGGAAGTGCTAGCATCAGGTGCACCCAAGAAACACATGACCCATTACTTCGAATGGAAAAACAACAGCTGGAGACGACGGAGAAGACGATTTTTTTTTTCCCGTTGCGATCTATTTCATATCATAACATTGCCAGTTTTGATGACTCTCCGGGATGATCTAGAACGAAATTGAAGCAACAAACTATAGCCACTGGGAAGATCACCGGCTGCCTGTACAAAAGATGAACAACCGTGAACCGGGAACATGAACGGAACATATTTATGTTTGCAGCGTTACATACCAAACGGCTGAAACGAAATTGAACTCATACCGGGTGGATTTCCAAAGTCTCACGTCCTATCTTGTTGGCGGTGTCGGTCATCCCCAAAAATGTTGGCAATGTCATCCCAAAAAGGTTGAACAATACAAAAAAGAACACCTAAAACCAGCAACCAGCTATAAACAAAATGTGTATAAAGATGTATAGATGTATAAAGGTCATAGACTCTTTGTACACCATTTTTTGTTGGTGATTTGCTAAACATGAGTTGAAACCAGCAGGAAACCAACATGATTTTCTTGGGTGAATCTGCAAATGGGGTCTACCCTCAAATGGCCAGTCAAGCTTAATAGGGAACATGAAAATGATGATGAGTCAATGGATTTAGAGAATTTCGAGGTATACTATTTTCAGACAAACCCATATGAACCATTTAAAAAAATACCCCTATCCCACCTCATGAAATACTGGGTAAAAAACTGGTTTCCTTACTATTGGTTATCAGAATCCCCATTAAACCATGTAGAGTATAATCCCCTATTATTAATTAATAGACAATCAACATCAATCAACCATATCTGGTTGGTGGTTTCAACCCTCTGAAAAATATTGGTCAATGGGAAGGATTATCCCATATATTATGGAAAATAAAAAATGTTTTTCCTCCTGGCCCACCGCAGCTAGCCTTGGGTCACGCAGGGCTAGTGGGCTCTTGTGGCCTAGATATTCCGGAGCGAGTCCAAGGACTTCCCAGCTCCGATCGCCGGAGCAGCCAGCTGTGATGCCAAAAAGTTCTCAACAAAATCGTACTCACTTTGAGTGAAACCAATGGCAAGGCATCCCTTGAAGCAACAAACCCACTGAGAACTAGGCTTAACCGTGGCTGTGGTAAAGCTGGCTGCACAATCGCGGAGACACTGCTGGAGCATAAGCCGGAAATGTTTGACACGGACCCCAAGCCGCGTGTGATTTGCCAAAGTGGCAATCTCTCCAGTTTCCACTGTCCACACACCATCATTCTTGGAAACATGAACAGGCCCTTCCCTTTTCTGGAAACTGATAAAGAGATGGTGAAACGAGATCCATCGCAGCTCGGCTTCAGCGGAATGGATGTTGGAAATCCACCTGGCGACTTTGTGAAACAGTTCTAGGCCGAAGCTGCGGCGGAAAGTTGGTCCTACCAAAGCTAACGGGGCTGGCAAGTCGAAGACCATGGACGGCAAAGCTCGGCTGACACGGAGAGGACGGGAAACCTGCGGGAGCTGACTTCTGGCCTCGGGATTGTCGTCTTGCCAACATCTCGCAACAGCAAGGATGTGGGCACGGATCTGGTCTGCTTGCGTTCTGTTGGTGAACAACTGATCCGACATGTGGTCCCACAGCTTCCAAACGTGGTCTGGCCGGGCAGTATTGGCAACCTTAGCTGCTTTATCGGCAACGTCATTTCCAGTGAATAACCACCGCTCAATGTCGGAGACCGCCTCATTGATAGAGGTGTGGGCCGGGACCTTGAGGACTTCAACACATTGGGGAATAACTTCACGAGCCAGTTCTTGCAGAGAACGTAACAGGTCGCAATGTTTGCAATTGGCACGCACAGGGACAGCGTCTCGAACGTGAGTACTGAAGGCATCAATGACACTCTGGCAGTCGGTCCAGACTCTGATGGGACGGCCAACATGTAAGGCAAACCGCAATGCCATGACCAAAGCAAACAACTCTGCCCGATAGGCTGACTGGAGCAAGCCCGACAACGGCTGTGCCGCAACAGCACGGAAGTCCTTGGGGGTGAAATCCAACGTGAAAGGAGGAGCCAAAATGACAGACCAAGAAGCCATGCGCAAATCACTGAGAGTAGGGAACAGGCAGGACCCATCAGTGAACACATCTAACACCGCAGGCAACACAGGGAACACCGGGAACGGAACGTCCACGGGGATTTGGTCCAGATATTGCATCCAAGGGATGGCAAGGCTAGGACGCATTGTCCAGCCATGTTCACGCAGGACAGGCAACATGGAGTCGACTGCACCAACCAAGTCCACAGGCAATTGGTCACGCAACTCCAAAGTGGCAGGGCATTCCCAGAGTCTGTGGTACAGGGAATCAGAAGCTTGGCATTTGACACAAAGGCTACTGCGATTCTGGGACCAATGCTGGGCATGCTCATTGGTCAAGGTAGCGCCGTGGAGGTGCTTGCGCAGGACACCTTGCTCAAACGGGGCAGTCTTGAGGTACGCCTGTCTAGTATGGACGACGTCAACCAAATGGAAACCTCGGAAGGACGGACGGTGCTTTACATGAACAGCCATGACAGAAGTCCAAGCAAGCTGAAGACGCAAGCGCAATTCACCAAACGGACAATCCAAAACCCGGAAGGGACCAATCTGGTCAAGGACAATGCCATTCGGCGCAGGTTCGAAACCCATTTGGTGTAATCGCTGGCAAAAGATCTCTGACAGAGAGTTGAACTGAGGGTCAGCATCCCCAAACGGTCCAGCATTCAAGGCCTGCACAACGCAAAAATCCACCCCAAGCACACGAGCATCGCGGAAGGTTTCCAACGCGGCAAAAACCAGGGGGTCACACTCAAGGGCTTCCAGGCCACACTGAAGCACAGGATTGGCTCCCGGTTTTTGGATGTGCAAAGCTTGCATGAGGTGAGTCCGAAGGCCTTCGAAGTGCTTCTTTCCAACCACAACCGAGGACACCGCATGGAACGCACGGGGCCAAGCAACACGAGTGACAAGCGTGATCTTCTGACGGAATGAACACCAAGTAGCAGAGAGCTTGGCCCAAAAGTCAGAGAGGTCTTTCAGGCGATCGATGGCAGTTTTGTTGGCCAACTGTTTCGTGTAAACCACATGAGCTCCCAATTCACGAGTGCCAAGCAGGACATTGTAACCTTGGCTGCGCAGGTGTTTGCGGCCTTCAGGATGTGTGCACCAGGTGAAGCTCTTTTTGGCATCAAGTTGGATTTGGAGCAGGCTGGCAAAACGATCGACTGCATCAGTGGCTTGTCTCATGTGATCGACATTGTGGAGGATGACAGCCCAATTGTCAACGTAAGACACCGGACGAAAGAGAGCATTGCAACAAGCAAGCCATCGGTGGAACAACTGAGTCAAAATCATCATGGCAACGCAGGACATGGCGCATCCCTCAGGAAATCCATTGCTAGACGTGACACCTGGTGAATAAGACCCACGGATGACAAAGTGCCGCTTGAAATTGCTCAGCGCCCCAGCCCAAGCAACCAAGGTAGGCTGCGCAATGCCAAGCAGTTTCGCAGCTGCGAATGCTGGACGGCGAGGCAAAACGTTAAAGGCCTTCACGATGTCGGCTGAAAAGCCGCACACAGGAACATCATCACGGTGTGCAGCTTCGACTTGTTCAAGGACAAAGCGCCAAACCATACCAGCTCGACAACCCACCACATTGCCGCACAAGAATGGGTCAACCACAGAGGAAAGTTGCGCTAACCAGTGACGAGCAGCAATGGAACTCCAAGTCCGATACCAGGAAGAGAACACAGTGATCGGGCGGTAATGGCCGACACCCTGCGGGTCCTGATTTTTGGCAAGTGAGCGCACGTAGCCATTCAGGGTCTGCTGTGGCCAGTCTCCACTATTACCAGCAATGGTGATCGTTCGCAAGAGGAGGTCAAGATCAGCGTCAACCAAAGCAATCAAGTCGGCACGGGACACGCCATCAAGTCCAGTGGCTGAGCGGGCATTCTTACGCTTCAGGCAACGACGAACAGAGTTGGCCGAAAAGGTTGGCTGAGACGGTGGCATAGGTCGAAGCTGAGAAGCTGCAAAACTGATGATTTGGTCCCACTGTGAATCAGGCGCAGATTCATGTTTGTTCCAAAGCCCAGACCAAAAGGACTCGAACGCAGCAAACAGGTCAGGAAGGTCCGACGTGAACGTCGTTTGGGACAGCACGTCACCAGGAGACACTGAGGCGCAGGAATCAACCCAGACCTTGTCCTGTTCAGCATGGATAATCGAGATGGGACCGGTAAGTCCAAATTCCAAGCAGGGCTTTGAACAGTGACCAGGGCACACTCTTCATGATCCACTTCAAGAACAGTAGCTGACGTAACGCCGACAAGTGAGTCAACTTGGACGGGAGCATCACGTTGGACCGTGCGATACATGGCATGAACATCCGAAGCCTTGGCGAGTCGATTTGCATGAGAGCGGGCTGAGTTGAGCGTGGTCTCAAGTTGGTCGAAATCCAGGGCAAAGGCAGCATAGAAGAGATTGGCCAGCCCAGCATCAGGAGGCTCCAAAGGAACAGCCGGAGGCTCACCAAGCGAGGAAGCACGCTGTTCCCACCACTGTGGAAAAGACGGGGCAAACCCAGCAGCACGACGGATGGAAGTCCAAAGTCCAAAGAGGTGGGCACGGTGAGCAACAGTCAAGACAGGAGCTCGGGCAAGACGCAGGTAAGACTGAAAACGCCTGAGCTGTTTGAGCCACTGAGCATGCTGAACACAGGAGCCAAGGAACGCTGGTTGTTTGTCCCCAGGCCGGCTGGTTTTGGTGGGGGCCAACATGCCATGCCTAAGCTGGGGTTGATGCTGCCGTCCGCGTCCTTGCATGGATCGGACTAACGGCTTCTGTTTGCGTTGGCGGGCACCATTGTTGTTGGCTTCAACAGCTGACCAAAAGGCAGCATAGTCTTGATCCAGGTTGCACCCTGGTTGGAAGAGATCAGCCTGGACAGGTTGACGTTCGGAAATTGCCTCCCACTCCATCTGGTCAGGAATAGGCCAAACAAACCGGTCAAGCAAGTCAAGTGAGCCCTCAAACGTACCAATCAGGTAGGAGTGGTCAGAAACAGTCTCATCCACAACCTGGCATGAACGAAAAAGTCGGGCCATTTCACGGGACACAAACAAGTAATCACGCCTGGTTTTGCCACGACACGTGGCGACAGGGAGCTCGCCCGTTCTCTCCGCATGGATGTCTTGAATGTCACGGAAGCCCAATCGTTCGAGCGTGGCCACAGTAGACAGACGGTCAAGATCATGGTTGAAGTCTCCAGCGATGAACCGAGGACCAGACAACTGCAGGACTCTATCTAGAGCCAAAGCCAGGAGTTCGTCGGTGACCTGTCTGCCATTGACATGTGTGGGACCAGGAGGAGTACCGTAAAGGCTAACCCCAGAAATCCAGACCCCCTTGGCACAAAAACCCGAACACAACAACCGCCCAGAGTTGTAAGCCACAGGAGGCCATGTGTGAGGCAGCCGGCGAGCAGGGAAGGCAGTGAGAACCCCAACTCCGGACCACTGGCCGATGTCAGATGTCAAAGAGCGTTGGGCCACAGGACAGCCATGAATGAACGACCTGTAAGAGGTTTTGGCTTGCTTCAAGTTGGACTGAAAAGCCATGATTCCTCCTTTTGTAAGGTGGGTCTCCGATAAAATCCAAGTGTCCACCGTGGAGTCGGCAAAACTAAAGGCCTTGTTGTGAAGTCCATTCATGTTGGCCACACCGACACGGAATTCAGGCCCAGGTGTGAAAGCTTCACCAACACCCCAAAAGGCAAGGAAGGAAGCCCAGAAGACCAAGGATGGTGGCACCGCAAAGCGACAGGGAAACGCAAAGGTTGACACCCCACGAACCGAAGACGGAGTCCACTGCCGAGGTTCAACGTGACAAAACCAGGAACGGGCCATGAGGAAGAAGGTCAAGCAGGCGAAAAGACAGCAAGCCAAAGGAGCCCGTGCAAGCAGACCAGTACCAAAACTGGGGCAAGCCAGAGAATCGTGCAGTTGCGAGCCAAGGCAAGAGGCAACGCCGGCCAAAAGGCACCCCACAGAGAACAAAGTCCAAAGGAAGCAAAAGAAGATTGGACAGGGGCCACCACCCCTGTAGGGAACAGGGGCGTGGCAGAACCGTCATTCAGTTCGAAGCTTCTTGGACAGCAAGGCCTCGATCTGTTGCATCTGCGATGAGAAAAGGGCCTGCATCTGGTGGCCATGAGATTCCATCTGTTGGTTGACCTGTGAATGGAGGGCTTGGTACTGCGATTCATGGCGTGCAACACTGTCATCCAGCTTTTGGTCAAGCTGTTGTTGGCCTGCAGTAAGGGCATGGACCTGATGCTCCAGGGCAATGAGCCGAGCCTCTTGTTCACCTGTGCTGTCAACTTCCATTCCGGCAGGTGGCAGTTTTGAAAGAATGGACTTTTCAAGTCTGGTTTCGAAGTCCTTCAAAGAGGCATCTGTGGAGGCAAGCGATCGTGGCAACGCAGCGCTGGCAGGCGCCCACGGGTCGTTCAAGAGCCAGGGGTCGGTGCTGGGTGATGCGGCATCTTTGGAACACATTTTGACCGTTGCGCTGGAGCCAACGACCTTGGGTGCAGGCGAAGTGGAGCTGGTGGACTTGTCAGGCACAGTGTTGATGACAATCTCGCTTCCCTGGTATCGGATCACCGGGTGAGGAGGTGGTGCACTGGCTTGGACAAGCCATATGTTGCCAAGTTGGCCGTCTGCCGCACGGAGCGGCTGCAGAGGTCGGGCCTGCCACTGCCAAGCACTGCAGAGTTTACTGACAGAAAGTCTATCCATGCCAAATGGCAGCGGACCTACTTCGTAAGCCAGTTTGGCCCCGGCGGCAAGGAAGACTGAGTTGGGCTTCAAGGTTTTGGCTAGGCCAGGTGCATCAGCCACTCGGCAGCGAACTCCAAGGCGGGTGCCAAGTCGGGCAAGGCCGAGAATCTCCGGAGTACATTGTTGGAGTCTGAAGAGCTCTTCCAAGGGTGTACGGGCCAACCACAGGACTTGGAAATCCATGAGAGGGTCGCGACCATCCAACGAGCGGGGTTCAAGGAAGAGGCCACCCCTCCCCGAGCAGCAAAGCACACGATCAGACAATGAATCCACCAGACGAACATTCACAAGGAAGATGTCAGCTTGAGGTGGGGCGACAGGACGGAACGCAGAGGAAACCCATTGGCGACGCCAGACATCAATGACAGGGTCAGCAACAACAGCATCAGGCGGCGGGTGCCATTTGATGCAATGGCAAACTGCAGAGGTCTGATCGGCGGTGCACGTTTGGACAGGCTCGAGCAAGCTCAAAACGTACTTAACCGGGCTTTGCACCACTTGGTTCCAATCACCATCAACCGCATCACGGTACAAAGACAACTTGAAGCAAGCTGCAGCAGTATGCATGACCGCAGGAACCGACTCCGCCTGCTTCTGAGAGACCAACTGCTTACCAAGCTGAACCAAGACGGAGGGAGCAATCAAAGGTTCACCATTGGCTTGACAACGGAGCACCGCACGCACAGAAACCCAATCCAAAGTAGTGGGAACAGAGACCTCATCTGCATTGAGGATCAGCAAAGCCAAAGGTCCTTGCGAGACAAGTTGTGACGCTTTGAGGTAAGGAGAAGCCTCTTCCATGGAGACCAAAGCGACGCCAGACGCAAGAGGTCCAAGAGCAGTCATGGGGAGCTGTGAAAGGGCAGAGCCATCAGGTCCTACAAAAACATCGGCCTCAATGGCAAGCTTGGCTGGGTCGAGGGCTGCAGGCATTTCAGGTTTGGCGGGCTGCTTGGCTTGGCCAGGACCTTTCTTGCGCTTACCTCGAAGGCCACCTTGCGCGGCCTTGTGCTGCACTGAGGCTTCCAGCTCTTCAGGCAAGACCAGTTGGAAGGCAGGCTTGCAGTGGTTGGCCGCTTGCTTGAGTGATCTCCAGGGCTGACCACCTGTCAGGGCTTTCTGGGCAGTGGCAACTCCAATGGCTTGGACGAGAAGGCTGGCTCGGTTTTTGAGCTGGCTGTCTTCAACTCCATGTTCCAACAGCAGGGAATGGAGCCGATCCAATGCTTTGACATCAAGGCCTGCACCAAAAATCCATGGCCGAGGGACTTCCTGGACTGAGTCCAAATGGGCAGCAAACAGGGATCGGCCGACGGAGTGCAAGTACTGACATTCACCAAGGTCTGTGGGGAGCATTTTGCCACGGATCATGCTGTCCAGGAAACGCAATGCACAAATGCCACAGTAGGATTCCACAGCAAACTTCCGGTGAACAATGTGCGCAGTGTAGGTGCGGGACCCAACAGCCAAGGCCAAGGCAGTGTGGAGCATGGAGAACTCATGGGGGGGGGACCCAGGAACATCCCAGCTGGCAGCAATCATGCATGAAGGAGTCCAAGTCCACATGAAGGGAGTCCAGTGGCCAGCAAACATGACTACGCCCAAAATGGCGGTAGGTTTGACAGGCTGACTTCGAATCCAAGCGGTAAGCAGGCCAGCGCTTGGCTTGCGCAAAGCTTCAGAGGCAATCATGGGGTCAAGCAAGGCCCAGCTTGGCTTACGTGCAGCAACAATCATCTGATTGACATGCCAAATCAGTTCGTCATCCGCCCAGAGGGCATTTTGATTGGCAAGGATCTGCTTTCGAGCTTCGACGTCAATGGTCTGGCGACGCAATGCATCAACAGTGTTGACATCAGCCACATGGGGAGCAGGGACAGACAGCAAGCGGGACTCGTCCAAGGCAGTCAAAGGTTCAGGCCGGGCTTCAGACAAGCGTGAAGGAGCAGGGTCCGCTGGGCAGGCAGCAGGGACATTGGATGTGACGGCATCAAAATCCACAGCCGGGCTCGGGACATCAGGGTCAGGATCCATGCACTCTTCATCAGGCTGGAAAGGGTACTTGGTAATCCAAAGGCAAAGTCCAGCAGCTTGGTGTCCATAGGCAAGAGTAAGGCCAGACTGACAATCCACAATCTTACAACGATCAGGTTCAGCGCCTGTGAACTCAAACCATGAAGTGACCACCGCAGCAACCGTGTCGTCGACATCAGACAGACGAAGGCAACATGGGACAGGATCATCTTCGGGGACGACTGTGCAAGAGTCAGGGGGACCTTCATGTCGAAACTTGGACCATGGCGCACGAGAGACATCGTCCAAGGGCAAGTCCATCGGCAACTCAACAGGAGGTTCCGGCAGGTCAGCAGCCAGGGAAGGTACCAAGGTGACGTGTGCAGCATGTTCCATGACCAGGGCACGCAAGGAGTCCAATTGATATTGCGGGTCAACTTGGGAAGTGCCAGCAAAAACCAAGTCAAAGTGACGCTGCAAATGGGATGCGATCCAAACCGTGTGCAGTGGACTACACATCTGACCCAGCCCCGCAAGAATCAACCTCAAATCCTCTGGCCAAGAACTTGAGGGGACCCCATTCCAAATTCCAACCTCCACTGGATGCGGGTGGCGGACTCGGAGATGAGCACCATGACCTGAGCCAGCAACGGGAATAAGGATCCCAAACAAACCACGGTTGGAAAGGGTCTGTGCACTAAATCCACTGGACCTGCATAGGCACCTGCATGCAACAACTTGTGAACCCCATGAATGCAGCGCCGTCGGGGCTTTGACATCCAAGCGCAAAAACATCTGGGCAAGGTTCGGTTCAAATTCCAAAAACCGATTCAGTTCTTCACCGGTCAGCTCCAACAGACGGAGTTCGACATCAGACACAGACATGGGACTGGACAGGATGTGACGCGGAATGGACGGATGCTCCGAATGCTCGAATGCACGTAAAGGTACCTGGCCGAGGAAATTCGCACTGAGGACTGCCCACCATCTGGTTCTCCTTGAGACCCAGACGTCCTCAAGTTTCAAAATCACTTCGGAGAGGTGAAACCCGCAGTGGGACTTGAATTGGTCCAACTGCTTCCGCACCATTGCATTTGTTCCGGCATCCTGTACACACTCCAGCACGATAACCAAGCTACGCAGCATGTGTCCTACTCTCAGAGACTGTTCCAAGGTACCCGATCTTTGATCAAGGGCGCCTCGTTGTTGTCCACCGGCACTGAACGGCTGACATGAAAAACCACTCATGAGGACAGCTGGGCGGCGATGCAACGAGTGCAGTTTCTTGATGACCTCCTTGTCGCTGATGTCACCATGCACGATAGGCACATCTGGGTGAATTTCACCAAAGGCTTGGACAAAAGGGCCAGACCAATCGCAAGCCGCCACAATCTTCATACCTGCTTCCTTGAAACCAAAAGTTCCAATTCCAATCCCACTGCAAAGCTCCACGATGTTGAGAAGGTCGTCTCGGCACCCTCTTGGATGATACAGCACATCCGAAGCATTATCCACAACAAATACCATGAAGGGCTCTTTGTCCAGCAGCGTGGCATCGAAGATGGATAAGCTAGTGCAGTCTGCAGGCACCTGTACTGAACCAAGGATCTTTGCACGCGATCCACACGGCACCAATGTTACCAACACACTGTCAGCGTTCATCGAGATGATCTCGGCAACCAAATCCCCTCTGGTGCCCACTTCAGCCGTCGGTGGCCAAGCCCAAGATCGGGTGGGACCTGGCTCACCCCAAACCATGGCAAACACCGCGGTGTGACCAAACCCAGCCCGACACTCGGCTTGCGCAGCTCTCCCAGCTGGCAGGGGGTCGGGCCACAGAGCTAAATAAAAAATGTTTGAAACCACCAACCAGATATTATTTTTATAGCTCATACATTCTCTGAAAGTTCAACCCGTCCATCCTCCATCGCGAGTCTCTGGACTCTCCTTGCAATCGACTTCGCCGAAGATGGATGATGAGCAAAGCTGCCAGGTGGGGGAGCTTAAGCACAACCAGTACTTGGGTTGGTCCAGATTTCTGGGCTAACATATCCACCATTTATTGGAGTATTTGATGGGGAAAACCAAGCATTTAATGGGGATATTTCGTTGGAATAGATTGATCTTTGGATGTCTTTGGTCTTTGGTTGGTCAGCACTGTGATCCTCATTTAATGAGTTTTACCAAACATTTGCTGGGGGTATTTCATGGGAATATATTATACCAACCGTTTATTGGAGTATTGAAGGGAAATATGTCATCCAAATTTTGTGATTTTTTGATCCGTCAATCCGAAAGTCAACTGATTAATTTTAGCCAGAACAATAACGATAAATTGAATTGGCGAGGGGCCCAAAAAAATAGACCACAATTAAGCATAATTAAGCCAGTCACCTGAATCATTGGGATTTTCCGGCTTGATCTTCAGATCTAAAACACAAAGGATGATCCCGAGGGATGTCGTTTAAATGCTGGCTGTGGCAAAGCCAATGCCATAGTCACCATCCCCAAGTTCTTACCATAGATGTGGATTAGTAATTTGTAAATATCATCCGCAAATGGTGGTTGATGTGGTTGTACACATGGCATTGGCTGAGACCCACATTATACGAATGAGACCCACAGATTTTGCAGTCGGGGCACCTAGACCGGCAGCAACCTCAAGTTGAGGCTGTTGAGCAAAGCAGAGCCCCTATTGCTTTCCAGACAAATGGACAGATTGTTCGGATTTCATCAACTGGAAACAAGATTTCAGGATATTTCTGGCACAAATTGTGGTTTCATCAGCCCAAAGCGAAGATTTCACGCAAAAAATGGGGTTTCACCAGCAAAAAGACGCAGATTCATTGGAGAAAAAAACATATTGTGGCGCAGCTCCCTCTGTTGCTAGCAACTTAAGGCAGTGAGGCTAGGGGCATCACCAAATGGTTGAACTCAACCCTTCCTAAATCATGGGATCCTTACCACCTATCATATCTGTAGTGTATGATCCATATCTTCAGATAACAAAATGATATTACCAATGGTAAAATGAAAAATATCCAGTGGTAAAAAAATATATCCATATTTACACATTATATATAAAATATCCATAGTGGTAACATATATCATATATCCATATCTTCAGATAAAAGAAACATATATTACCAATGTTACAAACCATATGTTTCTTACCATATGTTTGTAATTCCCTCTGGTTAATTAACATAGCAAACTGGAAAATGACGCATTTATAGATGATGTACCTATTAAAAGTGATGATTTTCCCTGGCTATGTTAAATAACCAAAGGGTATCCCATTGTAATATCCAACAATTGGTGCAGGATTTCGCTCTTCCACGTTGAACACCGCCATGGCACGTTGAAGACCGCCACGCTGAAGGCCAAATCGCCACCTTGGACGATGAAGGCCGCCTTTGGCCACGCTCCTGCGGTCCAGCCATCGGGGCCATATTTTTGGAGCTGATGGAACTGCGACTATCGCCATAATCTGAATGAACATTTTTTCTGGTTGGTGGTTGGTATACCTACCTACCATTGGTTGCTAATATACTGTTAATGATGATGGTTAATACGTATGGTTATGATGATGGTTAATGATGGTTAATCATATACTGGTTGGTGGTTTTAACCTACCTACCATTGGTTGGTCATATACTGTTAATGATGATGGTTAATTAATACTAAAACATATACTGGTTGGTGGTTTCAACCTACCTACCATTGGTTGGTAAGATACTGTTAATGATGATGGTTAATTAATACTAACCAAAACATATACTGGTTGGTGGTATACCTACCTACCATTGGTTGGTAAGATACTGTTAATGATGATGGTTAATACGTATGGGTATGATGATGGTTAATGATAGTTAATCATATACTGGTTGGTGGTTTCAACCTACCTACCATTGGTTGGTCATATACTGTTAATGATGATGGTTAATTAATACTAAAACATATACTGGTTGGTGGTTTCAACCTACCTACCATTGGTTGGTAAGATACTGTT
>Ga0126342_10008986_pt1 | contig 17899 bp, 17 predicted proteins | sample Cyp1metagenome_FD_92528 | JGI IMG/M metagenome (GOLD analysis project Ga0126342, IMG submission 92528) | Coral microbial communities from Lord Howe Island, Old Settlement Bay, Australia - Cyphastrea 1 metagenome | ecosystem: Host-associated > Invertebrates > Cnidaria > Coral ... | reverse complement strand
TTTGCCAGGGGATGCAAATGATGCAATCAGGATATACTGTAAAACGATATAGTGAAGTCCCAAAAACGATAACTTTGACGCGAGATCGCATTTTTCAATTGAGGTTTTGCCGATCGCTCATGTTGATCAGAGATGTTAGGAGGTCAGGCCGCTGATTTCCTGAGAGGGGTTACATTTTGGAGCATCAGATCTTCAGGTTTGCCGAGATGATTTTGCGTGACAGGTGCAGCACTTCGTATGACCTGGCCTCACTTTTCCGTGGCAGGCGCAGTACTTTGGACAGATGGAGTGGCAAAATTGCAAAACGCACTGGTACGAGGCTGTCAGCTCTGCACTCAACTTTCCATTTTTGAAGGAAGTCTCACAGAATTGCTTCGTTTTTGATGTTGTCAACTTCGAAAAAGGAGGAAATCTCGCAGAATGTGATGTTGTCAAGTTCAAAAACTGAGGAAGTCTCGCAGAATTGCTGCGTTTTTCATGTTGTCAAGTTCAAAAACTGAGGAAGTCTCGCAAAATAGGTGCGTTTTCAAGCTTGCAGATAGACAGATAGATAGAGAGACTAGACAACTACAACTGCAACTACAACTACAAGTACCACTACACTGCACTACTATTACAACTGCAAGTGCAAATATACTACGCTACATTAGACAAAACCAATTGCACTACGGTACACTAATTACATCTAATTCGGCTACACTACACAAATTACACTACAACTGCTACAACAGCAACTACTACAACAGCAACTACTACAACAGCAGCTACTACTACTACTAGTACTACTGCTACTACTACTACTACTGCTACTACTACTACTGCTGCTACTACTACTACCACCACCACCACCACGACGACGACGACCACAACGACCACGACGACCACGACGACCACGACGACCACAACTACCACGACTACCACGACTACCACCACCACCACCACCACCACAGCTGCCACAGCTACAACTACAATTACAGCTACACTACATTACACTACAATACACTACTTAAACTGCAGTACCTTACAAATACAACTCAACTACAGTACATTACACAACACTACACTACACTAATTACATTACATTACACTACAACTGCAACTACCACTACATTGCACTACACGACACTTCACTACAACTACAACTACACTACTTTACACTACAATACACTAGACTACACTACACTATACCACGCCACAGTACACAACAATAAAGTACACTACAATACACTACACGAATTACACCACACCACAACTACAACTGCAACTACACTACACTAATTACACTACTTTACAACTACAACTTAAAACTACAACTCCACTACACTACAACTACAAGTACACCTACAACTACAACTGCACTACACCACACTACATCCAGCAGTTGTGGTGGGGTGAGCACTGCAACCATTGCAACCATTCCAAAAAACACAACTCCAACCACCTGTCGGTCCATCAGTGGATTCGCTCTGCCATCCGTGAGTCACAACAACCAACCCTTCCTATAAATTTCCTATTTTTGAAACTTCCGCCACCGCCTTGCGCGGCACTGCTGGTATAGATTCCTGCGCATAAACCCTGCATGTACATACACACATACAGATACAAACACAAACACTACATATTTATACAAATAGATGCCTGTATATGCGCGCATGCATATCTAGATGATTACATATATCTACATAGCTAGACAGCAGGTCAGGTCTAGTAGGGTCTTTTGTTTTGTAACAATGCGTATCAACCTGTAACAGCCTTATTTTAACATCATCTGTTGAGGCATGACTTGGCAGCTCTGACTCTTGAGAACCAAACGCTTCGTCAAAGACTTGGCATGAAAGGCTCCAGTTTCGGAGGGGCTGGGCCATTTTTCTTTTGAGGTTCTGTCCTCTTTGTAAGAAACGAATGGCACCGAGGACCCAATTGTTGAGACAATAATAATTACATAATAACTAATAACATACTTTTGTTTTTTCACTATGGGGCAACACTACGGGACGTCCAATGCTTTCTATTGGAGGCTTTGAAGATGTCAAGAAGGTCATGTTCCAATCCTCTGGCACAAGCAGCAGGCAGCGCTGGGCAGCAGCAAGTGGACACAACATTTTTCCCGAACCATTTACGACAGGATCAGAACTGCTCCAATTGATGGGCTTTGCCTATGACAGAAATACAGTATGTTTGATATTGCTTGATAGATTTTCACAGGTTTTGGGGGCTTGAAATAGGCACTGAATCGCTCCGCAGGCGGAATTCTCATTCCTCCCAGCCATCTCAAGCATCAGCGCCGTCATCGCGACGTTGCTGGGTGGAAAGTGATGACACCGTGGTCAAGAGCCCATCTGGCCATGGGCATGGTCGGACACCAGGCTGAATTGTACTATTTTATAAATATATATAATAATATGTTGTTTCCGCTGGTCGGTTGGAACATGTTAGCACTCATATATGATTGGCCAACAGCAAAACGTTGTCGCACAAAGTGCTTGACATGGCATTTCAGCAAGATCTTTTCGATCTACAGCCTCCGCAGCGAATTAGTTGGCAATTGCTGACAAGGTTGGACAGATAGTCCACAGCACAACGATCAGCACCCCATAAGAACAACAAAAGGGAACACCATGCGGCGCGAATCTTGCCGATGTAGCTAAAGGAAGTCCATGCAATCACGATCCACCGAATCTAGGATTCTTCCTAGTCCCTGTGCAAACCATTTACCATTTTGATTTTTGTTGCTTCCGCACATTCATAAAGGTCCAGAAGGGAAAGGCTAGTGGGGACGACTGAAACTCAATAGGCGTCATCTCATTTGGAGCAAAGACGCCTTGACAGCGGAGTTGCAGTGTGGCCTGCAAGACTGATTTGGTGTGGCTTTACAACCATAGCATACCATGGCCATCAATTGAACTCCGGCAGCCACTGTTGCAATTTGGTATGACGAGGTTTCACTGATTTTCACGGATTCTGTTGGGTGACAGACTAGTTCTTGCTGCAAGGAAACTCTCGGTCAGCTCTCGTGCTTGGACTGCATTGGAATGGCCACAATTGATCACACACTCACAGTTTGATAAGTGGGCCTCAAGTCGGCGCAAGTCGCCTAAACTTCTGTAGCTATTTGGGCAATCTTGGCCATTTTGGCACCCGAGGGAAAGACAAGATTGGAGGCAAAGATGGCAGTTGGCAGGTTGGACCCCGTTGGACCCCGTTGGACTCTGCGTTGACCGAAGTTGGCCAAGTTGCGGATCTTATGAAGAAGCTAGCACAGGGGGTAGCATAGAAGATACTGGTAGAATCAGGTGAACAAATTGTCAGCTTGTGTCAGTGTTTTTTTTTAAGTTCACCAATTTCCTTTTTTTTGTTTAAATCACAGATTTTCACAGCTGCTTGACGGGTTTTGGAAGACTTGACAGTCTGCAGGTCTTCATGGCCTGGGTGCCAACCGGGACCGCCTTGATACAGGCTGAATCCTGGAAGCCTTCCGAAAAAGAGGCTGCAAGTGGGCTGCAAGTGGGCTGCAAGGGTCTCTTCGGTCTCTTCCCATGTTTCGCACATTTAAGTACCAGAAGCCACGATATGAAGGCCGGTTTGAGATGGTTTCGGGGGAACCCAGATAGTACAAGATAATGAGGTTGGTATGATAGATATGACATGATATGACTATGACTGTCATATCTATTGTATGTCTCTTGTATGACAAAACATGAGTATCTGACAAAATTATTGTAATACTATTTTTGTTTTGCTTTGCCTTGGCTTTTCTGAGGTTGCACAAAACCTCCATAACCGATAGGGGATGACCCTATGCCGATACCCCATTTGTGATACCTCCAGGAGTACGGAAATCCGATAGGGGATGACCCTAATTTGTGCATAGCATGAAATCTAACAAATAATTTTGTCCGCTCACATGAGAAGTGTCCGAGATGTCGCAGATGTCCGAAATTGTCCGAAACTTGAGATACAATGCAGTCCTTGTGCCAGGCTGGAGGGCACACGCAGAAAGTCCTCATGTCCCGCAAAAAACCCAGACCTTTGAGCAATGCGTCCGGTGCCTCTGGTGCCTCCGGTGGTTCGACACTCAGATTCTGAGAATTTGTGACAGAGCTGACAGAGCTGATGTGCTTTTGGACTTTATCATGTGGAAAGAGCTTTGGGTTGAGTTGGTTGGGCTTGAGACCGGAGACCGAACTCGTTGCAGTCGTTGCATCTTACATAACATGAGGTGAGTGCCTATCTGTGGTGCCTCATGAAACTGAAAAGATCACTCTGGCTGTTGACGGGGAGGACTGCCTGGCTTCCCTCTTCCTTTGCAGTCTTCTTATGCCACGTCCAAGCATGACTCATTGCAAGACTCTTGACAGTTTTTATCGGTTGTCCATAGTGCCACAATGCTTGGAGCATCCGAAATGATCGAAATGTGGAGTGCTGCAGGACTCAGATAGTGACAGCTCCGGCAGCAGTGCCTTGTCACCTTGAGATCCTTGAGTCAAGTTGCAAGTCATGTCATGCTGATCCGAATCATCCGCATCCATTTCACTTATTGAACATGATTGAAAAAGAAGCAATGATCCAGAGCACCTTCAGCTTGATAGGAGGTGAGATCTTCATGAACTGTTTTTGCGCAAACCACTTCATGAAAGCAGACTCTTCTTTGCACGACTCACCCTTGGTCAAAACGCGATTTCAAAAATCTTCGGGCAAGGGGCATGTAGTCGTGTTTGGCATGGGTAGAAATGCGCAGCAATGCACACAGATCACACACATAATACATAATTTATTTATATATATATATATGTGTATGTACGTATATATATAATTATATATATATTATATGTAAATGTATATATATTATATGTATATATATGTATATGTATACATATAATATATGTATGTATATATATATATGTATATATATATATATGCGAAGTGTTATTCAGATCCTGTTGTCAGAGAGGCAGCAAAACTCGATAGCACTCGAAAGTCATTGATGATATTCGATCACGTAAACTTCAGATGTTTCATATTGGCACAGAGGCACACCGCCTGAATTCAACAGTAATGTAATGTAGCACTCTTGAAACCTTTTGCAACTCTGAGGCCGAATGGACCACAAGCAACAGTACACAGTGTTGCCGGTTTGGGAGGCACACATTACATCCAGAGGGATTTCTTATGATTTCTTCAGTGAAACAGATTTCCTAGCAACCTCCCAGTCTATCGAAGAAGATCATCGCCTCGTGGAATGTCACCAATCAAAGCATATCAACGGCATCAAGTTCTCATCCTCAACTTATGTAAACCAAGATCATTTGGTCAACTCTTACAGTGTCTTAGGCTCTTGCTTCTTTGCTGTTCCTGTCCAAAACATAGTGGTACGCGCTGATTCAAAGTCTTACGTTCTCAGAGGCTTCCGAAAGACTGCAAAAGAAGCTCCGAAAGAACAGCCGCTCAGAAGCGGCGAGTTCTGTGCCTGGGCAAAGATTTGGATTCAAGATATGCAAGATTGGGATGCTGCAGATACTCCATATATTAGATTATATTAGTATATATTAGTCTTCACTTTATTTCAAATTTCCATATATTGCCATGCAATTTTAATTGCGGAGACTTTGAACTAGTGGAACAAATGCAAAGATATTCTCGGGGACATTCTGGGACAGTTCAAGAAGGAGACCGCATTCCGAAGGGTTGCATTCCGTCTTGCATTTGAATTTTGCTATCAGTGAGGGATGCAGTTTTGTTGCCGAAACTGGACTGTTGCTTTCGGTCCGAGCGGGTATGGATGGCATTATATGGCATTAACCCACAAATCTTCAAGTCTTGGTGTCATTAACAGTGCATTTTTCTTCGCTGTTCAAAGAGATTACTGATGATGGCCATCCTCACAATCCTCACATCTCAGCACCTTTCTTCCAGGCAGCCTACAAGGAAGATGAGCCGGACTTTGGCGCAGAAACACCACCATGGCAGCTTGGCGAAGTTCGGAGTGGTAACCTCTGATGATTCTGATTCAAAATATTCAAAGGGAACAACGATCAGGAATCACGCCAAGAATCAAGGAAGCACATCACATCCAAGTTATACCCAGATTGCGCAAGAAAACAGGAAGCAGTTTCAATACAATGTCAGGCTTACCATTTAATTTGTAGATTGCGGCAGCAGGATGCAAATGAAGCATGAATCAAAGAACGCTGGACGTTTGCGTTGAGGTACATACTGAATCCGGACACGTCACCCCGCGTGTATTGGGATGCGACTTGGCAAAGACTCGTGCGGAACAGAAGGTCACAAGTTGTAAGTGAGCTATACATAATGGTTATAATTACAATGTTATACAACATTCTTATATATATATATATATATTGTTTTTTTTTTTTTTTAATATATACAGTTATATTCATATACTTTTATACAACATTATTTGGAAAGCTGCCTCATGTAACCAGAACATGGGTACAGCGTTGCTGCTCGCTTCGAATCCCACCTGAATCTCACCTGACTCGGATGTCTCGCCAAGATTTTGAGCTTGGTGATGATCACCTACGACATCATTTTCGTGCCTTTGGAGGTTTGCTTCACCTTGGAAGAGACAAATTTTTTAGCCTTCTTGGAAACATGTTTGCAACAAGTCTCACAGTGGATGAGTATCCTACACATATGATTTGTACTATTCACAATATCAATTCATGTTTGGTTGAGGGATCGCTGGGTCACCGTCCCTGTTGCAATCCATGATTGGTCTTGCAAGTAGTGTACGTTGTTGACAGAATGGCAAACCGTTGGGGACGCTTGCAAAACAGAAATTGCCGCGGAAAGACTTGGCAAATCTCATGCAAGAAGTCCTTCAGCAGACTAGAAGCATGACCTTGCCATTCCCGGAATTCGCCAAGCACAGGCGACTTAGAAGTCTCATGAAGTCTGATGAAGTCTGATGTAGTGTAATGAACACCCAAATGACCAAGGACTGGTTCACACGGCTTTTCTGGACGTTTGACATGGTTGCCTCATGCCTCACAGGATTTGTTTTTTCAGATGGCGCCTTTGATACGATTAGTATTATTATTGCTTTTTGCTGTTGAGAACAGAGGAGCGGATTCTTCTGAGTCTGGAAGCTGCGCTGAAGCTTTGGAATGCTTTGGGCTTTGGGCCTTGGGCTTTGTAGTGGATCAGTTTCTCCGAATCTCCAGGCGTCATCGAGTACAAACTCAGTGCCATCCTGCGACGATACGCGAAGACTTGGTGCCTTGGGATCCACTTTGCTGGAGTCAAATGGAACATAATGGAACACATCTCAAAAATTATCAATATATTTTTATATATATATTTTTGTTTGATTTGAGTGAGTTTGAATGTCTTGATAGCATATTGTGCGCGTGATTTGCATCTTGATTGCATGCTGTCTGCATGCTGTCTACATGCTGTCTACATACTGTCTACATGCTGTCTGCATATTTCACTTTTATGGATGCATTTGAGATCAGTTGAACTTTTGTTTTTGTTTGGATGCTGTCGGATGCTGCCACCACGATCTCGATTTTTTTTCTTTTCTCAGTGGCCAAGGTTTGTGCCTGACCTCAGTATGGTATTGTCAGATTGGATCGGAAACTGAGCTGAACTCGTTGCGCCTTCGTTGGGCCTTCGCGCAAGTTGCGCAATCAAGGACATGTTCCAATGTTCAACTCATGTTCCCAGATCTGCCGGGAAATGTTTTGCTTCGCCCGCTTTGCTGAGAGCATCTCAGAGCAGAGACTGAAGGAAGTTAACAGCAACGATCCATCCAGTCCAGCATCCAGATAGAAGGAGCCTTCCAGCCCGAGCAATCCTGACATGTCTTCCGTCTAAGCTGATAGTGGTCCAGCACACAAGGGTTTTTCACAAAAAGCATATCATTTTTATTTATATATATAATATAAATATTAATATATCATTAAATATCACATTAGATTGCATTTGATCAATTTATCGCCTTGATATTGATCTACTGGTACAATGATCTACACTGGTTTTAGCCAGGTTTCAATCTATTTGCATTTCAGCATTTTTTGCTGAGGATATTTGGTGGCTGGGAGTGGCCTTGGCCTTGGGCAGCTGGCTCGTGCAATTCGTATGGCGCGGGCGGTGAGGTGTGGGCCAGAGATAAGATTTATCAAAATGATATGCAGAATGCTACGCAGAATGATTCGCATGTTGCGACATTTGAGACAGACGTTCTCAAGTGCATCAGAAAATCAAACATGATCTCCCTCTACACAGAGATATGATTCTTGTAAGGATAGCTGAAGAACAAAGCTTTACAGAGTAAAAGCTCTTACCGTAGGTAGAGGTAGAGGTTTTTTTTGCAGACGGGAGGACTCTCAGGACTCTACAGAGATACTTCCATGGGAGAGCCAAGAAAAGAGCATGCAGACGCAGTATGGAAATGTATGGAATATAAGACTCAGTGACCTCGATTACAACATGAGTTTCCAAACTGGACATGAAGAGCGTTTTGATGGCAGCAGCGGTCCTGGAGATATTCTTAAAATGATTCAAACATATTCAAAATGTAGGTCAGGTTCCTAGTTCCGTGTTTGAGTACAGGCTGCTTCGGCTGCTGCGAATGCAAGAAGTCTTGGCAAATCTGACAGCTTCTAGGCTGAGTTTGGCTGCTGGATTCCCACTGACTTTACATACTCCTGATATATTATATATATAGTATTGGAGATGTTTGGAGTTTCCGTTTGGCTGCAATGGTGTCTCTGTCTCAGACGTGATACGTGGAGCCAATCCACAACCGCTGGTTGTGCGTGCGCGGCTGCATTTAGCTTTCTGTTTGAACACTGTTGGAATCAGGAACGCCTACAGTCAGATGTGATCGAGATTGTCATGCAAATTGTCAAGATGGTGATTTTGCTCGTCGGAGCCTCACAACACGTTACCTGTGTAAGCTCGTCGGCAAACAAATGCTCCAATCATCTCAAACCACTTTCTCTTTACTGTTCTGCACATTCCCAAAGTCAAGTCTCTGCATTGAACTCCAGTGATCTCCAGTGTATATTCCTCCTGGCTTTTGGTAAAAGGTTATGCTTTGCCACTTCATGGCTTGCTTTTGGTGGGCAGTTGGAACGAATGGCGATGGAACATCATGGGTGAAGGCGAAGGGGGTTGAATCAAAGAACAATCGAGCAACCATCTTAGGCAACAAATTACTTGCATGCAGCAGTATGGTGTACTTTAGAATGACAAATGTTACACAGAAGCTAAAGCCACATGATACGGGATGCATAATTGTTGCATAGTTTTGCTAGGTTTTGAAAGATCTGCTTTTGTGGACTGTGCCGGTTTGTCGGACTGTGCCGGACTTTGCCTGGCCAAACCAGTCGACAGGCAGGGGCCTTTGACGGTCTGAGCGCTGATGCGTCTTATTTGGTCTGCCTCCTTTGGGCCATGTCTTTGTCAACGGCCTAGTCTTGATTTGACTTCCACAGCTACAGATTTCGATCAGCTTGTTGCGTCATGACTTATATTCTGAGCCTTACATATAAACATATATAAACTCTGACACATGTATTATAAACTTGTAAAACATGTCTTGCACCTTGAATTGTTCCCAGTGCCTTTACAGCATTTATTTTGTGAGGTTTTCAGGAGGCTGCAACAATATCTACCCGGAGACTTCGACTGAGAGGATGTATGGAGTCACTGCAGCTGAAATCTTCCAGAAATATGTTCGAATGACCAGTGAAACCTTTCGCCACAGCATGCTTTTGTATGCCTTTGTAATATGTATGCTTTGCTCTGGAAACGACGACATTGACGATCCTATCAAGTCACTTGCTTTAGAGAGTAAAAATCATAAGACAGGCAGGCGCTGCAAGCTAAGAGATGGACGAGTTCAAGAAGATATATTTATATATATATATGCCCACAGGATCCCACAGCTATATGGTGCATGTGCACATTACACATATTATATAATATATATATATATATATATATATATTACTATATTATAGTATTTACTGATTCGTGACTATTTCATCCCATTTCATAATTCTAATCCATTTCTATGGAGCAGGTGCCATGGGGAAAAATATTGAAAAAAACATTAAAAAACAATCTAGCAGGCAGCAAAGCGAAACAAAGGGATCTTGTGCGGTTCCATTCACACTGCAGGTTGCTGCCTGCCTTTGCAGCTTCGTTTTCTTGCTGGTGATGCTGGGTACTCTCACATCAGGTCTAACGCAACGGCACATCATAGACGCTTGGCATGGGGTCATGACAAGTCCAAGTGCGAGAAGATCAAAAAGTACTTGATTTCTATTCTGAATCGCAAAAGATTTCGGAGATTTCTTAAATTTCTATAAATTTCTCACCAAGGATGGCAGTGGGCAGCGCCAGATGGCTGCTTTGAAGACCTATTTGCTTCTTGGCCTCTCTGGAAAAGCAAGAAGCACTGACAGGTATAAGAACGCACAAGATCGAACAAGCATACAAATCACATGACATGACATGACATGACATGACAAGACATGACAAAACATGACAAGACATGACAAGACATGACAAGACATGACAAGACATTACACATTACTGTACACAGTCGCATCGTGTCGCTTATTCCGTTTGGTCTCTCGAAGATGCAGATCTCGCTGATCCTTGAGGCGCCAGAATAGCATCCCGAAAAACCTCACCAAGCGCTTGTGCCGGAGCGCCAAGCATGCCATTTCTGGAGACTTAACTCCAGATTCCGTGCAGCTCTTGGCAGTCCCTGGGCCGGCACTTACAGACTTACTGCTCGGGAGAGTAGCTGCAAAAAAAGTTGAGAAAACTTGCTGCACTGGTCCGTGCAGCTTCCTTTGATGTGAACTGCTCCAGGTAGGGATCGAACATGTCACTGACTTGTTAGTGTTTGCAGAGACATTTCTATCATTGGCGATAAATCTCTAGGAATCCAATGACTGTTAGGCTCCGTAAATTTTCATTTACAAATGTTCATGTCCTCTTCGTGATTTGCTCGATCCACAACAGATCTTGTTGATTGGCCGTATGTTGATGTCCGGTCTCCTGTGAGCAGCCATTAAACAAGACGCACCTAGTAGTCTAGTAGGACTGGTACAAGATATGAATCCTGTAGCTGTAATCCGTGATGGTGGACTTCTCGTTCCTGCTGAGTACAACCAAGGTTATTTCTGAGCCTTTGAAAATGCAGATGCATTTCGAGATGTACTCAAGCTTCGCGCTCGCATCAAGTCCGATCCCGATCACAGTAGACCAACTTGGTATCCATGTTGCTCCTGTTCCCCAAACATCAGGTCTTATCTGGTAGGAGGATATTAGAGGATGTAGAGGGGGGAGAAACAAACATATGTGATGGACGATACTAAACTCTAGCTACAGAGCTTTTTGGCTTTAAGGAAGAATCCCGAGTGCATGTACAGACTGCTGGGCACATTTTTTTCTTGTCGTCAAGTCGTCAAGTTTTGAAATTGATTTGATTTGTTCCGGAATTTGGCAACTAAGGGCTTTTGCTCTATCAACCCTTCTTCAAGGATTTGCTCACTGAAGGAAACCAGCTGGTTCGGCGCGTCTGTCACCAGGCATCGGCCGCGTCTTGCAATTTAAGAAGCATCTTAAAGTCTTAAAGTATACAATGGCGCTTTGTCGTGACCATGGTAGCTGGATTGGGATCCACATAGGAATCAAGTTTAAATCTAGATGCTTCTGCTCTCAATTGAGACGCTAGTGACTTCACAGAGACTTCTGACCTTCTGCACATATATATATATATATACGTATATATATACATAATTATATATACATAATATGATGATAATATGATGATGCGGATTAATGATATGTGACATGTCTGACAGAGTCTGACATGTATTTATTTCTATTTATCTTTCAGACGGTGCGAACATGGTGTTTCATTGTGTTTACGTCCGGTCCTCTTGGTTTTGTTGGTTTTGTTGGTGAGGCCATGGGCATTTTGCTGCTGGCGCATGGCGACGTCGTTTTCGAGGTTGAAGAGGAGCCCTCGGAGCCCAAGTTGTCCCTCGGCAAAGACTCCTTCGACTCCTTCGACTCCTTGACCGCTTTGTATATCTTTGTGAATTCTTTGTGAATTCTTTGTGAACTAAGGCGATTTAAGGCATTGATGTGCATTTTATATCATTACATGCTTCCAGAATCTGAATACATGCTTTCATAATCTTTCGTAATCTTTTATACTCAATTGTTTGAACAAAATTTTACAAATCACATTGCTCATTATGATAAACTATGATATGAGATATGTTTCTTCTTTTTTTATTACTGTTTCTTTTATTATGTATCTTTGCCTTCAGACATTTGCAGTGCCATCCCTCTTGGTCTTGATCATGCGGAAACTGTCACCAAAAATGGGCAAAGAGGACAGCGACTCTTTTTCTGTCCCAACTTCCATGAGCACTGCACTGTATATCACTGTATCACAGTATGGGTTTTCACAGCCGCAATTGTTGAAGACGTGTTGCACAGTCAGCATAAAGCCATGAAGTTGGCAAGTTGAAGCAGAGCTGAACATGGGAATGTTGCTTTGGATCAATCTCTGAATTCTTAAGGTATTTGGTGGCGTCAGGCGCGTTGGACTATACAGACTCGTATGGCGAGGCCGGGTACATTTTTGCCAGACGGAACATGTTGTCAGGTTTTGCTTGGACTTGTGTGGATTGTAGAAAATCTGCGGCGAAGTCTTTCATCGAAGCACACAGCAAGTCGTCTGTCATGCCATTGGCCAAGGTTGAGAAGGTGTATGACAAGTGCTGGATAGCTGAGCCAGTGTTGTGGACGAGGTGGAAACATCGTGGAGTCTTGGCATACTTGGTACCATTGGCAACAAAGAAGGGCACAAAGAAGAAGGGCCCCAAGACCCAAGATTCAGACATCAGAAAAAACGATCGTATTGAAAGAGCTGAATTGTTTTCAAAAACATTTGAAAGCCACCAAAGAACGCATCCCGCTGTCTCATCATTCTCATCATGTTCATCTCGTCATTGTTAGCGCCGTCACCATCCCCGTCATCCGGGTCATCATGGTCATTATCATTTGGTCAGCGCATCAACTTTGGGGCAGAACGCGTCACACAGCTGCCCTGGTCGCAAGGAACTCTTGTTGCAATCAGTGACGTCAAGATGGCCATGCTTGATGCTACCAGCTTCCAGGCAGGAAATTTCTCGGGTGCTGCCAGTCCTGTGTAGAGATGTGTAGAGCCTACACAATGTGCAACTGCTCCACCAGTGCCTGTGTGCACGTAAACCACGAATATACATACCCTTTTGATCTCTTTGGAGCATCTTGCAGCACTTTTTACACTTCTGGGTGTGCAAGTCGCACCTCAAAAGATCCTCAAAGCATTGAGTTCAATTGCCTTCGCTGTTTCCTCGAGGAAATTTGCAGACAAGCCATTTCGAAGAAGAATCCAGTACCGGAGCTCAGATTGGCTCAACATCCTGCAGAGAAAAGTCGTATCTTTGCGTGTGTTGTGCTGTAAGCAGTAGTGACTGCAGTGACTGCAATCTCCAGGCATGTCTGCCGATCATTGCGTACGCATTGGAGTGGCTTTTCTGAATTGACGTATTGATACGTATTGGAGGGATTCCAATGGCTGGCTTGAAGCAGGCAAGCAGGTCAACGATTCAAGACCTGGCCTGGGTTTCTTTTGCATTGTAGCGAAATGCAGCGAAAAGCATACATTACATAATTATACAATATTATACAATATTATACATAATTCATATAATTACAGTAACATACATATAAATCATATTGTATATTGCAACGTATTGAAACAGTATCAAGAGATGTTGACTTTCAGACCCGTGACGAAATGCAATGGGTTCACTTTTGTTCTATAGGGCCAGACTGAGAATACACCATTAGTATCCATTAGTGCAATACTGCCATGATCAAACTACTGGTACTTTCAATGATTGATTTGCAGCTTTTTCGGCGTCCTCCTTTCCCACCATGTCTGAAGCGGGCCAACAAAGAATGACCACTAACCTTTACTAAACACAATCCAACCGTTCCAATCTGTGTCGTTTTGCGAGACTCGGCTGTACCAAGGTTTGTGAAGGAGTTGAACGAGCGGAGCTTTCCTACTGACTTGCCTGAAAGCGCATAATTTGGAAGGGGAGCGCTCCCCGGATTCGTATAGATCGTGTACCTAGGAAATTTTGTTTTGCACTTCTATGCCGTGTGTTTATCGCCAAAAACCATGAGGTGCTAGTGGAGTCTGCTGGGTCGCCCTGGTACCCATTGCGCATTCAACACTGTCGACTCAATCCAAAGATAAGGGCATAGAGCAGGAATAGAAGTGCCATGTCGCATGCAGTCACAATGGCCAAGCCATGGGTCTTCATGCGACACGTTGGGCATGCTCAAATTTGCAAAGTTGGAGGTGACCATGGACATCATGGACTTGATGCAACATGATGTAGTAACCAATGTAGTACATGATGTAACACGATTGCAACACGATAGTAACATTGATATAACCATGTGCAACCTTTCATTACGGCATAGCCCGCTATTTTAGATCAGCGCTAGCCAGCATGGTGTGAATCGGTACATGTCCAAGTCACTTCACACATTCTAAGGAGACCATAGGAGACCCATTTCTGTATCTTTCGAATTGCATCGAATTGCATGTAAGCAGCCCCTGTGCAGCCTTGCGCCGATCTGGCGCGCCATTTTTGAACCTGAGTTGGTTGTTACCCGTGACCAAGTCCGTAGTTTCGTTCTGGAAAGTGGTGTGGGTGGATCATTCTGAGCTTGGTTGGTCATATGTTTGAGTCTGAAATTCATTCAACTTTCTTTCTTTGTTTTTTTGCCACCCGTGCACTGGCTCATCACAAAGAGGCCAATGCCAGAGCTCAGTGTCAGAGCTCCGCTTTCTGGCAAACCGAACAGCCAACTTCGAGTTTCAGGACTTGAACCTGGCGCAACGGCGCAACGCCAATTCATTCCTTCTGTGCTAATCTTTCACGCTCTTTCATTTCCGCAGCGTTCAAAAACAACACTCGGATGTAAGTTGCGAGAATGTTCTCCAGCATTGCTGTACTTGATATGACACATGTATATGATATATGATGTACTACGATTGCATAATTATATAGAACTAACAATAACTAACATATACATAATGCAGTTAATGCAGCTTAACATGGGTCTATACAGGTTCTTGGTCACCTGGTGTCACCTGGTATGCAGTCAATGGCGGTGATGATAGTCACATTGGTCAGGGAGTGCCCTGTCCGAGTGCGAGCACCGCTCGAAGAAGCGGCAGGCAACACGGGCACAGTGTCGGCCGCACTTTATCTCTCGCTGATTGATATTCTGTTCTTGGTAGTTTAAATCTGATCTTATGAAATATTATATTGAAAGTGATTTCTTTGAGTTGTTCACTGTTCACAATTTGGGGTGTAGATCCGTTAGGTTTAGGTCCGCTACCTTTCAAATCTAAAAAAGACAAAAACAACAGAAGTTCATGTCTGATTGCGGTATCACCAAGAGGCAGTAATGAAGCAAAAGAAACTGCGGGCATGACCCGTTTTTTTCTATCAAAGCAATGCGATTTTTTTCGGGATAAGCCGTTGATTGAAACAATGGCAACTAATCTAATGACAAGTGATCCCTGTCAGTTGAAACTGACGATTGAGGGTTCTGAACGTAGCAGTAGGCATGACCTCGGCTCAATTGACACTGACCTTAAGCCCACGCAACAATAGACACCGGCAACAGCAATGCCAAGTAATGACAACTTTCGCACCTGTATATGCAAGCACATCACCCCTTTAGACACTTGTTGGCCCATTGTTTGAGCAATTTTGAGCAACTTTGAGCAGTTTTGAGTAGTTTTTTCGGGCCAGCTTGGGTCATTTTGAGCAATTTTGAGCATTTTTGTCGGGCAAGTTTGGGTCATGTCGAGCAATTCTGAACAATTTTTGGAAGCACAATATGACACTGTTGACCTTGGACAGTGTTCAAAATGTCTCAATTGAGGCTGCTTTGAGACATCTTACTTTGGCTGAGAAAGGTAGCTGATTTAAACCCCACGGATCTAGACCCTAAAACGAGATCAGTGAGTTGTGTGGAGTCAGCTTTGGTTTCGTCTAAGAGCGAGATTTAAAAAGGGTTTGACTAGCAGTAAATGCCGCTAAGAGCCCTCAAAATATGACAATATGATGCGATTTTGCTCTGGATTTCAGGATAGTGTCTCTGTTGATCTCTGTTGAATGCTGACCTGGTGCAGGATGGCGGCTGGGAGTTTCAGTTTGGGACTAAGCATGGCATGTCAAACTCTTGCACGCAATAACAATTCAGAATGAAACTGTGAAGAGCAGGGATGCAAGAATTCGTACTCGAATGAGAATGCTGAAATCATATTTTTCGTGCTGAGCGGATCCTATGGGTTTGAAACTTAATCTGTCAAGCTTCTAAGGCACCTGAACTGGGACCTCGACCAAACCTCTTGGACGAGGAGACTTCCACTTGCGCAGACCATTGGTAGCAGAGTGGTAGCAGAATGCATCAAGGTTTGGAGAAACCGGACAAGCTATCACCGGAGAAAGAAGTCTCGAAGCTTCCTAGCGACAGCCGCAGGAGTCTGAAGGGGATGCCAATCAAGTGGGGACACTCGGTGACTGTCTTGCACGACGGGTGCCAGGCATGTGATTGAAGTAGTTCCCCTTTTGACTCTAAAGGGGTGTGAATGCTTGCTCTTGAAGCGACTACTGTAGTAGTACTGCTGCTGCTGCTTCCTTTTCTGCTGCAGTAATTGAACCATCCTCACTTCCAGTAGTCTGCAATGGCACACGATGTTCTTGGAAGCGACAATGACCTGTAGGCAACACAGCTTAGGAGTTCCTCTTTCTTTCTCCAACCTGGGCCCATTTAACTCATAGTTATTAAGTATAATTATATAACATATCAAATATATCCATCCCCGTTTGTCAATCAACTCAGGCAGAGGGCGAGGCAGGGAGTGATATGGGCGCGAAACATGAGTTGCTGGAGAATTCTGGAGAGGTCTTGGTGAAGTGTTGGAGTCTGTTAGAGTCTGTTTTGAACAAACGTTGAAGAAGTCCGTATCTCACAGGCACGGGGTTACCCTGGCTACTCCTGGCGAGAGGCGCTCGTTTTTCGTGTTGAAGGCAAAGTGGATCAGCAATTCATGTTGTCAACGTGCTTTCTTCACAAGCTTGAAAAGACACGGGCCTAGGGAATGTTCTCATGTGGGAAGTGATGCAATTCCAGACACTTTGCCGCTTTCCTGGCTTGCTTCAGCTGGGATCCCCGGTGATACTGCACGTACTGCACACCACACATATGCTGAGACATGCTGAGACATGCTGTGTCGGACATGCTGTGCGATTGACTGGCCTAGGCTATACCCACTAGCAGCTGCGAGCGAGGCACTATATAATGTCTGATTTGGCACCGATTGTCAGCATGTACATGAAATGAAGCTTCCATGTCATCAGGGCTAAAGCGGCTAAAAACATCTAAAAACATGGCATCAGCAGGATCCTGGCTCTGAAGCTGGTGGTGGAACGCTGAGTGTCGGAGTTGCATACAACTGTGCTGCCGCAGAGCTTCGCACTTTTTATCTTTCTTCCACCATCTTCCACCTTAATCATCCATTTTCTGCGCATTTGCTCTCATACGAGCTCAAACTTCGGTAGATAAAAGACTGATGTATTTGAATTTCCCCGAACTCTGCGTTCCTAATGCACTTCATATCCATGGATTGAGCATGGAGCATCCCATCCGAAATTATTCCGATGTGGATGTTACATCTAGGAATAATTTTCCAGAATAATTTCCTTGGGAATAATTTTTAGGCACTATGGGCAAAGTGTAGGTGGCAAGACATTGG
>Ga0126342_10008985_pt1 | contig 17899 bp, 9 predicted proteins | sample Cyp1metagenome_FD_92528 | JGI IMG/M metagenome (GOLD analysis project Ga0126342, IMG submission 92528) | Coral microbial communities from Lord Howe Island, Old Settlement Bay, Australia - Cyphastrea 1 metagenome | ecosystem: Host-associated > Invertebrates > Cnidaria > Coral ... | reverse complement strand
TTATTGATGATTATTGATGATTATTGATGATTCATGATGATTATTGATGATTAATGATGATTATTGATGATTATTGATGAATAATGATGATTATTGATGATTAATGATGATTATTGATGATTAATGATGATTATTGATGATTATTGATGATTAATGATGATTATTGATGATGAATGATGATGAATGATGATTGATGATGACTCATTGGTTTTTCATGACGATTCATGATCATAAAAACGATTTACGATGCTTATCAAGTCATATAATGGTCAAGTCATATAGGACCAATGATGATTAATGGGTTATAGTTATGGTCAATGCCACCATCATACGTAGGTAATTCATGGTAATTCTATTCAAGCCTCTGTGAACATGGTGGTACGACAATCCCCCAATATTGGCTGAGCTAATCCAACTTTTGCCCAGGGCACATAGTGCACATATTGGCTGAATACAAATTCCATTTAAGGCCTTTTGTATGTTTTTTGAGTCTATTGATTCTGGCAATATTATCCATGCATGTCAACCCGGGACAAATAAAAACCTGGTTGATTAACATTCGCTACTCAAATGATACCCCCATTTAGTTCAGCAAAATCACTTAGGTTTCTATGGTTTCTTCACCCTGGAAATCGCTGTCAACCCTGCAACCTCAAAGTTCAGCAGCTGTGCAGCACGGGGTGAAGCCCGCGACGAGCTCAGCGAAACTGGCACGGTGAATCGTTGGCTGATGCTGGATATTGCTGGATTATTGGATGTATTTGGATCATTTAGTTGATCCGGTGGCAACCAATGGATCATTCATCATTGATATAAATGGGATATTAATCAATGATCAGATGGATTGTTTGATGAACTAGTGGATCATTGGACAGATTCTTAGACGGATTCATCTCAAGATAGTTCGTCTATATGTGCGGACGTTTAGGTGACATAATCAAATGACTAGTAGCAAGTGCTCAAGAGTGTGTCAAGCAGGGCCTGCAAAAAAGAGAACGTAGCTGTAGCTATTCTTGGGTCAAAGGGCGGCAAAATGTCCACACGAGCACGAGAAAAAAAGGCGATTCTTTCTCTGCTAAAACTGTATACACATAACCCGCCTAGCTCTGCTCAGAAATCAAGAACAATGTCCAACCCAGTCCGTTTGTGAGGTCAAACGGAGAACTAATGCCGACCGCGGATTCATAAACCCTGACTATTTATTGTGGGGGTTACCCAAAAAATATAGTGATGAAATATGATGAAATACTAGTAAATTGGTCCCTGTACTCATAAACTTGGGTTTTTTTAATCCAGGTTTAATATGAACAAATGGGCTTGTGCAGAGCACGAGCACTGAATGGACTTCATCAGCTGCGCAGTGCTGACGGTTGCCACTCCAGCTACAGATTTTGCTAACCCTTCGCAGACGCAGCACAAAATGGACAGCACCTGGGACCTAAAAACTGCAGTAACAATATGGGTTGCCATGGCCGCCGGACTGCATTGACTTCCCAACTTCCCAACACACAAGAGGCCACTGCCTGGTGAGGCTGTGCTGTAGCTGGTTGGAGTCCGGTACTCGCTCCTGTGACCGATTTTCCAAAGAAAGTTGCTGTAGGTCTCCAGAATGCGTCACAATTGTCACACGAAACTCCGCGACTGGTCACTGGTCATGTGAGTCATGTCCATTTCTGGGTGAATCTCCTGGCACTCGCAGAGTTGGGACGCGTTGGTGGCAATGGTGGTAGCATCGTGTTGCCAGCCTTAACATGGACGACGTATGGACGACTGACAAAAGCTTGGCACCCCATCCCCACACGAATTCCAAGTGCAGAACTCTGTAGGTGCCCCGTGCACCGCGGAGGGGAATAGGACTGCCTGCATGTTTGGGCGAAAAATTGGGTCTGAAAATGCATCCTCCAATTCATGGCCTTTCGAAAAAGGAAAATGATGACAAGACTCTCAAGTTTGGGGTACTATTTTCAGACAAGCCTACATCAATTCGCCACAGATTTCCCTGTACGAGTGTATACCCAATCGTTGGATTTGCATTTTCTTGATCCATGGCAAGACCAGTGTCATCCATCTTCCAATTAATTTCTTTATTTGAAATGCTGAGTTTTCAGTGGCTCCCCCAGGTTGCAGAGTTGCGCAGAGTTAGGCGCGCCTGTTCCAGTCAAACCACTGGAACTGACTCCCCACTTGTTGCCAGCAAAGACCTGGCACATCGACTTGTTCATCCATGTTCATCCCCCCTATAACAGGTAGACCCATCCCCTATAACAGGCACCTCCTTCACTGTCATGGGCTTCTCAGATAACGAGGGACCCTGGGTTTTGGCGCTTCAACTGGAGTTTGGGCAGGCAAGGTTTGATGCGAAGGAAGTAAATCGGAACAAGAAGCCAAGAGTCGCAGCATTTTTTCACAGTCGGGTTAACAGTCACGTTATATGTTAAAAGGAAGCACTTGATCAGTGTATCAGCCAGAAAGCGAATTCAGGCCAAGGATTCTGAAAGCCGACAAGGTGATGTTTGGTTGTTTAATGGTTTTATATGTCTATGCAGTATAATAGTGTTCAGTATATCATTTATAGTGTTTCATCCAAAATATAATGTAGTAATATGTAGTATAATATAGTATAATTATTAATTCTTATCATGTAGCATATCACTGTAGTATATATCATTGTATGGTCATTTACGATGGAAGGGGCATCCATTTAGACGAAACCCCATTGCATCACACCATGACGACCGCTGTCGGACTGTCGCACTCCCATGTCGGGCTGCCGCGCTGTGCGGTCCATGCCGAGCCACTCTTGCCTGGCTGATTCTGTCGAGATGTTAGGACTAGTAACACCTGCCAAAACACGTTGAAAGATTCTGAAAGGATCAAAAAAATGGTGTCCAGTCATCCTTAAGGACTTTCTGAAAGATTCTGAACGGATCAAAAGAGTTGTGTGTTGCAGCGAAAAAGGGCAGTGCAAGATACTGAAAGCTGATCCCCAGCAGAAGTGCGAATCTTTGCACCAGCTCTGATCTGATTTTGGCCAGCCTCATGACAAAAGACCACGGCTCGCGGCCGTTCAAGGAAACTGCATTGGAGCTGTGCTTCAAGGCCAAATTCCTCACAGCTGGAGGACATGATGAAAAGCTGGCGGCTCCCTTGGAATGCTTCGCACTCTACAAACCCAACTGCTCAGATCATTGGGTGTATCAAAGTATTTCAAGGTCTGACAGGTATTAATATATACTTCTTACATATTCTTACAAAATGTGCTCATCAAAAGTTTGGACGCCCTCATATTTTGACCCATCCCCAAGTGGGAGAAACTCCATAAATGGAAGGATACCCCAAGCTCGCTGGATGGTTTGTTTATGTTTGTTTCATGGAAAATCCCTACTAAGATGGATGATTCGGAGGTACCCTTTGGTTATTGAACATAGCCATGGTATAGATGGCCCATTTATAGATGGTTTACCTATTAAAAATGGTGGATTTTCCATGGCTATGTTAGTCATAACCAGAGGGTACCCCCATGACTCAGGAAATCACTCCGGCGAGACGTGTCCTGAGTTTGTGCGAAGACGTCTTCTCCCCCACGGCCCAGGTCAGTCCGTAGACCTCCGGCCGTCGACCGTTTTTCAGGATGTGCGGACATGATTTCCCAACAATTCTGGTAGGTACCCTCTGGTTATGACTAACATAGCCATGGAAAATCACCATTTTTAATAGGTAAACCATCTATAAATGGGCCATGGTATATAGATGGCTATGTTAAATAACCAGAGGGTACATGGTAGGTATATCTGTATGTAGATAAATGGGAATATCTACAAATGATTTGTAGCTAATGTTTGAATTCAATGATGAGACATGAAATCAATGTAGCTCATCAAATTATACCCCCATTGCATACGATTTGTGGATTGTATAAGCTAAAGTAGATACCCTCGAGCATTGAATCCTGAATATTGTTGGTTAAATCCGCATCATACCCTCCAATAACCTGGCAATGGAAAATCCCAGCCATTTCAAAACGATGGTCTTCCCAGCGAAACAAACCAACATAAATTGATCAGGGATTGCCCAGCCATTCTCCCCATCACATATCTCCATTATGTCCCCATTAGAATCCATAAAACACCATCCATTTTTGATGTTTAAATATGTTTAAATATGTTTAAATCAGTTAAATCCCCCACAGGGGAGACCCAACTTTCAATGATTCTCCCATGTTTCTCCGAAAAAAACCCAATAGGATGCCATACTCCCATCATCATCCCCTACGAAATGATCCCAGCCCTACCTTCCAAAAGCGCAGGACAGCCGCCCCAACCTGAGATCGGACGCTGTACATCCTTCAAACACAAGAGATATCAGGTCGATGGCCATGGAAAGTTCTCGATTGTGGAAAATAGCGATCTGGAAAGATCAATGAAAATCCTCTGGAAAATGATGGTGGTGGTCATCAGCTCATGATTTCGGGACAATGATCTATGATGCTTTTAGGGTAACCCAGCTCCAAGGTTTGCCTCCACGTTCTGAATCATGGACTTCGGCACAAATGGAACTGCCTCCCAGATGTTGTCAGCGTCTCCAAAGCTTTAGTGACACTGTTCCCACGCAATCAATCAAGAGGTCGCTTGCACATGCTATTTTTAGAGTAGAGTCTACACTATTGAAATATATATCATACATATATATATATATATATTGACTATAGATTATATGGAGTATTGGATTATAATAATCATTATCATTGACTATACAATCATTATAATCATATATTGACTACATGTCTATATTGATTATTATAATGATTGTAGAGTATAGAGTTTAGACCTCGAAGATTGAAGGAGGCCCCATTCTATGGTCCCGAAGATTCTGGATTGTTTAGGAACGAGGGATTGGTTTTTTATGGGTTCTGAATAGTTACATATCATATCCCACTATATCAAATCAATATCCCATTAGTTAATAGTGATCCCATTGAATATATCAATATATATATATCAATTATTGTAACTTAATCCCATCCATATCATTCAGTTTGTTAAATTGTTAGTGGTAACTATCATAACTATCCCATTAAGTCATGGAAACTACTCAATGGGAATTTCAGGATCCTAAAATAGAGCTACTGTACCATATAAGGGCATATTTTCTGGGGATATTCCCTGAAATTAAGGCCTTATAATTATAGGCTTTATATATGGTAGGTGCCTTGATTTTAGGTTCCTGAAATTCCTATTGAACTACGGCAATACCATGATTTTTTTCGATCAAAGTGATGGATGTTCATCCCGCCTCCCGGTGGAGTGCACTCCAACTGCACAAGAACAGAATGGCGGCCCGTCGACGTGCCTGGAATTTCAGCATGCCGAAGGGAAGAGAAAGGTCACATTTCTCAAGCTACAAAGAGAATGTGGGGACATAATGGGATAACTGCCTGGAAAACGTCATGGGATATGTAAACCAACCATGTGATGTGGGAACGTGTTAGAATGATTTAGAATGTGGTTGTTAAAACTGCAAAACCATTGGAATTTGGCTCAGAATGTCACCAAATTACTCTTGCTTACATCCCATATCACATATCCAAAACCATCAGCATTGGTATCCAAATGTTGATGTTTTATCATCTCTTTCCTACTAGAATTGCCATAAAGTGGGCCATCCACCATTTCCAGACATCTCATATGGTTGGTTTATGTATATACATACATATGTGAAATCATTCCAACCATCAGCTCTTGCATGTGGTGCATATTCATCAGTCGCAGGGACTTCTAGAGCTCGAGGTGCGAGTGTAAAACAGTTAGAAAACCCAATGGTTGTGCGGCCCCCGGTGGGGCAATCGCTTCCTCATTGGTAGCGGAGCCCACCGGGGGCCCGCAGACATGTCCGAGGTGGACAGATCGCTGCGCCGTTTTAATGGCGATGACGAAGATCCCGGCAAGGCATTGAAGAGATGGAAGTTGTGGGCGAAGGCGAAGCTCATGACCGTGAAAGACATAAAACCTGAACAAAAGGGTCCGTGGCTGTTCACCCTCTTAGAGGGAAAGGCATGGGATGCTTGTGAACATCTCTCACTGGAAGAATTGGCGAAGGACACCGGAGAGGATCAGCTGTGGAAGCTCTTAGAATCACGTTTCCCCGAGAAGGAGCCGTTTGATCAGATGGGCGAAGCTTTGGGCGCAGTTTTTGCGCTGGCTGCAAAGGAAAATGAAGATCTGAAAACATGGACTGGAAGGGTCAGAGACACCTTCGACCAATGCCAGAGGAAAGGACAGGTGACTTTTCCTTCTCAGGCGGAGGGATGGATCCTTCTACACTGCGCTGGACTGTCGGAGGAACAACGAGCCATCGTCAAAGCGAAATCCCAAGGAAAGCTGGAGTTTGGGGCAGTCTCACAGGCACTCAGGTCGTGCTTTCCGGAGTTCAAAGCTCCATCTGGCAGGAAGAAAGCTCTTGGGGTTTTTCAAGTCGACGAGGTTTTTGACCAACATGTGCAGGGCCACCATGGAGATGAAGATGATCTTCGCTTCGAAGATGTGGAAGCGTTTCTCTCAGAGCACCAATTCACTTCAACCTCGGAGGAGCAACCATTCTCCGAGTCTGAGGCCGCCGAGGCTTTAGCTGTGAGCTGGGGTGAGCGACGGAAGGAGATTGCGAAGCTCCGACAGTCGCGCCAGTTTGGTGTTGTCAACAAAGAGAAGCGGAGCTTCCGGGTAGAAGTCGAAGAACTCAAAAAGAGAACAAAATGCAGACGATGTGGTAAGGTGGGTCACTGGCAGAGGGAGTGCAAAGCAGTGCTCCCTGACAAGGGGACATCTTCTGGAAGCGCTGGTACCACAACTGGCGCTGGCTATGTACAACATGAGGATGATCCCCCCACTCCGACGTTTGTGGGGGCAACAGAGGTACTCTCCAGCGAAAACTCTGAAGGTTCACACTCAGTGCTGGCATCCGGACTGGTGTCCTCTCCTGGCTTTGGTGTGGTGGACAGTGGATGTGGGAAAACGTTGATCGGGATGGAGACGTTATCCAAACTGCAACAACTGGTAGAGGAAAAAGGTTTTGGACCTCTCCGATTCCGAGATGAAGCAAATGTGTTCCGTTTTGGGAACGGTATGACTGAGAGATCAACAAGGGTTGTCACACTGCCCGTGGGAATCGCCAAGACCTACGGTACGATTGATGCTGCTGTCATTGAAGGTCAAGCTCCCTTGTTGCTTGGGCGCCCGACCCTGGTGAAAATGGGAGTCAACCTGGACTTCAGGAACAATCAGATGGCATTCATGGATCACTGTACCACTATGAAGGTGAATGGCGCTGGTCAGCTCCTTGTGAATATCCTCGATTATCCACCGATGCCCGAGTTGAAGCGTGTGCATGCCCAGGCCAGCCCGAAAAGTCAGGGGGATAACCATGTAAATGATAGTGGGGATAATGGGGTAGGACATAAGAGTAAGACAAAGATCACATTGAAAAAGAAAGAATGTAGATGCCTGCTCGCTCAGATGTCCAGTGTCAAACCCAAAACCATGTCCAAAGACACCTGTGCCGTGGCCGAGTTGTTTTCTCCTCCAAGGTTTTCAGTTGAAGCCCAGAAACGTGGTTATAGTGGGGTTGTCTATGACATCAAGCAGGGTTGGGATTTAGATGATCCGAAGGTTCAAGATCAAGTAGACAAAGAGCTAGATGCCCTGAATCCCAAGCTTCTTGTCGCCTGTCCACCGTGCACTCACAGGGGTGGATGGGAGCACCTGAACCGCTGCTTTCGGTCACCGCTAGAAACTGCCCGCCTCATCCGGAGGTCCAAATCACAGGTGAAATTCTGTGTGAGGCAGATCCGCAAGCAGGAAGCCCGTGGGGGTGAATTCATGTTTGAGCATCCGTGGGGAGCCGAGACATGGAATGATGATGAAATGATTCCTCTCAAACGGAAGTATGGTGTTCGAAGGGTAGACATGTGTGCTTACGGGCTCAAGTGTCCTGACTCCAAGCTGCCTATCAGAAAAGCCACGGGTCTCATGTTGTCACGTCGCCCTGAAGACAGAGCCATGTGTCTCTCGACATGCCCCGGGTGTCCCAAACATAGGCCAGTTGAGGGTAAACTTTCTGATGGTAGGAATGTCAGTGAGTTCGTAGCCCAATATACTGATGCGTTTGTGAAGCACATCATGGACCTGTGTTTGGGAGATTACCCATCGCATGATGCCAATTGGGTGGATCTAGAAGCATGCGACGACCTAGAATGCCTTGCCAGCGAAGAAGCCAATCAGCCAGAGCCCAATGAGTCCGCTGGTGACAATGTCCAGCCGGCCGCATCCGACGATGCCAAGTTGCATGCAGCTGTTCGCAAACTGCACTCTAATTTGGGTCATCCTAGCAATAGAGATTTGGTCCGAATTTTGCAGCACAGTAAGGCTGCCCCCCAAGCCATCAAGATAGCCAAAGACTTTCAGTGTTCGGTTTGTGCCAACCAAAAGGGTCCTGCGGCATCACTTCCCGCCAAAACCTCTAGGGTATGGGAGTTTAATGAACGAGTTGGGATGGATATCAAATATCTCCTGGGTGGAGACCAAATCAGAACATACCATGTGTCAGCATAGTAGACTACGCTTCATCCCTTCACATCATGGCACCCATATTCCAGAAGGAGAATGCCGAGTTGCTGAAAGGAGTTTTGCGTGACTCATGGATAAGCTGGGCTGGTCCTCCGAAAGTTCTGGAGATGGATCCGTCTCGACCCAATCTTAGTGATGCACTTGGTGAATTTTGTCAAAGTTTGGGGATTGATGTTGCGTTCACAGCTGCGGAAAGCCACTGGCAACTTGGAAAAGTTGAGCGGCATGGCCATTGGTTTGAGAAGATACTGCTCCGGGTACATGATGAACATCCACCTGAGTGCGCTGAACACTTTGTTGATAACATCATCCAAACTCAAGTCGCAAAGAACTCGTTGATTTCCGAAGCTGGGGCAAGTCCGTACCAGATTGTTCTAGGTAGAAATCCCAGGGTCCCTCAAGATTTGTTGCAGGAAGATGTTCATGTGCCATCAATAGATGCCTCGCAATTTGAGCCTGCGTTCCAGCGTGCCAATGCAGTCAGACACACTGCTCGATTGGCTGTCCTTCAATGTCAAGACGACCGCGCCTTGAAAGCGGCCCTGAGAGCTAGACCTAGGCCAAAGAAAGAGTTTTCCTCAGGTGACTGGGTGTTTTACTGGAGATGTCAAAAATGGGTTCAAGGTCAGCTTCAACGAGGTGGTCGTTGGCATGGAGCTGGTGTGCTGCTTGGCAAGATTGGAATCAACTGGATTGTTGCTCATCGCAGGAGCATCTTTAGATGTTCTCCTGAACAGCTGCGACACGCAACTCCCGATGAAGTGTCCGTTGCGACCTTTGATGAAAATGAGCTGATAGGCATCCGTATGTTGCTTGAAAAAGGCCAATTTCCCAAGGGTCAATTTCTAGATCTTGTCAACCAGGAGCCACCACCAGCCCCGGAGGTTGTTGTGAATCAGATGCAAAAGCAACTCGCCGGTGCCAGAACTGCCGCTGAGTTATTCCAGCAGCAGGAAGCCCAGCCGAGCGTAGATGAACCGTCCGAGCCTGGGTCGAATGCCGAAGCTCCTGCAAGCTCAATGCCTATGGATCCGAGTTCTGTCATCCGCACTGAAGACTATGGTCCCATTAGGCGAGTCCGACACTCACACAAAAGCCCACCAGTGTTTTTGCAAAGGCCCGAAGGCATGGTAGATGAAGACTTGATGGAAATTCTTCAAGAGACTCTTCCAGAAATGATTGATGCTCAAGTGTCCATGCAACCTTCACAGCAAGCACAACCCAGTAGTCCAAGACAGCCTAGTGTCAAGAGAGACGCCAGCCATGAACCGGATGACCGAACTCATGCACGCCCTCGGACTGAAGAGCCCGAGCATGCCAGCCTGTCTTGCGAAGCAGCAATGTGCTCTGAGGCGTTGTCCATCGAAGCTCTGACCGCCGCCTTTTTGCAGAAAAAGCTGCAGAAAGAAATCGCTCCTGTGAATAATCCTCAAGAGTTGCAACAGAAGGTAGATGCTTCCAAAAGTCTTGAATGGGAAACTCTGCTAGGGAAAAACGCCATCCGTATATGGACAGGTGCCAAGGCCAAAGCCATCAGACAGAACCACAGTGATAGATTCATTGGAAGCAGGTTTGTGATTGTTAAGAAGAGCGACGATGAAGGTGAGCGTGTGAAGAGCCGATGGTGTTTGCAAGGACACCTTGATCCTGATTTTCATGAGAAGATCATCTCGGGTGCATGTCATTCACCGACATTGCATTCTTTGTCAAGGTCGTTGGTCCTCCAAATTTTAGCCAGCAAACGGTGGACGCTCCAGCTAGGAGATATCAAGGGTGCTTTCTTAGAAGCCGGACCCCTGGAAAAGAAATTCACTCCCTTGTATGCTCATCAGCCACGAGGAGGGGTTCCCGGTCTGGATCCTGACGATGTCATCGAAGTTGTTGGAAATGTTTATGGATCCAATGATGCCCCCATGAATTGGTTCTCCACTTTCAATGCTGAAGTCAAAAACAACCGATGGCAACAAAGCCAGTTTGACCCATGCTTGTACTATCTCCGCGATGCCGATGGCAATCTGTGTGGCGTTCTTGGGGCTCACGTTGATGATACAATCACAGGTGGTCATGGAGAGTGTTATGAACGTGCCATCGCAGCGCTGAAAGCTCGATTTCCGTATCGGAAGTGGCGAGTGGGTAGTGGCGATTTTTGCGGTGTTCAGTATCGTCAAGACCCAGTGACGTATGCCATCACGTTTGGTCAGAAGGAGTATGCCCAACACTTGAGACCAATTAACCTGTCCAAAGATCGCCTGAAAAACAAAGGGTCACTAGCCACTGACCGAGAGGTAGCCACTCTTCGAGCCATCAATGGAGCCTGTAATTGGCTGAGCAGCCAGAGCCGTCCTGACCTAGCAACTCAGACGTCTTTCAGTCAGCAGTGTTTTCCAAGTCCAAAAGTCAGCGACTTAGTGTTTGCAAATCAGCTTATTCACCGGGCCAAACAACATAGTGATGTTGAAGTTACTGTGAAACCAATTCCTTGGGATCAACTTGGCGTTTGTTTTCATTCCGATGCTTCTTTTGGAAATGCCAAAGCACTGAGAACACAAGCAGGATACATTGCAGCATTTGTTGATGAAAACTTACCAAAGAATCAGCCAAGCTGTTGGTCACCATTTGCATGGAAGTCCTTTAAACTTCCTAGGGTAGTAGCCTCTACACTTGCTGGAGAAGCCCAGTGTTTTTCACTAGCGAGCGCTGCGGCTGAATGGATGATGCTGCTGCTCGGCGAAGCAAAGCATGGCCAGTTTGACCTGCGCACACGAGAGCAGATCAGGTCTTTAGGGTTGCCAAAGTCCACTAGGCCTTGCCGTGATGAGCTTGAGGTAGGCACCGTCACTGGAGTTACTGATTGCAAGAGTCTATATGATCACCTCACCTCTCCATCATCGGTGTCAAAGTGTGATGATAAACGTGTGGCGATAGATCTGGCAATACTGAGACAGTGCATGAGCAGTTGCAAGCTTCAGGTCAGATGGTGCCCATCACAACTCATGCTGGCAGATGCGTTGACCAAGGATCAATGGGATCCGAGCGAACTCCTCCGGGCCGCTCTCCAGTTGGGAGAGTATCAACTCAACCATGAAGCAAGCGTGCTGGAAAAGAAGAGAGTTCAGCGTACGCAGAAGCCATCCAAAACCTATGAGCCAGTCCCACCAGGGGATCAGAAAAATCAGCAAAAACCAGAAAAATAGGATATTAAAACAAATAAAAAGGGGTAAATAGTGATGGGGTAAACTCACATGGCAAATCCAAGGGGTGCACAAGCACATATGTTTGCAGCTTGTGACCATCGATAACTCGATGTAGCAACGGTGCTCAACCGAGCAGAAGCTTGAACTGGTAGCTCTATAGTTTTTCATCCTTTGCGACATCCTCTCCCTAGGTTTCATCATTTCCGTGTACAGTGTGAGCGGTGCCATGTCCACGCCTTCCCACGTGTCCATCCAAGATCTACGGCAAGCCCTGATTTCTCTTCGTGAAGTGGGTCAGCTGGAAGCCTTTCTCCAGGAGACTTTTCAGAATGATGTTTCGAATCCTGGAGCCATGTCTGACGGCAGTAAGCGCAGAGCCGAGGTCCTAGAATCTGACAGCGGATTTGATCTGGTTTCTGGCGTCTCGAGCAAGCAGCCTCCGATGCTCCCTCGATCTTCGGCAGTCATGTCTGCGGGAACGGAGAAGGTGATCAAGGGATATCCAGAGGGAATTGTCTCTTTGGAGCAGTGGGGCCATACCATCTGCGATTTGCCAAAGGTGGCCAATAGAGACATCAACTATGTGACCATGATCGAGGAGTCAAAGACCAAGAAAGAGATGGGTGAGTACCTGACGTGGGTGTATAATACCAAGGTCCAGAGCAAAAAGGCTGATGACTTGCGAGCCTATCTGAAGGCCGTGCACTGGAACCCAAAGACCCACCGGGTTGAGTCTGGAGAGACTGTGATGTATCCAGGGTCGACGATGGTCCGTCGCTTGAAGTAATTCAAAGAGGAGAAGAAGAATTAAATTTTTGTTTGATGGTTTTATAGGAGTGTGAAATCATTCCAACCATCAGCTCTTGCATGTGGTGCATATTCATCAGTCGCAGGGACTTCTAGAGCTCGAGGTGCGAGTGTAAAACAGTTAGAAAGCCCAATGGTTGTGCGGCCCCCGGTGGGGCAATCGCTTCCTCACATATATATATATATATCCCATTATATTTCGGAATATCTCCCATTATATTCATATTCTATGCATAATATCACATATCCAATGATATTCCATTCATATATCCCAGTATGTGTGTGTATATATTATATATATACATATATTTATTCTATGCATATATCCCATAATATATCCCATAATATTCTATAAATACATCCCTATGTCCCCACATTTTGTTGGTTTAACTGATTTTTTCCTGTCATAAAATCCACACCTGCTCCACGTTTTTGAAGCGAAGCTCGGCCCAGCGCAGTGTGCCACGGCTCCTCAAATTCACCAGGGAGTGTTCTAAACACAGCACAGACCGATATATATATATATACACATAATTGCTTAACTAATTAATTAAGTAAATAAGTAACTAATCAATTAAATAATTAATATATATATATATATACCACAATAACATATATATATACGTAAATACGTAAATACGTATATATTATGGTGCAGAAATGTTTCAAACACCACTGTCAAGCATTTTTTGGTGGCATTCTGTCAAGCCCCATCTTTGTGGATCCATTCTGAGCTTCGGGCGCAAGCAGGGCTGGATCCTTCACTTCGCCGTACCTTCAGTGATTTTCATCGATGTGGAAGTGGAACTTCCAATGCCTCCGAAGAAAATGAAAATATAAAATGACATTCACATTGAACATCGAAACTTTTCTGGGGAAAATCACATGAAACATTTCTGGTAAATATGTTCCAGCGTTAACTACCTCTTTTCGTGGCGTTGGCCACAATTGTTAATCTAGTTTCCAGTAAACCTACCATGAAACTTTAAGAACAAGGAAAGGACTTTGTGATGGCATCGCGCGTTTTTCGAGGCAAGCATTGCACAGCGCCTCCATAGTTGATGATTTTTGTAGTTGTCGCTGTTGTGTCAAAAATGTGGTCCAAAATCACACTTTTGTTTAGCCACAAGCGCTTTGCCATAAGTCCCAATTGTTTTTTTAAGTCCGTTGTGAGGATGCAGCATTGCCACGATCGCGGCATCCCCACCACCCCACGTACAACATACAGATGTGCTGGGGTCAAAACATAGTACATGGATGTATATGGATGTTTTTGTGGTTTATGGATGTTTATGGTAATCCATCCCATATAATGTGAATCCATCCCGTATGGGTTTTTCTTCATCTATTGATGAAGAAGACCATCCCCAAGGGCTGGCTTGGTCACCATAACACGGCCATTGCGCTTCATGATGTTTCTTTTTGTTCCCATTTAGTAAATCAATGATACCCTCCAGAAAAAATAGACAAATAGACATCACAATTGGGAAAATCTCCCATTTACTTCCCAGGATTACTTCGATAGTTTAGCCCTTTTTGATGGTGATCTTCCAGTTCGCAAGCCGTTCAAATTTCCAGGGGGCCCACAGAAAGTGAACCCCTCAGGACCCTGCTGCTCCTGCGCCTGATGTTCCAAGGAAGGCATGGGCCTTGGTCCAAGGAGTTCCCGGACAAATTCACTGTGGGATATCATGGGATGTGATAGATGGTATGATATATACATATAATATATTTATATATATAGTATATATATATTATATCTTCATATATCTTCTATGTATACAATTTAATGGTACCTATATCTAACATGTCACTTATATCTTTTTGTAATCCATGATATTAATCTGTGTCTTTCTGTGTAAATTAACATTAATTAACGATCGTCCAGCCAGAAATATCAAGTCGTGAGTGGCTTGGTACTCTGACATGAACGGACAAGACTTGGCTTGGCACACTGTAATGTAGTCGCTCTCACGTGGTTCCACCATTCCCTGGAAGATCAAACGAATCGAATCACGCCACGGTTTTTCAGCATGGGAGTAGTCATGGGGTATGGTCATCCATCCCATCAGCTAATGGCTCTTGTAATCCCCGTGCATGGATGACATGATGACGCGCTTCCCAAGGGGGGGAAATCCATGAAAATCATGGTTAATATCATTCAACTTCTGATTCTAGTTTAGCCATAAATCGTGATTTACCATTAAAATCATGTGATTGGAAAATCATGATATATCCCATCAAATTATCCCCATTGATCCCATTTGAATCACTATTTTTCGATGGGATCGCCTGCAGAAGCAGACCATGAAGCCCAGGAACTTCCGAGGTTGAGCCTCAGCAACTTCACGGCGCCATTTTTTGGCTTTGTCGGATTTCTTGTGTATATTTATAGCAACCCCAACAAAAGATAGAAAAGCAACATCTTACATCATCCTACTAAAATCGTGAATGACTGTTCTATCTTCTGGGGTACTGTATGGTATGCAATTAAAAAAGAGGAACATGATGATTCAGCAGCGGATTTTGGGATACAAGATATGTTCAAACAAAGCCCAAACATCAACGTTGAAACACGTCTCCCAAGGAAGGGCAAACTGAAGCAGTTCCAGCGAGAAAACTGGCCAGAACTGACTCCGGAACTCTCTGATGCAATTGGGTTTGTCAAAAAATAGGGTTTTCAAAAAAAGACGTTGTTTAAAGTTTAAAACCCTCATTTTGGAATTTCAGATGGATACAAAACATACAAAAAAAAAACATTTCCAGGTAAACTCAATTGCACAATCTCACGTTTCTTTTTCTGGAGCTCATCTGTGCTGGGTCTCAGAATTTCAGAACCACACCTCAGAACGATGCGAGAATGTCAATCAGTGCAGTCACGCCAGTACTGGTTTGAAACTTTGACTTCTGACCTGCGCCACGAAACCAACATGATCCAAAAATATCTAAAATACATTTTGGAACATCTATGAAAATGACCATCTGGAGCCTTTCGAAAACCTGAACCGCCTTTCGCATTTGCTCAGATTGCGCAGCTCTGAGGCCCCAACAGCCACAGCAAAGGACCACATAAAGAATGACACAAAAGAATGCAGGGCGAACGTCGATGCCTTCTGCTGCGGTTGTGGTGTCGCAGTTCCGAAGCTCCGGTTACGAAGCATTCAATGATTCAAATTTCAAAATGTAGTCGATGTATACCCTCCGGTAATTTAACAGTTTGTTATGGAAGATCACAAGTTTTAAAGGTAAATGACCCAAAAATATCTAAACATGTGCCATTTTCATCCATTTTCCATAGCCATGTTAAATTGCAAGAGGATATATTGTCGATATTAGTACGAGTCATGTTGCTATTCAATATATTCAGCATAGCTATCCATTAAAAAAACTCCCCAAGCCCTGCGATCAAAAGATACTCTGTTCACTGGTTTGACACCCACAAAAAACAAAATGGCTGGTTTGTCAGTCGTCCCATTTGTTACAGAAAAAATATATCTCGGGTTCACCTACCAATCACCAAGGCGGTTTACAATCAAATGACAATTATATGGTGATATACCCACCTATACACCATTACAAAAAGAGTCTCATAATGTTTTATACTCATAGTCTACCCCATATATGCCACTATAGACCATTGTTTTATCATGTATTACCCCGCAACACCCGTAAACCCAACCATATTCACCAGCTACATGGGTCTGAAAATGGGGTATACCATGGTATACCCCCAAATAGTCATCAAACAATAAGGAACATGATCTTATAAACAGTGACAAACCATCTTAAATGTGCAAAAAATGTGCAAATTACTCCACTTTCAGATGTAGCGACCACATGCGACCACCATTCTATGCCCAGTTTTTCGTTCCAAGCCGCGTCTTGCCCTCAGCATTCCCAGCTGTTTCACCTGATGATAGCGTTGCCATCCAACCTGGGGCCAGGGGGACAACGGGATCCATGGCTTTGTGGGATCACCTGGGATGATGGGAATATAAATTTTGGTGTATGGCAATATGATGGCAATATGATGGCAATATGATGGCAATAGCATGAGGGTGAGCCAGCATGAGCCATAAACTCATAAACCATGTGTTTTGGCCAGTGTTTTGCAGATGCAAGCTGCAAAACTTCATGAACGTTCAATGGCCAGCAACTAGCAGCGCCAGAGTCGCTACGACCACCAGGGCAATGCTTAAGATCATGGAGTAGGAGATTTTGAATCTCCTGCGAGTGCGACATCACTGCGGGAAGGGCTGAAAGAGCTCTGAGAGCCTGCCACTCCTGGGAAAAACAGACTGTAATTGGATAATCTTAGCCCAGCAATATGGGTGTGTCTGAAAATAGTGTATCCCTACACCCAATGATTAATGATCATTATCCCTACTAAATGGCTATAATTGACATACCCATATTGACATCTGGATAATGTTCTATAACAAAAGCTTCCAGTCAGCCCAGTCGCTTGTCGTAGGCAATGGGCACGAAGGCGAAGCAAAACCTTTTTTGGCCGACCAGGCGGATCCACAGGGGACTGCTTGGATGAAATCACATGGACAAAACAGACCGGTAACAAGTCATCGACACTGCCAATTCCAAAGAAGTCGCATCATTTTTGTCGTCGCCAAACTCGTTCTTGTCCTTGCCCAGAAGGCAATCACTTGACATTTCTCAGAATCTGCGTCAAATCAAATCATATCCTCAGGAATGTTTTATAATTATACATAGGATAGATCATCAGGACTTGTTTTATCCCGCTTCAAATTTGATTGAGATATAAAATCCACGATTTTATGGTGACATAGTGGGGATAGACATAACTTGTTCGCTGCAACCCTGACGCTGCTCCGCGTCTGACTTCAGGTGGCTATGAAGATAAAGTTAATGTTATTAATTACCCCAGTCAACATATTGTTCATAAAGGGTGGCGAATTTTGATCCCTTATGAAAATAAAGATGATGTTATTGCCCCAATCAACAAATTGTTCACAAGGGGTGGCGAAATTTGATCCCTTATGAAGATAAAGATGATGTTATTGCCCCATTCAACAAATTGTTCACAAGGGGTGGCGAATTTTGATCCCTTATGAAGATAAAGTTGATGTTATTACCCCAGTCAACATATTGTTCACAAGGAGTGGTGAATTTTGATCCCTTATGGAGATATAGTTGATGCTATTACCCCAGTCAACATATTGTTAATAGAGGGTGGCGAATTTTGATCCCTCGTGGAGATATAGTTGGTGTTTTTACCCCAATCAACATATTATTCAGAGGGGG
>Ga0126342_10008984_pt1 | contig 17900 bp, 18 predicted proteins | sample Cyp1metagenome_FD_92528 | JGI IMG/M metagenome (GOLD analysis project Ga0126342, IMG submission 92528) | Coral microbial communities from Lord Howe Island, Old Settlement Bay, Australia - Cyphastrea 1 metagenome | ecosystem: Host-associated > Invertebrates > Cnidaria > Coral ... | reverse complement strand
TACGGTTGGGAAACCAGGACCTTTGAGGAGGGGAAAAAGAAAGCACCTTTGATACAGGGAGGAGGGTTGAGACAGGCACATACCATTGAGAAGGTAGAAAACCCTTCATCCAGACTTTTGAATTATAGGATATTATAGGAAACTATAGGATATTCTAGGACATTGTAGGGGAACCAGCCTCACTTGCGCCCATAGAAACGATTCACTTGCGCCCAGATTGTAAACATACCTTTATGTAGAACAACAACCGCAACCATTCAGGGTCTACTTTTAGGGGACATAGGAGGTGCTTGGGGACCGGGGGGTTCAGGGAGGGACATGGAGGCATGCAGCAACATAATGCACACAGGCAACAGGGACATGGGGGCATGCTGGAGCGAAAGGGGCTACCCGGGCACAAGCGAGACAAATCCACGGACACAAGCGAGGCCGATTCCTATTGTAGGATATTATTATAGGTATGGCTTATAGATGTTTATAGGATTTTAATGGATTTTATAGGTATCCCCTTCATTTTGGTGAGTTCATCCCAATAAAACCCCAGCCCAAAAAGCCTACCTCCCTGCTGCATCCAGGGCACTCGATGCCCAGCCAATCGCCCTCTGCGAACTTCGTGGCACCGCTGAAGCGAACGACGCCCGTCAGCTTCTGGTCGCCCACGAACTGACGATGCACAGAGGCTGGGGCACCAAGGGGCACCGGCTGGGGCACCAAGCGGGTAGGCTGGGAGATCTGGTTGATGATACTGGGTTATTAATGATTACTATGGGATACTATGGGATGTTTCTGAGATGATTGTGGATTATATGGTGACACACAGGACCACACAGCAAGGATTCTTCCTAACCAGCCCCATGGGAGGAAAAGTGTCGTGGCATCGGCACTGGTACTTTGAAGAATGATTCTATGGACATCTCTCCCTCATCCGTAGGGTCAGGGTGAGGAACACCCTCTGATAGCTCAAAATTGCTATACATATGGATCGCTGCAATCAATCTGTGCTATGGGCCAACAATTCTTAAACATATGGGTAGATAAATCATGATAAATCCAAACATGAATGGATTGATGACCATCCCCCAACATGAGCAATTCACCCAAGTTTTTGACCATGGCAGGTGTCCACAGCTAAGCATCACACCACAGCATCTCCAACCTGGACCTTGGATGTCTTAAGGAACTGTCAAGGTTACATGGATGCAGCCCCCGCGCTGCTTGCGGGTCTCTAATATTATCTAATAGTAGTGCGTTTGCAATAGCTTGTTGTTGATGCATGGAAACAAGAAACTCAACAGTACAGCTTGAAACACGTGGGCAACCTCTGTCTGAGATCCTTTCATGTCCACTCGCCAACAGTACATGCTTTTCCCTCAAACACCCCCAGGAACACTGTACAATTGGACTGCCTCAAACTCCAACAATTCATGATTTCAACCCAAATAGCTTAAAATCGCATCAAATCCGTCTAGATGGGTCTGTCCATGTCTAAAAATTCGGAAGGCCACAAGCATTTCCTTCACCCCCTTAAGTAGACCGTTTTGATCGACAAGGAGATTTTGCAGGTCCTCCGGTTATCTTGCACATCCCCATAGGTTTCAATCACAGTAGTTCCGAGGCCGAACCACATCCCGCTCATAAACATCTTCGTAAACCAGGGAATAGGGATTGAGATTGGCGTTGCACGTCACCATCCAGGGAGGCGTTCTAGGGTGATCCCTTGTGTTTTTAAATGATTGAAAATTGAAAACTATATACTATATAATAGGATGCTATGAATGCATACAAATGCATATATAAATGCTGTATGTTTCAAATTAATAGTTTGAAACCAAATTACTGTAATTAAACAGTTTGAAACCAAACTAACCAGTTAAAAACATTTAAAAACCACTTATCACTTTTGATTTTTCATGCTGGTTCTATCTATAAAGGGAGGTTCCTACTCATGCACCACTCAGGTCCAATTCACAACCTTCAGGCATCATTCCCGTTCAAATGTCGCCGGGAAACTGCAACGGCTCCTCGCTTCTCTGCCGCAATGGGCATGATCGAGCCACGAGTAGCCTGTGGTAACCAAGTACATGGGCCACAAAAACAACCGATATCAACCGATGTATGCTTCTGTCGCAGTTTCATTTTCAGGGCTAGCAGTTTCTATATGTTTTTATGGCACTCTTTGGCAACTCTGCTTTTCTGCTTCTCCATTGTGAATCGGCTGAATCTGAGGCACTGTCAACCCACATCAATACATTCCGGGGTTGCTTGGTAGCTTCCACTTTTCCGAGAAATCAGCACTTTTTCGGGGTAACCCATCCAAAAGTCAATTTGATGGTCTGTTGATCACAAGAGATCTTGGTTCAGCCTGCATCATGGTGGTCCTCTTTGTTTTAGCCGCCATGGCACCAATCTTTCTCTTTCAAGGGCAGCTGATAGGCTGAGAATTGCTTCAGAGTTTGGACGAATCTGCGGTCCGATAGGTGAGTGGGTCAACATTCCGAGTGCTGACATGTCACTGGAAGTGGAGCTGTTTGACTTGAACAACGTACTGATCAGTGGACTAAGTTGAACCACTGAAATGCCCATGGAAAGCAACAAATTGGTGGGCAAGGAATGGCAAGGACTCCGTGAGTCTTTGAAGGCAAAAGTCTACCCTGGACATTCGGGACTAGCAACGAGCACATCGCACAGTACTAGTGCTGCAAATGAATTCCATGCAGGATGTAACAGGCCCAGTGACTGGCCCTATTATATGTGACTCAAATGCACTCTTCAGCTCTCTCTGTGCAGCCACAATTGAAACCCAAATACCCCAAATGCTGCACCATCATCCACATTTCGCTCTGCTGCAGCGTTCTGCGCTGTGAAACGCCATCAACGCCCTGCCAGGAGGAAGTGATTTGCTTTACCTCATCAAAACATGCCAAGGCCTTTGCATGTTTGCATTGTCTGGGCAAATCTTCCCAGGAAAAATTGTCACCAAATTTGAGCAATGCACCCGCAAGTCCGCAACTGATTGTTGAGACGTGGAACTTTCGTCCATCTCAAAATTGCCTTCATTCTCCGGCAGCATAAGCAACTCAGAAACAGCGAGTTCGCTAGATTGATGTCTAAGTGATTCTTGCGGAGCAATCAAATGTCGTATTTCAAGAAAGTGAAAATATAAGAATTAGGATTGCAATGCCAACGTCCGAAACTTCTGAGACACGCTTCAGCACTACGATAACAAAGTTGATGACAGTGAGTCGAGTGTGGAAGAGGAGGAGTTAATTCTGATAGTGTCATTATGGTTATTTGGCTATGAGTCAAAACCCTCGTACCCTAGGTGTCCTATAATAGCTGCTTAATGGACGTTTATTCATACAAGTATGGCAATAATAGACTTCGACACTTCCCATTTTATGATGATGATGATGATGATGGTGATGGTGATGGCGATGGCGATGGTGATGGTGATGATGGTCATGAAGGTAATGCATGTGATGTCAAATCAGGCATCGTACGCAACTCTAGTAATGGTGAAAACTGACATGCGGAGGATGGCTATATTTTTAAAATAGATATGTTATGATATGTTTAGGTATGTTTAGGTCCTTTTACAGCTGGCTTGGCCAAGTCCATGCAACTGCAGAGGCTAAAGAACCATGACCTGCAGGGCAGGAAATTGTGCGCAACAAGGATCGGTCTCGAAGCAAATTGACCGGCTCTCCAAGGACAAGTCTCTGTGTAATGACATTGTCTCAAAGCGGAACAACAGGTATGAATGGATCACCCGCTTTACCACGTGGTGTCTACATCTTAAACTCACTTCCATTGAACTCCTCCCGATTCTTATATGTGAGCCTCCTTTGCTACGCCAAGCAACTCTGTCAACTCTTTGGTAGCCAAGAACCGCCATGGCAAGAAGAAAAAAACAGATCTTGAGGGCCGCGGGCCCAGTTTGTTCAACGAAATCTGTCAGATCTGTGATCACGGGTTGTTGATCTCCATGGTTGAGATGATCCTCCTTCAATCAACCGAAACTGGTTCACTGAGCTTCTTAGCTTCTTTGACTGGGGTGCTCCTGGGGAACGTGACTTCTCTGACTCTGACCATCCAAGTCACTCTCAAACGCTGGAAGAGATGAAGAAAACAAGATGATGCGAATTTAGTTGTGACTTGTGGAGCATGTAGGTTTGGAAGGAAGATTGCTTGCTTCTTTCTTTACTGTCTGACCTCTCAAATGTTGGCAGTCGATATGGAACAATCCTATTCTCACTTTCGGCACTAAATTAGATAACCTTCCGATTCTTCTTTCTTTGCAGGTCCTCTTGCCCTGAACCAGCAATCAGCCACAAATACGTTGACATCTGTCGTGGCGTACATTCCGCACTCCCACCTTTGGATGATGTCCACAGCAACATACATGAATGGACATCCATTACATCAATGAAAAACAAAATGGCGGTTCAGATTCAAGACCCGCAGTTTGCTTTCCACCACAGTTGTTGAATGTTGTTGATGCATTTCAATTTTAAACTCCACAATTAAAGTTTGGGATGTTTGGTGAAATCGTCATGGAAATGACTGACCCACAGCTGGCCATCTTTTCGCGGGTCTTGCGAAGTGCATTGCCGTTCTCGGCTCTTCTCACCTGCTGCCGGCGTCAGGTTGGAGTGAAACTGCCCTAGCCACAAGGGAAAACGTCCGAAGAACGGCAGTTGATGTGGATAAGGGTGGTATGGGCCAACATCCTTGTAGCTTGTTGATTCTTGTTGAATATCCGATATCCATCGAGATCTCCAAGCCACAGATTGAACAAATGAAACTACGTCGGGATGTTCACCTAAGCGAACCCACTTGAGGGTGCTAGGCACTACTAGTCTTTCTTTCTCCAGCAACTTGCAACTTCGGACCTTTTAAACACTGATGATTAAGATCTTACAATTTCAAAGTTGGTTCACACTAGTTCATTAAAACAACTCAAAGGATCTCAAAGGTCAAACTCAAGGTTGCCTGTAGTGATTAGTGATTGTGTTTTCATGTATTTTCTACACATGAGTAGAATCACCAAACATCTTCACGCAGGCGGCGGAAGGACGGCCTCATCCAAAGTTTGGCTGGCCTGTACTTGCCGCGGCCCCAGAATCGATGACCAGCATCATGCCAGTAGATCCTTGGCTCTCGATCTCCGAGGTTACATGGGGATGGGTCAAAACCCTGGTACCTAGTGAACCCCAAAATAGCTGGTAAATGGATGTTCATCCCACTAAAAATGTATCTATAGGTATTGACCCATACCCACATTTTCATCCATGTTCTATCATGTTCTGCTACCAACTGGACCAGAATTAATGGTTCGTTCAAGTCTTGCTATGAGTTGCGACCCGTGGATGGGGGATACTTCTCAACAGGAGACTCAGTCAAAGCCAAGGGGCCACCCACCATAGCCCAGGGCCTTGTATTCATCCTTAATTTCCTGGAACAGCTGAGGACAAACTCCAAAATGATGGAAAATCCGAACTCATGCTCCAGAACAATCAGAACATTGGCCTTGACGTGGCCCCATTGGTTACTGGTTGCTATCCTCAGACTCCTATCCTTCCCCAGTCCTCGATGAGATCCGTGTCAGCATAAATATCTTCATGCATGAAGTCAACCACTCGAGGAGACACCCTGCACAATAGGGGTGATGGTCCCACGGACCAAAGAGGTACCCGCACTGACTTGCAAACTTCCAAACCCTCAAATGTTTGGCAATATGTTCCGGACTGTATAGTGGGCTCTCAAATACGGCAGCGTTGAGAAGCGAAGTCCTGCGACGAACCCGCTTTTTCCATAATTTAGAATTGTTATTTAGATGTTTTTTTGTTGCGTGGATACATGCACTGACAAAGTCCTTGGATAGGTTTTGGCGATTTTTGGCGGCGATCATTTTCATGGGCCAGTTTCAGTCCATGAGTCCATGAGTGCTGGGCTGCTCATCTTCCCCACACAATCCATCCAAAAAAAGGACTACCCAGTGATACCCAGCGCGCCTGAGCATTTTCATAATGAAATCTGCATCCTTTCTCAATCGCTCTGACGCATGGGCAAAGGCCCTGACAATCAATCCACTCAGGTCTCTGGGCTGGGGCTGCCTACTACGTGCTGGTTTTATCCTTGCACCGTCTAGTAGGATGATGTTTCCAAGCATGGACTACATGTGCGGTTTGGTTCCAAACAGCAAATAAAGAACGATTTCAACGCAGCTCCCGAACAGGTTTGTGAAAAAAACATATACAGAGTACAGAGTTCACTTTTATGAGTTTTAAGCACCTTGATTAGATGATTAGACAAACAAATCTAGAATATGGCCCGAAAACGGGGGTTGATGCAACTCTGAAGTTCTGAAACATCTGCAAAGGATATGACGGCTGTGATGTTGCAACAAAGGTCGCTTGCTGTGGTGGCCAACACCTATATAGGACCTATGACGTACAAAAGAGTGAAGGGTGACTGACATTTAAGAAACCACCGTTCCAAAACGTAACTAGCTACGTTACATCTCACCGCACCTCCAGCGCTTACAGGACAAAAATATGTTGATTTCACGAACGAAACGTAGCATGGAACCATGTTGAAAGCATCCAAATTCAACGAATCCAAACAGTTTGGATACTGTAAATGTGGGGAACCCAAACATAAGCCATTCCTTTTTTATCACCACTTTTATGGGCTGTATGAAGATTATAAAGCATCCCCAGTCATGATAGGTTTATGACAGACTTTCTCACAGCTGAACCGGTGCCTGGGATCGCCATCGATCGCCTCTGCCACGAAGTCTTCGTTGTCGCGTTCCGCCTCCTTTATGTCATGATTGTCATGACGATCAAAGGTTGCAGTTACCAAAACAGGAGGTTCCTTCAAAATTGGATACGGATGGATATGTTATGATGTTATGTACACGTATATTTACGCATTGTATAGCCACAATTTCAAGGGCATTAACCCATTTTCATTGGGATATTGATAATATACAAGAACACAAATAGAATCTGGTAGATACTTATAGTCTTATAGTGGTTGAAAAATGGGATAATCAAATAATAATAAACCCCTCAGTTATGTCTTTTCAACAAATTCATACAAATTCCACATTATTCCTGAAATTCAGGACCCCAAAATCATCCAAAATCTATCAGCTGCAACAGGGAAACCAATGGCGGATATGGAGTACTCAACAAGGATTACGAGCACAATGGACCAGCTTCATGGGGTGTTGAGTGTTGAGAAACCATGACAAATGTATATGTTCAGAATGGTGCTGAATATCAGTGGGAGATCAGGGAAAATACACGCCTATGAGTCCTATGAGAAAATTGAAACTGTGTTTGAATTAATATCATCATTGCCATTATTTCTTTGAACAATAGGATAATTAATTTTTTCTACCTCTTGGAGTCTACATTGTTTTTGAAACAATGAACCAAGCCAGCGGGGAGGCTCCAATGATATCCGTCCAGCAGTTCTGCCAAGTGGCGCTGGCTTTCTGCATCCTTGGATGGTGAACCCCAGTGATTTTTGCAGCTTTGGGCGGTGTCCAATTGACTTGGGACTCGACATGTTTTGTGCCCATTAAATATGCCTTCAATTGCAAACTACCAAAGCCAGGGTTTCGCCCGCTTGGTCAACAAAAACACTGACTAAACTTAGGCTAACCTTACATATCCTGCAAAACATACAACCCTTAGCGTCCCTGTCCAAAAACTACCCAACCCAAGACCCAAGTAGTCTCAAATTTACCCAGAAAAGGCTTCCAAAGGGTTCCAACATGTTTCAACACTTCCAAGCGTTCAAGGCGCTTCGTGTCCATGAACATGGCGATGTCACTCTTTCTAAACCTCCGACTTCCCATAGCCACACCTTGGGCAGCGAGACCTAGCAGAGTATCCGCACCTTCCTTTGGAAAATCATGTCGCACGAAAAACATTAAACAACACTATAACACAGGATCACAAAATATATCACACAATATCATGAAGTAGATTAAATGAAAATAATGAACTGGAGTGAGGTCATGTCCTTGGTACAATGGTGTTTCCATTTTTTTTCCGTCGTCCATCATCTTCCAAACTGGGTTTCAATGCGGAACAGTGTCCAAATGACCTTTTGGACTTTGAATAAGTGAGGAATTGGGGTGACAACAGAATTGCTGGACCCTTGGGTGATGGCTTGCGAAGCCGTTTGAGAGGCAACTGATTCCCAACAAAAAGGATTGGATATGATTGGATGACACATTGATCGCCGCAATGAAAAATGAAACCAGGATATTTTCCCTACCTTTGGATACCCTTTTGGCAAGTTTGAAGTGCGCATTGAACTGCCTTGAACACTCACCTCCTCCCTCTTCTAACAGGCAACTGCTCTCATCACGTCCGGTCAGGGTTGGTCCAGACACAAAGGTCTTCGGAAGAAACCATCGGCAAACCTGCCAGGTAGTTCGGTAGTGTTGCCATTCGCAACCCTGGAACCAATTCATTTCCGATGATTTCCACTAGAACGTTCGTGACATTGGCCATTGTCAGGTCCATGGCTACCATGTGCGAGCTTTTGGAGGCTGTGGCCGAAACCTTCCATTCTCCAACTCATCATTCATGCCTGCACGATCACAAGGAAGGACAAGAAGGCCAGCGTCTTAGATGATGCCATTGCCGAAAATTCTGGACTCCCCTGGTGGCCGCAAAGGCCTCAGCTGCAGGAACACGGCAAAAAAAACATTAACTATTATTATTAATAATTCATTAATAATATAACATATGTATTAAACCATGATAAGACATCACAATCACAACAAACAACATCAAATAACATTAAATAATGTCCAATAACATCAAATAACATCAGATCCTTAAAAAATCAAATGGCCATTGTTCACAAGACGCCAAACTCTAACCTGAGCTGCCAGCTGCGGCTTCCTGGGAAGATCCTCGGTGTCCCTTGAGCCAAGGTCGCAACAAAACTATGCTGCAATTCTTGTGCCGCCCTGCCCCCCCCCCCATGGACATGTTTATCTGATTTTCAAACAGTCCTACATGACCGCAATTGCAGTGTGGAATCTGAGTTCAAGGTGTCCATTTGCAAAATGGTGTTTTGGGAAGAAAATGCATTGTTGAGACAGTTTTATCAGTTTTTATTTTTTGGTGTTTTTTCAAGAAGTGAATCAGCACTCCCGCCGACATCGCAATGCTTTGAGATTGCAATGGGATAGCTGTACACCGCTGTAAGAGAGCTGTTCTGATTGCACGAAACCTAATTTTGGGATAAACGCATCAGAATCCTCACAGTGGGGCTGAAGTCGCCTGCAAGACTTCTCTGCAACACGCTCAGAAAGCAACAGCAACACCATGCAAACCACCAAAGGAATCATGCAAGCACGCATACCATCGCAAACCAAAATATAGCAAGAAAACATCAAAATCCTGGAAATGGATTCTCTTGCCTGTGCAGCTTGTGCAGTCTGTGGGGATGAGGGTGTCGTGGCTGACGACACAGACGTTGGCCCTGTTGTGTTCTTTTCTGTGAGGACCTGCGCTGGCCACCGCAAATTCAAGGGTCAAACCCAAGCGGATCACTCGGCATATCTTTTCAAACATTTTCTGTGGGAGAGATATCTTGAAATATGATGCCATTATATTCATTCGCCCATTCGCGGCATCGCACACATTTCTGGGTGATCAACATATAGATTCTGATGTTCTGATTTATCATGATTTATCTAATATTTATCTTATTTCCATGCACCACAAGAAGGATACCGCGTGATTCTGTCCATTTCCCTGGACATCCGCCCGGCCTTCAAGGGCTTGTGTGGCTTACTGGGCGTGGACTTGGTACCGTCGCCCTACCATGGCCCGTGTGGCGAAGTGGAGCACCCGGAGGGGGCCGGAGGGGCCTTCGAAATCTTCTAAGTCGTCCAAAACATCAAAACATATCAAAACAATATAAACCAATCATCCTTTGAAAACAAACAAACAAAATCACGCGTGGTGATGGTTTTTACTTCCACCATCTTCCACCTACCGAGCCGCACCTTGCCACCTCCCACTGGAAAATCCACGAAGTCCGTCCTCGATCGCAGGGATATGTACCATGACTAGGACTGAGGGGAACCTCAAATCCTTGGAACCCATCATGATCTTTCATACACTTTATATAATGTTTCTGAAATGATTTTCTGTGGTTGTTCAAATGTCAAGCGATGGTGAATATCAATATGCTGATGCTATTTCCTTATTTCTCAGTGTGTTTATGCTTTTGTATTTATGACATGGGTTCTGGGTGTCAATCAACATGCTGCATCAGTTGGAGCTCATAAGAACCCTGTTCATCCCATTTCAACAAAATGCCCGGAGATGCATCACAGTCAATTTATATAGGCACTTGGGGGATTGGGGTTGGCGTGGGTCAAGATGTACAGTAGGCACCCTGGCGAGCACGGCCAAAATTCATACAATGTCATAATACATCATAACAATATATTTTGGATCTCCTTTCGAAGTCAAAGGTTCACCTTCTTAGTTTTTTCCACTTTTAAGTGCCAATGACCCATAGCTGCAGCTGCTCCCCTGACATTAGTTCTCCAATGCTCTCCCTTCCGGGGCCCTTTTCAGGTCGATCCTTAGATTCATGGGGTTCAAGCATGCTAGCCCCGTCTGGGAACAGCAAGTGGTGGCCGCCACGCGGTGAGTGAATTGACCTGGGCACATCTGGCCACTGCGGCAGAGGCCACACAAGATTCTGCGCATTTCTACTGGTGCATATACATATAAAGAAATACATAGTTTTGCCATTTAATATGCACATTTGTTGTGTATATATATATATATATATGTATGTATGTATGTATGTATGTATGTATGTATATACATGCGTATTTATATATATGTGTGTGTGTATGTGTGTATTGCACAAAAACAACCAAAAAATATGTGTATATTATGTATATGTATATATGTATTCATATACCTCCGAAACTGATGAACATACTATTATATATATACTCATCTATTGCACATAGGTGCAGATAGGTACATAGATAGATAGATAGATAGATAGATAGGTAGGTAGGTAGGTAGATAGATAGATATGTATAATTATGTATATATATAGGTAGGTAGATAGAAGGATAGATAGATATTAGATAAGATAGATAGATTAGCATAGATTGGCGTAGATTAGGGTAGATTAGCATAGATTATAAAGCATAGATAGGTATAGATAGGTAGATATATATATATAGTTGAATAGACAGAGTTCTAGATAGAGATCGAGACAAGTGAGGATTTCCTTTTCCGGTTGCAGATCATGTCATGGGAAGAAACAACCACCAACGCACCCATTGGTCAAGCAAACATGTTGTGCTTCCAGCGTCTCTTGACCCACCTCCAGTTAAAAGGGAGCACTTCTTGTAGCACCTGAAATCTTCACCAGCTGCAGCCATCGCAGGATGTACTGATGATCACTGATGTTCCAAGTCGGATGTTCACTCTGCTTTCCATTGAATGCCAACTGCGCGTGGAAACTGAGAGGAGCACATGCCCAACAAAAGCTCTTCGTCCTGCGAAAGCAGTGTTCAGCTCAGCAAGGTGAGCATTGCCTATCTTGGCAAAGTTGCATTGCAAACTAACCATGGGTGGTTGCAACTCATCCCAAACATATTGGTCACTTAAGAACTCAAAAGTACTTCCATCCACAGCTGTAAAAATACGGGCATGATCAGAGAAAAACCTTCGAAGGGGGAAAACAACCCCCGTCAATTTGGATGCTATAATGGCAAATATCATCGCAGGACGCGAACACGGGAAATAATTGAGCCTAGTTACCATCAAGTACCAGGTTGGCAAATTGATATACGCATGATCAAACCCATTTCTAGCGTACGACCAGATCTTCCATCCATGTGCTGGATATTTTGTGAAGGGAGGAGGAGATTAACGCAAATCAATCACAGTCCAAGCACTAGTTGCATAAACATATGATATGCACCATGTATCACATACCTATTTGCGCATCTTATATATTGTTCTATATTTTTATAAATACGTATATATATAATATGTAATTTTGTAAAAAAAATATTAAACGTATTTACTTTAAAATATCTTTTGCGTCCCTGTCTTATAATATGATTATTGATATGGATACCTGTGAGATCATGTGAATGTATCACCCTCATCCTCATCCTCATCCTCGTCATCATCATCATCAACATCAACATCAAACCATCCCGACATATTTCAAATACATTCAGATTCACACTTGAATTATACGATTGGATTTAATTAGCTAGTTTTGTAGTTGGGATCATCATCCTGAATTCGGAAATGGGTCAAAACCTATTGTATATTACATACTATTACCATCTATTACCATATTTGGGGGAATAAACATCCATTAGCCAGCTATCTTAGGGTACCATAGGGTACCTAGTACCTAGGGACCTAGGGTGCCAGGGTTTTGAGTGTCTGACTCATAGACATATAGGATCCCAATTGACCCACCCAAATGGTAATAATCTCCTCCAGACAGGTGCCAATGGTATGTGGGCAGGCGCCCTTCTGCCCATTGATCTTCCCCGCTACGTCGAAGCCAGCACAAGGCGCACTGCAACAGAGGCAGCTTTGGAAGACAAACCACTCGTTGATGCATAAGGGTTTTCGGAAAAGAAACAAACACAAAATAATGTGAGCAACCTAGTGACCAGAATGATCAGCAAGGACTTAGCAAGGACGGAAAAAGCGATATGTGAGTCCCGGCTTCATGTTGAAGATGGTGTTGCCGAAGCCGCAGGGGTGCGACTCGCAACATGTGAAGGCACTGGTCCGAATCCTTGGTCGTGCAGTGGTCACGGCCAAGGCGAGCAATAAAAGATGGATCCTCTAGTGACTCCAATGATGTTACTAGTGAATTCCTAGGAATGGTATGAGGAACGAGCAACGTTGTAACCAAAAACATTGCAATATTAAAGCAATTTAACAATATTATAAACATAATATAACAATATGGACAATATGGCAATGGTACTAATAATGTAGTATCGATATATAAAGATTGACAGTTTATAAAAGTAACTAATCCAACTCAACGATGTTTATCTCAATAGCACAACTATCCCCAGCGGTTCCAGAAACCCCCTTTTGTGCGTTTCGAGCTTCGGATTCTTGCCCTCGGTGAGGAGCGTGCACTTCATGTAGCACAAGTCCTCAAAGAGCCTTGGACCGCAGACTTCCCGTCGGGTTCAGTCTAATTTGTCTATGCAAGTCACGTAGTGGTGGAAACTTGTAGAGGGTACTGCTTTATTTGCTATATGAACAGTGAGAACAAGTTCATTGTCAGCCATCCTCATCTCATTGCTGTATATACTGTCCCTCTGAGATGAGGAAAGCTTGTGTTGACTTGATTACATTGGCATAAGGTGTTGGCGGCATCTCCACACGTGAGCTTGGCCACACCGAGTTCCATGCTCTTCATCGTCGCCGCAAAGATTGCCATCGTGCATGTTCCTCGAATGTGGAAGCTGCAAATGTCAGTGCCCAATTTTAAAATTGTACAGCCTCCAGGCGACATATAGGTTTGTCTAAAGATGGTGTACCCCCAAATCCGCCAAATCCATTTGGGGGGGCCATTTTCAGTCATTTTCAGATACACCCATGTTCCAAAAGAAGACTGAGTAACACATAGTAACATAGTAACACCATCAAATATCAGAAATGGCTCTCTGGGACAACATGACTGGCAAATACTGGCAACATCGAAACAAATCGGATGGTCACAAAAGGTGCATATATGTGCATATCACATCACATTACCAGATTGGTGCTTTAAGTTCAACCCATCTTAAGATATTGTGATATGTCTATCTATACCTCACCGCGTGTGCAAATTTCACAGAACTCCATTGGATTACAGTAATTAATCATCCGAAATAAAGATGTGAGTATATGGGTGTTGATCAAGAGAAAGGTTCCTGGGGCAGCTACAATCGCGCATCAATCGCGTACCAACCGCGACTCCACACGTGTCAATCGTGGGACAACTTGGTCGTATCCGGGTTTATCCTGTACAGAAAATCATACGTAAACAATCATAAACATATTATACAGCGATCATTCTGGGCAAAAGAGGCGTGGGCAACGGTCTACTGAGGCGGGTCTTACAATCGCCTCACAATCGGGGATCAATCGCGCGGATATCTAAACAAAATATAGTATCATACAGTATCTTTATATACGTAAGTTTATATATATATATAGTACAGACATGGACACACAATGACACTACATGGACAATGGAACATGCTAAATTGAGTGCCCCTTCATATTCCTGCCACGGCGCTCCGCTGGCGCGCTCGAGAAGCCGGCAGAGGTGGCCGCGGCACCTTTCACGGTCTCACCTGGCACCACGGATCACCGCATCTTGGAAGATGGGACCTTTCATGACGCTAAATGCATCTTACTTTGGAGGAAAACAACATAGAAAAAACCTGAAATACCTTGACATATCTTGAAATATAATATTTAATTATATAATATTAATATGTCATCAAATATTTATCTGGAATAATTACTCTTGAATCATCTTGAAATAACTATAGATAATTAGCATAAATGCTGGCAAAACATTGATGCGGTCAATCAGGTGAGGATGTTGTGTCACAAATGGGCATCCACCAGGTCGAAAGGACTCGCTGGAGCGACCGTTGAACAGCCACGTGTCCAGATTCTGGCAGGGAACATAGACTGGTGGCTCGCGGTCCGGGGAACTGCTCAGAATTCTACCCCCGGATTTTACCTTCCTCTTATCAAAGACAAAGGGAAGGTGGATTTGGATAGGGCGCGACAAAGTACAAGAACATACAAGAGCAACAAGCTGGCCGTAAGAAAGTCCTCATCAATTTGTGGACATAGTTGTATCATGTTGTATCTGGTGGCCATGTCCTTTTGTTTCCGGCATGTGCTTTCATGCCCAATTGATTGGAACAGGCTGTCTGGCCTCATACTTTCTCGCTATGGATGTCAAGTCCTGGAGGATCACTGAAGCCAGGTGAAGTTCACCAGATAAATTAATAGGCAGAAACATCAGAGACTACAAAAAAGGAAGAAAAAATAGGATACCAATGACCGGGTTCACTATCTTTGCAGGTGCTCATGGCTATGACCAGGTCCTGAATCTGCAGCAACGGGTGATGGCCGCTTGATGCTATTGCCTCAGGGCAGGGAGGGTGCGGACTCCATTAGTTTCTTTGTAATGATTGTAATGGCTCCGAGCGGCCAAAATGATCATAGCCACCAGCAGTGCCACCAGCGCTTTGTAGCGAAAGATGCGCAAGGCTGCAGGGCCTGAGGTTGGGGTCCCCATGGCACCCAGCTACAAAAACGACAAACAAATCATATCAGTCATCAGGAATTATCATGGTGGCCTTCCACTTCACCTTGGATTTCCATGGCCAACTGCAAACCCAAAACCATCTTCTTTGACAGAATGCAAGTTTTCTCACCATTCCAAACAGTTGCATTCCTGGGCCCTGACCGTTGTATCCATTGCCATCGATTGGCTCATGGACGTCCTCCGGCGACGGGAATTACAGCAAACAGCAACGGTCTTATTGCCCACAGTTCAACAACAAACATAGAACGTGGAAGAAATAGCCACCTGGCATGCTTGGTTTGGGAAGGTTTGAGTTCCAACTAGTATTGTTATGTTCTTTCTCAAGTCATCTCAAGCCGTTGGGAGCCAGAACATCAATGCAGAAAGCTTCACAGCCGCAACGCCGCAACACCATTGTTTTGGCGATCACTCCGAGCCCTGCAGCCGTGCACAGGACACCTGCAGATCAGGAATATACGGTGGGTTTCCTGCACAATTGGGAGCGTCACAATCTTGGGAAGCACCAACAATGATCCACATTGAATCTACATGCGAGATCATGAAATCACCACGAGGTACACGATAGCTGCTGTTGGAACATGTACAGTAGTTTAACTTTCGTGCGCAACGTGCGTGCAGCACCCAGCACATTTTGGCGGCGATGCGCGCCCATTTGGTGCTGGAAACCAGAAGGCGCCACCTTTACAGGTCACTGTGGCATCATGCCTTCTCTGGCCCCTTGGTGGCCCGGGGTGGGCAGCTCTTTGAACCCTTTGATCCTAGAAGCTACAGTGCAGCCGGTACTTTTCCCCAAAAGTTACACTTATAACATGTTATAAGTTCCAACTTTCGTGCGCAACGTGCGTGCAGCACCCAACACATTTTGGCGGCGATGCGCGCCCATGTGGTGATTCGTAGGGAATGGGTCAAAAACCTGTCTGGCGGAAGCCCCACCCCCGCAGCTGCTCTCTGGAGCAGTTGCTGAATCTCCAGCCTTTTGACCTGGTCCAGCCGCCCATCTAAACAGCGGCAAAATGCCTTCTGAATGGTCCTTCAGGAACCCTAGTTCCCTCATGGTTATACAATCAACAACACAGCATTTCATGGGAGTCCTAGTTGTAAGGTACTGGCTACCATGCTTTGTACACAATCCGACTTCAGAAATCTGCCAGAACATCTTCGTGCAAAACTTGGTGAAAACGAGATCCTACTGCTGTACAACGGCTGTTGGACAAACATACTACACCCTCTCCTCCGTTCCAGCGAATGTTTCCGGCCATGCATCCCATGATGTCTTCAGCCTCTGACTCGGACGCGTGCTCCTTGACCTTCCCAACCACGCTGCTATGATATAACCAGCTCCACACAGTGCGGCCAACTTGAATGGCCCCATGATGCGCCTGTGCTGCTTGGAATCTCTCCGGGTTGAACTTCTTCACCACCCCATACCCGTGAAAATGTTCACCACCCTCCTCGGTGCAAGCCAGATTCCTGCAAAGGTGGACACGGTCACTGACCCTAAGGCGCCCTTTGTCTCCTCTCACAGATTCCGGCTCGACCGGCAGATAAAGGCCATAATGGGTACGGATTGGCTGTTCTTCCTGTCCCACATTGAAGACTGCTACCTTGCCGTCTCGCTTGACCACTACCAGTTTCGGTGCCTCGCGACTACGATTGAAGCCCCGGAGTGCAGCAGTTTCCGGAACACTGCCGGTTGCCGGTCCGATAAATTCTACTTCAGCAGCCTCCGGAGCTAAGCCCACGAAGCGTTGCCCGCAAAAGAAAATCGGACCAGCTTCAGAATACGTCGAAGAATCCAAACCACGACCATCAACATAGCCACCTGTATGGAGACACTTGGCTAGCGCACCGACCATGCATAGTGGGCCACGCACTACACATACCGTCAAAATCCCACCGATCTGAAACAACCGTTTGCAACCTGACTTCACGCCTGTCCAGGACGTCCCAAAGACCGCCCAACCACAGAAACTGAACACCGTCTCTATGACCACCCAAGCTCCGAATGGAGGTAGAGACTGAAAGTAGGGCTTATAAAGTTTTAACCCGTGGTTTGAACCGTGCACACCTAGGGCATGCGCAAACCCAGGCTCTATATGGAATTAAACCCTGGGTTAATTCTTTCTACTTGTCTTGAGCTACGCTTTAACTTTGATGCTTTAGATCGAATGAAACCGTGGTTTAAAACCCCTTCCGTTGCGGATCTGATTCTAACATACATCTGCACAGGATTTATGTTGCCTGGCAAGTTTTAAACCGCGTTTTAATTCCATCTCTGCGGCCCATTGTGCAAGATATCCCGGGTTCTGGCTGCGGTTTGAAGGTTTGACCCCGTGGTTTAATTCGGTTTTCTACAGATCTTCAGTCCGTCCCAAATCTTTCCGTTCGTCACGGTTTTGTCTGGCAGAGTCGATCGGCAGTCTTCACAAGTTCTCGGTCGCATCAAAGTGTCTATCCATTGAGACACACAATGTCACCTCTGGGCCCCAGCAGGC
>Ga0126342_10008983_pt1 | contig 17901 bp, 14 predicted proteins | sample Cyp1metagenome_FD_92528 | JGI IMG/M metagenome (GOLD analysis project Ga0126342, IMG submission 92528) | Coral microbial communities from Lord Howe Island, Old Settlement Bay, Australia - Cyphastrea 1 metagenome | ecosystem: Host-associated > Invertebrates > Cnidaria > Coral ... | reverse complement strand
TTTCCGACAATCAGTACTTTCGGATGTTTTTGGTCTCAATGGCCGACATCATTGGCAGTTACGAGCGGCTGCCCAACGATGCGGTGCGGGCGGTTGCCGTCGCGAAGCGACGTGAATATCCACGGTGTTTCAGGTGCCATCAACAGAAAGACAGCTTTTTTTGAGATCAACCTCTATTAACCTCTAGGCCCTCCAATCTACAAAAATTGGATCACATAATTTATACAATATCATAAAATATCATTATAGTGTATTACATTATACTATAGTACATTATAAAATATCATTATAGTATACAATGTACTATAGTATAATATCATATGACAAAATATAATATAACATAATATAAAATAATATACTAGACTATAACAAAAAACACTGTTAGAATATAGTATAATATATACCCATGACTTGGAACTTTTACTTAAAAGCTCTAAGTAGCATCATTAAGAGTTATAAGACTTCAGATTGGTGGCTCTATAATCTATGACACTGAATATATCTACGTGCAAAACCTTTAGGCTTTATCATCCCCCAGGTCGGGTTAGATTATCCGATTCATTGACATATACTGGTTGGTGGTTGAGCCACCCCTCTGAAAAATATGACTTCGTCAGTTAGGATTATCATTCCCAATATATGGAAAAATAAACAATGTATAAAAATGTTCCAAACCACCAACCAGGATTTGTTCAATATACCCTCTGGTTATGACTAACAGTTCGCCATGGTATAGATGACCCATAGAAATAGATGGTTTACCAACCAGTATAAAGCTGATAGCCCCAAATCCGATCGGATACACAAAAAAATCCTGCGACCCTTCACCTCATCCACCGTTCAGACATATCTCTGTGCCCCTGGTTGCATGGAAATCACCCCCTTCTGAAATCTCCCAAAGTTGCCAGACTCAGCAATCAAAGGATTCGTTGAAGGGAAAATCTACGGGTTTTCCCATGGATTTTTTCCATCAAACATGGCCTATCTGCCCGATACCCTGCAAAAGATGACAAATTCTAAGCTTGTGAATGTAGATAATCTCATAGCAGCCAAGACTAGTTCGGATGAGTTTCTACCCATCCAGTTGATTGACCTTGAAAATCATCCATTAATTATCCATTTTTTTCATCTTATTAACCATCCAGTTGATTGACCTAGATATATAATTAACCACATTAACCATGTGTTTTTAATGGTTAACCAATTGATATCATGGGAAAACCATTGATTATGGGAAAACCATCTTATAACCACATATAACCATGGGTATAACCACACCAAAGCCATGGTGTTTTTCTTTCCGCTTCACATTTTCCCTTAAACCAAGCCAAAGCAACGCTTCTTCAGTATGAGTATGGCAGATTCAGCACTTCCTCACTGCTGAATTCAGCATCTGCGGGACTCGTAGGTAGTAAATCTTATAATATATATATATACCATCTGGTTATTTAACATAGCCATGGAAAATCACCATTTTTAATAGGTAAACCATCTATAAATGGGCCATTTTCCATGGCTATGTTAAATAACCAGAGGGTATATATACACAGTATATTCACGTAGGATATGGACGTAGATATGGACAAATACCATGACTATTTACATAGATATCTACATTCATGATGGTTTCTCTGATACGGAAATTCCATTGGAATTCTTTTATACCCTTCAGTAGGTGAAAATAAAAATACGAAAAAACACTGTGAGTGTAGATATAATATAGGGTTTTATATCTAATTGAGTTTGTCTGAAAATATCAGAATTGGGTTTGTCTGAAAATAGGGTATGCCATTCCATGCACTGATTCATCATCATGTTCCCTACAATGTGGTACCCCCCACTGATGTTTGTTGGTTTATAAACCCATTAACTAGTTCGTTATATCTACCATACTTATTGGACATATTTGCACCAACTTAGCTATCAAAAATCAGCTACAAATCCCATGAAATCCCCATTTTCCTATGGTTTTCCTATGGTTTTTCCTATGGGGCCCCCACTTTGTATGATATGAAGGTTTTCATTGGGAGGGTCTCATGATCCAACTCAAGTGGGACTCAAGGGTCGTGATTACATATCAACCCACCATTAATATTATCGCCATGTAGACTCTCTGGTTATGACATGTTATGACTAACAGTTCGCTATGGTATAGATGACCCATAGAAATAGATGGTTTACCGTTCTTAAAAATGGGTGGATTTTCCATGGCTATGTTAAATAATCAGATGGTAGACCCTCCAAGTACCCATAAGAAGTAGCTTCAAGTCCCAGAAAAATGAAGCAACATGCGCCCAAAAAAATCCAAGGTGGGTATGATGGTATGGCCATCAGTCATCACCCCAAAAATGGCGATTGCCATGTTGGTCATGTTGGTCATGTTGGTCATGTTGGTCATGTTGGTCATGTTGGTCATGTTGGTCATGTTGGTCATGTTGGTCATGTTGGTCATGTTGGTCATTACGAAAACTAAAAACCACCTAAGGTCAAAAATCCTGAGCCATTTGTTTACTCGTTTCTTCGCAGAGTTGCAAGAAGAAACTCCACCCTGAAAAACTCGGGTACCGACCAAGTTTTCACTCATGCGCCACGGGTGCTTCATCTTGCGCTGTGACTTGATCATGGGTGTTACCCCGCTGTGAAAACATCAACATAGCTTGGATAAAAATGTGTAACTCCCCGAAAATATGATAGAAAAAAGGTACAAGGTGGGGCCCAAACGATAGCAAAGTTGGTTATAACTCCAATAGCTTGGGTTTATGGTAATTTTAACTATAGTTAGATGGGTTATAAACCAACAAACATCAATGGGGGGCACCATCTTGTATTGAACCATAGCCTTTTGAATCTAAAATGATAACTCATCAGCCTATCAGCAGGAAAGGTGAAGCCAGCAAGGGCATATCAACACCAGGCACATCCGAAGTATGATACAAGGTGGTGCCCCAGTTCGTTAGCTAAGTTGGTGCAAATAAGTCCAATTTCACTAGGGTTGATGAATGGGGGTTATATCTATAGTATTCATGGGGATTATAAATCACCTTATAACTATGGGGCACCACCTTGTATCTGTGTTTACTCACCAGTCATTTCAATTCCAAATGCTTCCGCACATTTACCAAGTAAATTGCTCCTCGAAAGCCGGTTTCTGGTGAATCTCCAGTAAAGTCTTTCATTACAAATAAAATACGTATTTTCACTATGGTTTGTAATACTTATAACTATAGTCAATATAAACATATATATATCATATATTATAAACATATATAAACAACCAGGTTACAATTCGGGGGCCCGTCTTGATAAGAACATCTTTAAAAAAAAAGATCCCAATCTGACCAGCAATGGCCACTCAACTATCGAGGCTCTGATACTCAAGATTTCGTTGATATCACCCACGTGAGAGAAGTAGTACGGATCCTGAGGCGTGAGAAAAGGTCCGTGACGCTCCAACTGTTCACAGAACTGAGATTTCGCAAAGAAACTATAAGTATCTATACCCATAGGATCCATGGTGCTGGTATATATGCTAACATGACTGGGGTATATTAATGGTAAATGTTACCATATATGGCAGCACCATGGATCCTATGGGACAAGTTGTAATCCTGAGAAACGTGGTCAACATGCATAAAAATCTGTGAACCAGGGACATATTTAACGAGGTAATTAATGTGCTTTGTAAATATATGCCATACATGGAGTTCTGGGTGGGTTTAGAACATGATTTTCGGGCATATCATCCATCAGAGCCGCCGCTTTTGAAATGCGAGGGACTGTATACGTCGTTTTGCGAGTGGCTCATAACCTAATCATGGCTCCCATTTTGAATTCACAACTTTTTGCATTGAATATGATTACATCATATTGAATCGATGTTTCTTTGCTGCCGCAACGGATACTGCATCCTGTTGTACATTTCCCATAATCATCTGGGTACCCGAAATCATCAAAGTCATTCGACCACTTTAGTATTGAACAACCATGGTGACTTGGGGATACTCCATTTTAAGAACCCCCATATAGTTCAAACATTGTGTTCGGACAGGTCAAAATTGGCTTGACCGTATCAAAAACATTCAAAAACAACGTGGACGATTCATCCGAAGTAGTGAAGTTTGTGGGTCCCTGGGTCCTAAATTTTCACTGCTAAATGGTCGAAACCATGGACAGTCCGGACCAGAGCCAATTTAGATAATACGCAACACTGAAGCTTTGGCTGGTTCCATTTGATCTTGTTTGCGGTGGTGACTTCGCCTTTCGCCATGTCGCTGAGGCTCCGGATAGAGATTTGTCCCCAGGATACAGAAACCAATGGTGAGCACTACATGGACGGCTTGGAAGGCTGGTCTTGGAACCAGCCTCTCCACCAAACATTCTCCGAAGGTTGAAGGTGCCATCGGCATCGGTGAAAATGAAGCACAGGTACCAGTAGAGCTACAGACAAGCCACGTGGATGTGCCTGCTCAACTAAGCTGGTTGGTTGACAAATTTAGAAACCGCAAATGGGAGAAACATGGGATTCCGTAGATAGGTACATAGAATATCGTATAATCATCCTGAAATATATGGAATGTCATAATATGCTCATTCTTGCGAGAATTGTTTGAACTATTCATATAATCTTCTCCAGGATGACTATATATATATATATTACATGTTAACATTTTGCAGCAGGGGCTAATTTTTGGCACCAGTTTTATTCGTGGTGAACTATTCCTGGAATATGCCGTGGCTTAAGTTGCTCCTCCAGCTCAACCATGAGTAGATGGACTCACCAGCTAAACCGTTATAAATGAATATAATTCCAGAAACCACACTGATAAATGAATGGATACTAGATACCAGGAAAAAGAATATGGTATGATATTTCAGTAAAGCCACTGGTTGCGACCATCAAAAATGTGGGTTCACTTTGCTCCATGGCAATGGAAAGTTCGCGGATTATTTGTTTCAACCACAAGTTGCAAGATCAACTATAACCAGCTTGGACTGAACTATAACATTCCTCCATTCAGGGCAACTATGGGCAATTGGTGGATCAAGACCAGCCAAAGAATCATAGCTGGTTGTTGAAGCTTCCATTCCTCGTATCCCAGAATTTGTAGAAGGGCATTGTTACCGGAACCCCCCAATGTCGGGGTACTGCAAAGAAACTCATATCCTGGGGTCCTGGAAACAGTGACAGTATTATGTGGTCCCAGGGCATGGATAATATTACATGCCCTTCCGACATAATTAGCTTGTTTAGTTGGGTATGTTGCTCTTGCACTTCTAGCCAGAGATTATACCCTCTGGTAATTTAACGTAGCTATTGAAAATGGCCATTTATAGTGGAATTTCCCATCAGAAATAGTGATTTTCCATAGTTATGTTAGTTTACCAGAGGGTAAGTTGTATTAAACCATCCTTAGCTAGGTTGTTTCATGCTTAATGCCTTCTATATTGGTGCTTGAACCTCACCTTTTTGACGCTTAGGCTAGGCAGAAGCATACGCGACACATCACGGGTCGTCGGTCTCCGTATGTTTTAATACAAAGTGGGCCCCATATTGTGTAGAAAAATATGGTGAAAAGATGAGAACGATATGGAACATCATCATTGGAAACTATGGGGATAACCGGGAGTATAAGGCCTTTTAATGGCACAATTTGGCTGTGGATATGATCCCATATAATCATATTACATAATCCCTATAATGTTAACACTGGATTAATAAACCCCTAACGGCTGTTTAATTGGTAAGGCAATATAAAAAAGTATCAAATCACAACTATTGAGGGAATACCCCCTATATCAAGTCACGACTATTGAGGGAATACCCCCCCTAAATAATAAACATTAATAAACCATGGTTTATTAATCTGGGGTTGACATTATTTCATGATGAAATCGAAATTTCATACCTTCTCTCCACTGTCCAGATCGTCCAGGCACCAAAAGGTCGTCGCTGGAGGGTTTGCTGCTTCCTTCTTGGAGGCGTTGCAAGTCGCTTTGAGACATGGCGAACTTGGAGAGACGTTTGCCTGACGTGAGATGGGAATTTTTGAATAAGATTTCGCCTGAAAAAGGGAAATGGGATATGCAATATGTCTATGTTACTTATATGTATGTAATAGATTGCAATAGTCTATCTGAGTCTATCTAGCAATCCAAGCAAAGGAGAAAACATGATTTGCGGCTATATTTGTTGGATTTGTAGCTCGTCTATCTTGGGACCTAGATTGTATGAGATTGTATTTCTGTATTATCTGGGGGAGCGGACAAAAAAATCCTGGGGAGATATTTCCCAAAGATACCTTTTTCGCAACCATGAATAATTTCCGACACAATATTTTTTTTCGACTTCTTTTCCAATCATTCATAACCCATATAGGATCCGGCTGGTGCTGGTATATTAATGCTAACATGACTGGGGATATATTGATGGGATCCATGGAGCACCATATATAGCAGCACCATGGATCCTGTGGGATACCCCAAATCTGGACAGGTTCAGAAGGGTTGAAGTCCCTGACAGCTTTTCGTTACAATGTGTTTTTTTTTACCCATCTAACTAGTTCGTTATAAGTACCATAAACCATAGTTATTGGACTTATCAACCAACTTAGCTATCTAGGGGGCCCCACTTTGTATGCTTTTCGTTAAGAAAAGTCCCTAGTTCCGGAGACAAATCTCAGTCGTGGGGCCCTTGGATTGTCAGGAACGGGCCTTTCCCTCATTGGGAGGCGTGCTTTTGCTCGCTTTTGATCACGTTGCTTCTACCAAAAAACAGTGTAGAAGGTCAGGGAATCTAAGCCTGGAAAAGCAAGATCAAAAACGAGATCAACACAAGCAGACTCCAGCAAAAGGCTTAAGTATGCTCAAGTTAGAATGATCGTAACCGTAGTCATATCTATACAGCTGTAATGACATGTTCACCCCATTAAATATGATTCTGGTTGGTGGTATACCTACCCCTCTGAAAAATGATGGAGTTCGTCAGTTGGGATGATGAAATTCCCAACTGAATGGACAAATAAAAAATCTTCCAAACCACCAACCAGTGAGAAGTAATGGGAATATCTATATTGAAGAGTATAGCAATACTAAAGTATGGGATATCATGGACAGACAACTTTTCGTGGCCTATATGGATCCCCAGTGGCCCCTTTACGGTTCCCAATCAAAGCATGAAAACAACCAATCAGTTGATCCAGTTGAGCAAGGGCCATCCGCATCTCCAGAATAACATTGAATAGTATATATATATATACCCTCTGGTTATTTAACATAGCCATGGAAAATGGTCCATTTATAGATGGTTTACCTATTACAAATGGTGATTTTCCATGGCTATGTTAAATAACCAAAGGGTATATATATATATCTGGGTAAATTATAATATTTCACTAACCTGAATTAAGGCCTTTTGGGGATGATTTCCATTATTAACCATGATTCCAGGGTTCTGGAGACCAGTGAGGTCGTGATCAAATTTACCCAGATATGAATAATTTATGAACACATCATAATTACCCTCCGGTTCAATCATGGGTCATTAAATGTCCCCATTGAACATCACCCAACCATTAGGTATATGGTCTATAATGGCTACTATAAGGTGATGTCCAATATACCCAAAATGGGACAGTTACCAACCCCTGTCAATCAAACATGGCAATCGCAAATTCACGCTTTATATGTTTTTTTTTCCCATTTAAATGTTCATGTCAAGGCGATTTCCCATTGCCACGTTTGATCACAGGGTTTTGTCAATATACCAACCCCCAAAAGGAAACAGAAGTAAAATCCTATGGCAAACTCGGAACTTCCTTGGGACTTTGGAGCATTCGGCAGCGTTGTGAGTGGTGAACATAACACACATACATTGCAATTCATCAAGGAGTAGATCGAATATGGAAAAATCATAAAAACACAATAAAATGGAAATAGTTTGAATCTGCCATATTCTATCAACTTCAGATGATGATGTATAGTATAAAATAAATAGTGTAAATATTATAATAAAACAAAACCTTGACCGTGAAAGTACTCCAACAATTGGTGAAACAAACTCAGAGTTTGTGGGGGTAAACAATCATTTTTCGGGGGTTTTCCTGAGAGTCTACGCTTGTTTGCAACTGTTTTTTCTATAAGTGGATTCTGTTGCACATCGTTTTTCATCAACTGTATTGGCTGGATCAAACATCTCCCCCACTTTTGACCATATAACCCATGTACGTGTCGTTGGAGCCAGCAAGTCAATCCCCTAATATGCATTGTATCAGATGTTTACATTTACATCTTGATTTTATTGCATCAACTCCCATTTCTGCAGATGAACATATTCAACATGTCAGGGAATCGTAAAATGACTTATAATTGATCAATCCAAATAATCTAAATACCAATCTAAATTTCAGGGAATGGTTAGTTTACACTTTTGATTTCATGGTAAAAAAAAAACGTGTGATCACTTTGCAGATAAAATACCCAACGGGTCACTTTGACTCCCGCCTGATTCATCAATGACCTGTACCACTTCCAGCTCCCAGTCTTCCAATCTGAAGTCCTGGAACCGAGGGAGCCCCCAGACTTGAACCGCAAAGTCGGTTGAGAATCGGCCAAAATATGGAAGTGCGAACTGGAAAATGGCCATAGAAATAGTTGATTTTCCCATAGAAATAGTTGGTTTATGATGTTAAAACCTATTAAAATCTGGTTGGTGGTTGACCTACCCCTCTGAAAAATCATGGAGTTCGTCAGTTGGGATGATGAAATTCCCAATATATATATGGAAAGTCATAAAATTCATGTTCCAAACCACCAACCAGTAACTATTGGGTTTATGGTAGCTGTGAATAGTTCATTAGATGGGACTGTACACCAACAAACATTTCAGTGGGGGTCCCCTTGGTGATAATTCAAACATCGTGACCTGGGTCCATGTTCAAACCCCAAACCCAGGATTTCAATTAATATGTGTCTATTTTAAGTATGCCCTAAACATGTCGGTCAAAAAATTAATGAACATGTGCAAAAACTCAAGTTTGCATGTAATGAAGGAATAATTCATCACTGGCAACACATGTTCAGATTCCTTTCGCGAAAAAAGTCTCTAATATTTGGCGTCAATGTTCTGGGTGTCACATTCCTACAACATTCCTAAACTATCATTCCTAAAACATTTCTACGGAAACAAACAATTTTGGGGATGACTCCCCTCATCGTCGATGGGATTGGTGAAGACATCCCAGGTGATCCAACAATCATCGGTGTTTTTTCCTCCGTGCATATCTGCTTGCTGGTGCAATAACCATCTTGAAAAATATGAGTTCGTCAATGGGAAGGATGACATCCCATATATGAAATGGAAAACAACATGTTCCAAACAGCCAACCATATATATATATATTTATATCAGAGCAATTATTGATGTTGTGTGTGGCTCATGTGTAGCCCGACACATCATTCATTCTATCATTGAAATCTGAGCCTGACCCCAAAAACCATGACGTAAAAACAGGTTTTTTTTAACCCAAAAGAAGGCGAAAACAGACCTTTAACCAACTTGGACCAACTTGGACCAACTTATACTTAGTGGATACAGCAGCCAACTTATACTTATAGTTATAACATGGATAAGTATCAGCTACAGTTATAAAATGGATATTATCCATTTGGGATGTTAAGTTTGAACAGCTATAAGTATACTAGTTACCACTATGAACGATAAGTTGTCCATGCTAGGCAACTGCTGAAATCCGGTCATATCACCGATATCACCATGTTTGTGCAACTCCCAACTGTAAAGAACAAGCTTGTGCTACTACAATATGGGGCCCCAAATTGTTGGATAAGTTGGTTAAACTAAGTGGGTCAACTAGGATTTATAGGTATAATTAAGTATAACTATAGTTAGATGGAATTATTACATAACCAAAATTCAAAGCGAGGTCCGACCTTCGAGGGAAATTGCTCGTAAATCAAAGGGTAAAATGTGAATGTGACATCACAAATATCCCCCCCTTTGTGGCAAAAATTTACCTGTAATAGGTTGGAGCAACCCTCATTTTGTCCATCAAATTGCTGTAAAAGTGGGCATAAAATGTACCATTTTGGAAAACCCTGTAAGTTTCCATATTCTGTGTTGCTCAATAGTAGAAAACCTCATATTTTTCTTAGATAAACCACGATGAACCATTGCATTGCACTCAACAAAACACCACACTTTCAAGGCTTTTGCCTGTCAGGTGGGGCCCCAAATGGTTGGCGAAGATAGTTTATAAGTTGGATTAACCAAACGGTCTATGGTATTCTTACTGGTGCTTAGCAGGGAATTTTCGGGAATGATCCACAATAGCTATTCATAATAATCCCAGCAACCCCCATTCCCATCCATTCCCTACTAAGCACCAGTAAGTATTTATGACGAACACTTCGTTAGATGGGGTTAAATCCTCAGACTCTCCCAGTTCTTGTTGGATAAATCTCATGAAACATTCCCAGCCTTATGCAGTATGTATCAAAATATATATATTATATATACACAATAAATACTATTATATACATACATATATATATATACACATACAGTATCCCTTTGTTTAGTGTGTAAATCCTCCATTTTTTGAGCTCTGGCAATCGATTGCATGGTTTGCTGGACAATTGTTCATTTACTTCGATGAATTGCCCATTCAAAATCATTGAAATCCCCTTTTCAAATCATTTAAAGTCATTTTAAAGTCAATTTTTGGTTGGATTTCCGCTGGTAGATAAACTGGTTAAATAGTTAAATGCCATTTCTCATCACCATAGGACCATATTCCATCCATTTCCCATGAAATACCCGATACCCTCTGGTAAACGTTTACGTAACTATGGAAAATCACCACTTTCTAGCTGGGTAAATCCATTATAAATGGTCATTTTCAATAGCTATTTTGACATAACCAGAGGGTAAGTGCCATTAAATCCCATTAAATCCCATTAAATCCCATTTTCCAATGAAAAATTGTGATTTTCCATAGTTATGTTAAATTACCAGAGGGTAATCTTCATGGTTAAAACCCCTGGTGAAAAACCGAGGCACGTCCGGGTCTCCACTGGGCGCAATCAAATTCGGCCGCTCGGACTCTTCCTCTGAGTGCAACTCCTGCAGTTTTTTTTTGAAAGGCTTGAAATAGCTCTGAAAAATGTGTTTTTTAACATGCCATGGGTGGATTTCATGATCCAACCGTACTAGTAAGTAGCTTCTTATTTTAGTGATAATATATCATATAAGTGATGTATATAACTAGTGATATATATATATATAATAATTAGTATTATGTATTATATTATATAGAGATTATGTATTATAATTAGTATTTTAGTGATATTATATATATAATTCTAATACATAGTCCCTATGGATCCAACCGTAGCTTCTAAAAATTTAGGGAAGTGGGACTGGGGTATCCCTGGGGTATCCGTAGCTTCGACAGGTGCCATGGATCCATAGGGATGGTTTAGTACATGGTGATGGGCTTAGAAAATTCCCCCGCAATGAGGTCATAGCATCTGGTTACCCTCTGGTAAACTAACATAACTATGGAAAATCACATGTTTTAATGGGAAAACTCACTATAAATTGCCATTTTCAATAGCTATGATAGTTTACCATCTGGTTATGACTAACAGTTTGCCATGGAAAATCCACCCATGCTATTAATAGGTAACGCATCTATTTCTATAGGCCATCTATACCATGGCTATGTAACAAATAACCAGAGGGTATAACTATAGTAGAACTACCATGTACTAGCAAAAAATATTTACTCTTGGGACTACTTTATTATTATGGTAGTAGTAATGGTATAGTTTAACTAGTATCATTATTATGATTTGAGCTATTTTTAACTATAGTATTCATGGGGGGTGATAAACCATGAAAAAACCACTTATGACTGGGTAAATTAAAGTATGTCACTAACCTGAAATGTTGGGCCATTTGGGGATGATTCCCCTTACTAACCATGATTCCAGGGTTCGGTCGCAGTGAGGTCGTGATCAAATTTACCCAGACTTATGACTGGGGAGCCTCAAATTGCATTGAGTTTACCAAAAGGTGGTAACGTGGAATTCCGCCATTGGACAATCCTAGGGAAGCGATCTACATCCGGTGTCGGATAAAGGTCCCCTGGCTTATCCCATCTGTAAATGGATGCATAGCTATGGTTATTATCATACTAATTAATGGATATATATATATAATATATATATATATATATTCGGCAAGTTTTATCAACAATTAATGGGAATACAATGGGAATGTGTCAACAAATATCAACATGATGTTAATCAACATGTAGAATGTGGGGATTAAAAAAAATGTGGTATGTCCTTAAATGGTACAAGGTGGTGCCCCTAGTTAGCTAAGTTGGTGCAAATAAGTCCAATAACTAGGGTTGATTAGGGGGTTATATCTATAGTTAATGGGGATTATAAACCAACTTATAACTGGGGGGGCACCACCTTGTACCCATCAAATGAGCAAAAAAAAGAAGTTGTATCAAACTACAAACGGTCAGACCAGCAAGATCCAGGAGGTGCCAACAGCCATTTGCAGAATGGGAAATCCAGGATCCAATTGATGGAGGTACGTAAACGTACCATATGTTTGGCCATATGAATTGTGGGGATATTCCCTGAAATTCAGGCCTTATATATGGTAGGTACCTCCAATGAATCGGTTCCTGAAATGGTCGTTGATTTACACAATTAAAGATTACCCTCTGGTAAACGTTCACATAGCGAACTGGAAAATCCACCAATTTTTAATAGGTAAATCATTTAAATCACCGAACTAAATGTGCCATTTTCAATAGCTCACCCCGATTGGTATCTGGATATGTCTGTGGGGCTTAATTTACCCAGTGAATACTTGAGGACCAGGACTCGAAGGCTTGTGACCGGTATCAAGCCCAGGTGCAGCAAGTTTCCCCATTAAATCAAATTAAATATATATATATATATAATATACTTAAATAAATATGTATGTTGATGCTGCCCGCGGAAGTGTATTTGAACTGCGCAGGGCCAGTGTTTGTGCATTCTGGGATGTCGGCCAAATGGCAACCTGGCTGACGAGACTTGTTTCCAAAACACACAACCCTCGACCCTAAACCCTAAATCTGACATGAAACCCTAAGTAAGCCTTGAAAGATCCAGTTAAAAGTGTGGGAAAATATACTAAAAAAACAAATGAAACCCTAAATAAACTCTAAACCAATCCTAAGCAAACCCAAATTGAGTTGGTCCGGAGGGCAATATCTTCTATATTCTCAATAATATCCCCATACTATAGAAATCATGGCTATAGTTCATTGATGTTTTAACTATAGTTTATGCTTACTTGATATTACTTTACAACATTCAAAGCTTTTCCCATGTGTTTGTTGGTTTATAACTAATGTTGTCCACTAAAACCCCACAAAGTTAACACGTTCCTTGGCTACAGGTAAAGCCCTTTACCAGTTTTAAATGGTTTTGTACATGGGCTTCTCGTACCTTATCATTCCAAAAATTTGGTGATTTACATAGATTTACTCACTTATAACTGGTACATGGCCAATCTTAGACACCTGGCAAAAAAAGACACATTCTTAGCTGGTTACCAAGTAGATAATCCCATTGATATCATCCAAGAATAGTCCGGATTAGTTTCTATCCATCCAGTTGATGGACCTAGAAACTGGTTTAAATGGCATTTCTCATGACGATATTCCATGATATTTTCCATTATAACCAGTGATAATCTTCATGGTTTTCCCAGGGTATAGCCCAAATTCATGGTCAAATTAGCCATATGTTCAAAAGACCGCCTTGGGGCCTTTTGCGAGGCTGAATTTTTCTAGATCACCGGAATCAGTATTATAACTTATAGTTGTATCATCACTGGCTGATATATATATATATATTATATATATATATATATGTATATGTAATATAGTATATAACATGATACAATTATACAATATATACCTTATCCATACTTATACACTTATGGCCCTTTACCAGTTATAAATGAATAATATAACTGGTTATCAGTGGGATTATACATTCCATCCATAGGGGTTTTCTTAGTACTTATAACTGGTATTTCGGGCCTCAACTGTAACTGGCAGTCCGTTTTGCGAGGCGCCTGGCCTCTAGGACAGTGTGACGCATCTCTCGAGTCTCTCGACCACTGAGCCGCGAGTCAAACCTGAGGATTTTTGCTGCCAGGGGCCTCTACAGTGGCCCAAAGTGCCAGTTATAAGTTACCAGTCAGAAGTTCACCGAATTTATGGAATGATAAGATAATATGAGCCAACTTATAACCAGTTATAATTAGTAAAGGGTTTTAACTGTAAAAAAAATAAGCAAATGGTCAGAAATTGTGGGGAAAAACGTTGGAACATATGAAGATAAGAGGAACATGTAGTGGAAGTAGACGAAGAAAATAGCCAACAAAATGGCGTTTTTGAAGCCCAGAAATTTCGGATTTAAACCGCAAACACGGAAACGGCAATGTGAGCATCAATTCGGATACCCTCTGGTAATTTAACATAGCTATTGAAAATTGCCATTTATAGTGGATTTTCCCATTAAAAATGGTGATTTTCCATAGTTATGTCAGTTTACCAGAGGGTAATCACTTTGTTGCATGATCAGTGCCCAAAAAGTTGTTCTGCAAAATGTGCCCGAAATATCAGTTCTAAGTCAGCTATAAGAGCTATAAGACCCGACCCCATTTATGGAATGATAAACCCATCAAAATACAATTTACAACTGGCTAAAGTGGGCTTTAACTATAGAAACTCTTGAAATGAGGTCACCAGCCAACAACCTCAGAGGTGGTGGTGAAGCAAGCCGTCTTTTGGATTTCCTCTCCTCTGATGTTAAGTGAATCTAGCGGTGAATTATTCCAGTGTTCTCAGGGTGAATCTTAGTGATAGCCATTTGAAAAGATTTGTCAAGGTTACCTTCTAGTAATCAAACGGCACAAGGGAAAACCTTCTACCTATGGATGATTTTCCCATTGAAACCTCCATGTATGGGTCATTTCGTATTGCCACGTTTGATGACACCAAAACTGTCGCGAAGTTACTTGGGAATGTCCATTCTCACCCAAAAACAGCCGCTGTTACCCTCCGGATCCCTGATCCAAGAACTGCAGAAAATGGTATGAAACGGCCCATCTATAGATTAATTAACTATCAAAAACGGTGATCTACATAGTGTTAGTTCATGTTACTTCGAAAGTTCAGTGATGCTCCTTAAGCCCGAAGGTTTGATTAGGAGCTACGTAGGTATTTCATCCCCAACAGTTTACCAGTTCGGGTAGTGGCTGGGGTCATGTACCTTACCCTCTGGTAAACCAACATAGCGGTGTGAAATTGCCCATTTCGTTCGTTGATTTGCCCATTAGATGATGATTTTCCAGTTCGCATGAACATCCCATGAAATCCAAGGGGTTTTCATGGTGAAAAATCCATCCATTTTTCGTGATCTTGGTGATCGTCCCAGTCATGTTTTTTGTCCATCCCACTTAAGTCACTTGTTCATGGTTTTCCATGGCCATGCTTGATCTGGGTAAATTATAATAATTCACTAACCTGAATTAAGCCTATTTGGGGATGATTTCCCGAATCCTAACCATGATTCCCAGTGAGGTCGTAGTGAGGTCGTTATAATTTACCCAGCTTGATGCTGAAAATTCACCATATTTCCCAGCATTTTTCATGGTGAAATTTAACGGGTAGTACACCATTCACTAACCTGGACATACCCGGACCCATGGCCTATCTGCCAGAGGGCCCCTGTAAAAAATGCCAAATTCTTAGCTGGTTAGTAAGTACCCTCTGGTGAACTAACATAGCTATGGAAAATCACTATTTTTAATGGGAAAATCCACTATAAATGGTCATTTTCAATAGCTATGCTAAATTACCAGAGGGTAGATAATCCCATAGATACCATCCAAGACATCCAGGATGAGTTTCATTGAAATCTTGAGCAGTAAATGTAAAGTATCATAATTTGCATCTTCTTCCAGCAAGTCAGCAATCAATTGCAGGATGTTTTCCATCTCGGCATCTTGTTTTTCTTTGGGTTCCATTTCTCGTGCGAACCGCATTGAAACAATGTCTGGCATGATGGTAGGTTCTTCTATCGCATCAATATCAGTGATCTTTGTCACCAAAGAGCCATAATTGTCAAAAATCAGTTCGGTCTTCGCTGCGAACAGGAGTAGCATTTTTGGTGGCAATGTCAAACACACTCTTACAGTCCGTGAGGGCACTTGACGGCACTTGCAGTTGGAGCCCGCTTTTTCGGACGCCAGCAGTGTCTGCCCAATTGATTGAGGGGTCCTTGATTCAATGGGAATTCCAGGATCCTAAAATGGAGGTACGTTAGTACCATATAAGGCCATATTTTGCTGGGATATTCCCTTACATAGGCCTAAAAAATAGGCCTTACATAGGCCTTATATATGGTAGGTACCTCCAATTTAGGTTCCTGTTGCATGGCCATTGATTGATATGGTCTATCCAAGGGGGCGCTAAGGGCTATGGATTCAGCGCGATCCAGGTCGATGTGTATAGCCATCCAGTTGATTGACCTAGTTATATCCTATCTGAATAATAACCATTAACCATTAGAATCCATTAGATATAGATATTAACCATTGTATTTCATGATGTTTCCCATTATAACCAGTGATAATCTTCATGGTTTTCCCGGGTTATAACCACTATTAACCACTATTGACCATGATGAACCAAGATTAACCAAGATTAACCATAGATTAACCATAGATTGATCATAGATTAACCATAGATTGACCAAGATTGACCACTGGACCATTCAACCAAGTCACAAGCCGGTGGCCCGACTGACCCCGCCGACGGTGTCTCGTAGCGAGTCTCGGTGCGTTTCTGGTGCCACTTCCTCATGTTCCTCCTCCTAGCAGATGCAAATCTGGGGATTTCATCAATTAGGTAGTGGGTATATGTACATATATATATATATATATACATATACACATGTGTGTATATGTATATATATACGTACATATACACATGTGTGTATCTGTATATATATATGTATATATGGGTATAGTATCATCAAGAGCTTTTTACAGTGTTTTACAATAGTGGCCATTGGCTCTACAAGGGGGAGGAAGCCAAAGCTACTGTTTGAAGCTACATTAGAGCTGCTGATAGGATTGCTACAAGAAGACCATGCAAAACAATCTGGAAACCCAAGGCAAAGGCCTTCCCAAAGAGCAAGGCAGGCTCTTCAAAGGACAAGCGCTCAAACAAGTCTACACAATGGTTATGGTTGGCAGTTCAAACTGGAAAGGATGGCCAGCAGCCACGCTCACACAAAGTTGGCAACAAGAGAGTGGCTATGGATGTCTTGCCTGATGCTTCGCGAGCACCAAAAGGGAAACCCAGAGGAGAGGAATCTTTGTCAAAGTCTTTCAAAGCAGACTTCGAAAGGGCTCCAAAGTTACTGCTGATGGATGGAAAGCCACGACAAAAGTTGCCAAGAATCTGAAGCTGCCTATAAAGACAGTGAACCACCAGAAAGAGTTTCGAGCTGCAGATGGTACTCACACAAATGATGCTGAAAGCGAAGTTGCCAGGTTCAAGCTTTGGTCCAGGGGAAAATGGAGCACGGTGAGAACAGTTAATTCAAAATCGAGTGTCAAAAAGCAAGCAGTACTGAAGAAACATGTTGATGAGTATATTGTACAAACTAATCTTGCAATGTGAGGCCCCCAAGATATCTAAGTTGGTTTATAACTCCAATAACTATGGTTTATGGTACTTATAACTATAGTTACTGGGGCTTATAAACCAACTTATAACTGGGGGGCCTCACATT
>Ga0126342_10008982_pt1 | contig 17901 bp, 17 predicted proteins | sample Cyp1metagenome_FD_92528 | JGI IMG/M metagenome (GOLD analysis project Ga0126342, IMG submission 92528) | Coral microbial communities from Lord Howe Island, Old Settlement Bay, Australia - Cyphastrea 1 metagenome | ecosystem: Host-associated > Invertebrates > Cnidaria > Coral ... | reverse complement strand
CTCCCAACCCTAAGAGCCGACCTCCCGTGGAGACGTCCGCCTAGGTTAGGGGAGCCTGCAAGGCAGGCGAGTACATAGCCTCTATCGGGGATCCTCTCTTGGGGTGACCAAGAGAGGCCTACCATCCCTTAGGTTAAGGGACGGGTGATACCTGCAGAGCAGGTTCCAGCCTGGAGTTCCAGGTAGCTGACCAGTGGTGAAACTGGTCTGCTATGTACATGTCACACAGTGACAACCCAAAGCAAACCTGAGGATTGCAGGTGACATTGACTTAACATAGGCTTGGCCGTGGAAAAAAGGAAGCTGCGAGAGCGCGATCAGTATCGAGTTTCAGATGGCACTTTGAGATGTATATATATATATATATACATAAATATATATGAGCAGAAGGCATTGCTTGGTCTTTTCACAGCAGAAAACACTGGGAGTTCTACTTGGGGATGGATCCAGTCAGCTATGAAATATATATTGAAATATGAAGAATTCCCATTGACATATGATGAAATACGATGGACATATATGAAATATATTGAAATATGATATATCTTGATATACTTTGGGAATTTGAAGATCCATTTCCACCAGCTATTTTGGCGTTGTCACTTCAATACTCTTCATGTGAAATGGCTCCTTTGGATAAAACCAGATTAGGCTCTTGGGATCCACCCATAACTTAGGCCCATCGTTTTTCGATCAACCAGGAGTTCTGGGAGCCGATGGATTTTTGGGACTGGTCATTCTGACATTGGATGGATTTAATATATTTTAATACGATATGATGGGAATATTACCAGGAAACCAGTGCATCAGCTGCTTCAACCATCAAGTAGTCACGTTTTCCTCTAGATTTTCCTCTAGATTTTCCCATGTTTCCCTTGATCCATTTCTGGCAAGGACACTGCGTGGAGTTCTTAGTGAATCCACGAGTTGTACTGGTACGGGATGGCGGGATGGCACATGGATTACTTCCGGGATATCTTCTGGTAAATTTGAGAACCCTTTATATACATGGATCCGTACCAGATATTGAATCTTGAATGCTCCAAAGTGATTGAACGTTCTGAATCTAGTGATGCAATGTGATGCAATGTGATGAAAATACATAGCCATAGCCTTTTCCGCTCCAGAAAGAAAACTGGGGATACTCAGACCTGCGGGAAGTCATTTGCAGGTGGTTTCCCTGCAAACTTCGTGACCTTCACAATATACAAACAGATCATTTGCAATGCCTGCATTCATTGCATCATGGCCATCCTCTGTGGCGAAAACCGGATGACTGATTTGGAACCCTGAATCGGTATCTCGTTTTCAGCATGTCATTAGTCGTCACCATTTGCAGGTGGATTTGGAACCTCTGGGCTTTGGGTGGAGACAGTGTCCCTGTGTTTGCGCAACGAGGATCATCCTCCAATCCACTGACCCAGGGGTACGCTTCATTGCACTAGATGGTCATGCTGCAGAACTTTCTGCAGCCAATTCCTGGACACATCTGGACATGACCCTGGCACAAGTCTTGTGAGCCTCGGTGTCTTTTGCATGTGGGGTGTGGTTCACCAGGTGGCTTCCAGCGAGACGTCCAGTTTGCCGGTGCTGCTAAAATCTCCGCATTTCTTTCGAGGCTCCCTGATTGATCTGGGTGGGCCTGCTTCAAAAGTTGCATCATCTTATAACACTCGCCGGAGATTGTGTTTGTCAGAGCAGATTTGCTCAACTCTGGCCTTGGAATGCCACAAATTGTAGAGTAGCTCTTTTTCACCAGTGCTTGCCGTGTAGCCGTGTAATGTGGTCATGCAACATTCAACCCGTTATCGTGGGTGGTCTCACCACATATTGAGCAGTCTTGTTTACATGCAGGACATACGTAAACGGATTTCTCTACTTGTCGACGCTCCATCACATGTATGTTCTCTCTGAATTTGGGGACCGTTTTGCTCTAATCTCGCTGACGAACTGTTGCTCCATCAACAAGCAACTGTGGCTTGAAAACTTCCCTCTAGCTATCCTTGGTATCCTTTGTACTGGCACACCAGATGGGGGCATACCTGGCCACACCAGGATTCTGTTGCGTTCCAGTGGCTTGGCAAGGGCGACAGGCCAGATGTGGAAATCAAGGCAACAGTGCCTGCTGGTATAACGGTTGAACACCAGAGGAGACGGGAGACCACTGGTCTTGGCACCGTCTAAAACAATCAAATATAGGTGGCCAAGACCTCCACTCGCTCTGTTTGTTTTCAATATGAAGGATAACAATCCGTGGTTCTCTGTAGGGCCACGCTGGGTCTCTGTTCCTTTGCCAGGTCAGCTTAGGCATTGCGCACATCAAGTTGGCCCCTCAGACAACGTGAAACTCATGCTGCTAACCCTTTTCAGCCCCTGGGGCTCATGAAGCACGCAACATATGCTTTAAATATCTTTAAATTCTGATAGTGGAGGATCACAGTTTTTGTTCTCCGAATGCTCTTTTGTGCAGTCAATAGGCAAAGACAGAAGCTGATTAAGCCTGAGGATCGTGCATGAGAAGTCTATTGTCCGATATGCACATGAAAGACACATGGACTTGAAGGATTCCCGAATAGTTATGTGACAGATGACGTTGGACCTAGAAAATCACATGATCCACATTGACATCACGCAATGTATCCAAATTGATTTTTTGCACATTCACCGATGGCTCAGCGAAGAACCGCCAGGTGGCATGCTACGATGGTGGCCACTTTCCACCAGCATCCCACTAAATATTGTTTTGCCTTGAAGCACATTGTATCTTCATTGCTTTGACTCAAAGGCTTTGACTCATTTTCAGAGGATCCTAGCTGTAAAAACCACACAGTTCAATAATCACCCGACGCCATGCCGTTGAAAGTGGGCGATAAGCTTTCCGACCTGAGTTTTGGCTTTGACAAAGGCAGCGGACCGCGAAAACGCCTGCCATTATTTTCCAGTCTCGATTTACATCCAATGCAAATCCGTACAAGGGAGCCATAGAACTGATTTGACACACCTTAATTTACTCATTAAATGTCATGCAGGCCGTGCACTTTAATGGTAGAGAGCATTGAATCCAAACCAACACCGTGTTGCTCAGGGGTCGTGTCTCCACTGTTGATTATTAATTAAAGAACGGATACCCCACGGGTCCCCACGGGGCTTTTCTTTATTTGTGGTGTAAGGTCACTTGCTGTACCTGGGAACCTCCTTCGACGCTGCAAAGCTGCAGGTTTTGGGGTGGCCGAAATCAAAGACGTGCGATGTCACTGGGTTTGCACATGCATCAAGGTTGGACGCTGGGTCAGCCTGGGCACCACTGCGGCCTGTTTCCAACACTTGAACTTGGATTGCAGTGTGGCATGTACGAGCCATTTCAGGATTTTTTGTGGACTATTGGCTGCAGGATGAAGCATGAACCAATCATCTGTGGCTTTGCAGATTGGCTTGCAAAACTAAAAGGTGAAAGTAAAACCGGATCATTTGCAAGCTGCTTGTGCGCCTCAAAAAAGGTGGAAGGATGTGGACCCCTGCTTCGCATTGGCTCAGGTAAGGCCAAAGAGAAAAACCGAATGGTCTTCACTCTGAAGGCCTTGTGAGCACCAATGGGTCCCATGTTGTAGAAGAAACATCACTAATAGATTATAGACTTGAGCCACTTGCAATTCCATCAGCTTATCTTTCGAGATCTTGATGGCCTTGCCATATTTCCCCTCCAAGGTGGTGTTAAAAGGCCTGGCATATCAACTTTCATTTTTTAGACATTTGGCAGGATGATCCCCACCAAAAAATCTTTGGGAGGGTTAGAGCGCAGGAATCATCCACGTGACCCATGGTGACCCTGATGGGACCCATGATGTGACGCTAGGTGGGACCCGAGCACATGAATGCCTTGCAGACGATGCATGGAGCCTTTGCCATGTTGCTCTTGGACGTTTTGACGTAGCCTGGCACAGAAGAGCTTTGTGATGATAAATAAATAGATAAATCTTTCATCTTCAATTGGCATCCAGTGGTTATATAAGTGGTGGTTAAATGGTTGGTGCTTTGGAACCCTGGGGATATTTGTAAACTACTGGGGAGGACGATTGCAACTAACGACACCCCAAAGTGGAACAATTTTTGTCTTCGAAGTGGGTTTGTTCCCAGTCAACGTGAATCTGAATCGATGGATGGCACGGTTGAACGTCAAGAACACATTCAAGCAGGCTGAACTTGTGAACACCAGGATGAACAGAATGGGATAGTGTTTGCATTAACTGCAGCATATACCGTTAATATACCTATACCAGTATCGTATAGCTTCATATGATCATTTGCAGGGTGGTGGAAACATGTGGAAAGGCAGCAGCCTCTAGATGTGTGGTCAGCAAAGCTGCATCCATCTGGAAGTTGGAATCTGGGAGTTGTTCTTCCTGAGATTGGCATCTTCGCTTGGTCAACCTGCCGATTTGGTGTGGTTAGTGCCCTATCCGGGCATGTTTCAACCTTGAGTACGCCATGGTACTCTAAACTAGATAAATTCCTGGAAATGATCAGCACGAGGATTTTCTCTAGTTTTCTGCTTGAATCTTGAAAAACCACCAGGTTAAATCTGTGGATTTTGGAACTGTAACGCCATGATTTTTTCTGATCAAACGACTTTCCCCAGAACTGTTACGACAATGGACCTGGTGATGAAGCCCACGGTCTCTGTCAACATGGCAGGTTGGAGATGGGAAATGATGGGAATCCACAGTGAGGGGTATAAACATGGGATACCATTTTTTTGGACTTGACAAACTAACCGTAAAGACTACCCTGGTCTTTTGAGTCTTGGATCTTGCAAGTACTGCAGCTGGCTTGTGCGGTTATCCAGTTATCCAATGTTATCCAATGTTATCCATCTGGTGAAGGTCAGTACCAGGGGGCAGCAAAGCCGGGGGAAGAGCTGGTCATGGATTGCCGGGTTGAGAAGGCCGGGGTGCTGGATGGCTTTGAATCCATTGAATCCATATGATGTTATCCACCAGAGATATGATTGGGATATGTAGATGTACATGGCTGTGATCCATCAAGAACTTGGAATAAACACGAATAGAATGATTAGGTCGAGTTATCTTGAGTTATTTTATGTTGACTGTCACAGGGTTGAAGTTTGGAAGCCACTCTAGTCACAGTCTTGGAAGATCTCTGAATTTGTGTGCTGCATCAGGCTGTAAGAGTTGCAACCTGTTGTGGTTGGGCCCGACAGACTCCAGGAGATAGCAAAGCAAATGCGGAGCCAGACAAAACTTTTAGACACTTGTAGGCAGCTTTTTGGCTATGTAATCAAACAATTTATGGTGATAGTACAATCTGTAAACACACGCGCCTGAGCAGCGTTTTGTCACGCTCCTTTGCGACCAGGCCGGGAAGAGCTTGGCCTACTTGTCCATGTGACTTGATGACCTGAGGGCACCAGTTGTTTTCATGTTCATTTTTGCGTTCGTAGTATTAATATATATATATATAGTATCTGTTTTGGCATTTATTTTTTATTTAATTTTTTGTGTTTCTCATGTTTGTCATGCTTGTCATTTTTATCATCCTTAGCTGAACCTTCTTCACCTTCACCTTCACCTTCACCTTCACCTTCACCTTCACCTTCACCTTCCCCTTCGCATCATCATCATCGTCATCGTCATCGTCATCGTCATCGTCATCGTCATCATCATCATCATCATCATCAGCACCACCAGCACCAGCACCAGCACCAGCACCAGCACCAGCACCAGCACCAGCACCAGCACCAGCACCAGCACCACCACCATCATTATTCAACTGAGGACTATCAAGTCAGGAGACAAGATTGTGCGCGGCGCTCAGATGGTCAAGTGAAAGCATCAAAAAAACACAATGGGCTCTGCTTTTGAGGAGGTTGTGCTGCAATTCCAAGCAGATCTCCTTGGAATTTTTGGCCACTGATTCTGTTCATCGTACCTGTCCATCTCCTTAAACGAACTTTGTTTGGCTCTTCACTTTCATTCGAACCGCTGGATGATGGAACAAACCCCAGTCACCCCTTGCGGTTTACTCAGGTTACTCTCCAGTATTATTAATAATGTAACATCTATCAAAACGTGCAGCAAAGCACAAGTTAGTAGATAGATAGAATATCTAGTAGCATTCATTAAGAATCAGACTCAACCACTTGGCTGCTGTATTTGAACGCAGATGCGGTGTGTGGCTTTATGGTATGAATGATACAGTATCCCATTCACGTCCCATTCACCAACCCTTTGCTAACTCCAAGATTGCATGCCCCTTCAAATGACGAGCCAGAATTCGCAGTTCATTAAGGGTTGATTGATCGCAAAAGGGGACCCCGTCACCAGCCGTTCCAGTCCAGGTTTACGGGCCAGCAAACCAAGATGTTCCTCTCTTCGAAGCTATAAATGACTGGAAAAAAAACAGCTGCAGCTGCTCGGGCGATGTCATGCATTGGCCCTCGTGATGAATGGAGCTTTGTATCTCAGCCTGCTGCTAGTGAGGGATACAAGACTGGTCGACCCTGCCGAGGTTCAATCGCTATGTTTTTCTTCATTGTTTTTACGCAACCAACCCAAGACGCCCTTTGAGGCGCGGATGATTTTTGAGCAAAACTTCATTTCCAGTGGCAGAATTATTTACAATTGGGGTTGCCCATCATCATTTTAGATCCCCCTAGGTTAAGACACTGAGTGCAATTTGTTTTTTCTTGGGAGTTTGCGGCCGCAGCTTGGTATCTCTTTGTTTTTGTTGAAATGGGGAAGGGATTTGGCGATGAATCCATGCACGATGAGAATGTCAGGAGGATTGGGCAGCTAGCCACTGAGGGTGTATGGCGGTACATCCCAATCGATTTGCTTCGATTCTGGGGCTGGGTCAATAAGTTCAAGACATTTTTTTGTAATGCGGGATTGGCTGGTTCTATTGGCATGCTATTTGAGGTTGCCTTACATCCCCATGTTTGTTGGCTATCGGCTATCAGACTATCAGCGACAAACCCTTTTCGGATGATAAGGTTCCCAGCTTTGCTTGTCTGTTCCGTTGTATTTTACTCGACTTTACGGGTTAGACCATGGTACACCCATATTTGTTTCTTTGCTTGGAACTTGTGGAGAGCAAGTAATGCGTTGTCGGTATAGCTGCCAAAATGGCTATGCCATTTTGTCTCAAGCCTCCTCATCTTGAGTTTGTTTTGTGTCGAAAAATCTACGCCTCTGACTTTCGTTGTAATGGCTGCCATGGACTCTTCGATGGTGGAAGAGGCTTCCTCGGTGGGGGAGGACTATTTGCTTTTGGATACCCCCATGTCGGAGGAGACCAAACCGTTTGAACCAACCTTGGTCGACATGGATGTGAATGCGACCAAGGAAGACCTGGATGCCCAACTCACGGAGCTTCGGGGCATCATGTCCCGGATGGGCCTTGACAGCAAGTCGGTGGACCCAGAGGGCGCGGGGCAGTCTGGTCCACCCCACGAATTCGTGCAGACCTCCCAGCCTCACCACCAGGACAATGTCAAGACCCTGGAGAACGAGTTGCTAAACCTGGCATTGGACAAGGCCTCGGGAACCTGTTTGATTGAAGGTTGGGAGACGCTTTTGCCGCCACTCCCGGACTCGGTGGCCCGCTTCGCTCGGGTAGTCAGTCGGCCACGGGGAACTCAAAGCTCTCCTTTCGGAGTTCCGCACTTCTTCATGGTCGGCTCCTTTGGTGGCACGGATCCTGGAGGTCTATGTCATCGTAAAGCATTCGGCTGCCCACAACTAATCCATGCAGATGCTGAAGGTAAAACACGTCGATGAAGGGGGGCTCGATGGAGGACCTCAAAGAGAAGGACCCTGGCTCATTGCCTTCCTCACTCATTTGTGCTGCTTGCAACGCTCCTTGGAACACCTTTCAACTCAGGTCCGACCTGGGTTTTGTATGGTTTTGTCTGATTCCAAGGGTACCAAGCATGCCGGCTCTATTGACGTTGGGGACCTAGGCCGACCTCCCCCGGCAGCAGCCTCTGGCGCTGACCCGGCTTTGGTCAGTTTCTCAGAACAAGTGCCGGAATCCCAGCGCATTACACTCAGGCAATCGCACTTGCTCTCAGAAGAGTTGTCAGAGAGTGGCATGCAGGCCCATCCTGCCTAACATACGGGACACTAAGACGGCCTCGCTTTTCCGGCGGGGTTCAACCCAGCCGATCCTTTGACGGCCGAACACAACATCTTGGCCCGTCGAACTGCAATGCTTGGCCTCATTGCAGTCCTGAGTGGTGTGTTCTTTAGCTGTGAACAGCCAGGGTCATCTGTCATGTTTCGGTGACACCTTTTTCGGGTCTTAGTCCAGGTTGGTTGTGTTATCACCCGCATGGCCTTCTGTAATTTTGGATCAGCCTTTAACAAGCCATCCCAATGGTTACATAATAAGGGCTGGTTGTTGGAACTAGAGGGGTCTTGTAGTTGCAGATGGAAACATCAGCATTTTGTAGTGCAAGGCAATTTCACACGTGCCAGCATTGAGGAATTTGAGTCTCGATGCGTTCCAGATGCTGCCACAGTATATGGGCGATTGCCGAAGATCGGAGAACCAGTGTCCAGCTTCTCGGCCAGATACCCGTGTGCTCCAATGAATAGGATGGCCCAAGACAGTTGCGCTGCTCGTGCATCAGGGGTTCCAATCATTCCCATGCAAGAACACGTTCGCAGTCTTGCTAGAGTTGGCCTCCCCGAGCCTTCCGGATTTGCCAAGCACTTGTTCACCGAGCCATTTGAACCAGTCCCCACAAGACAGTGGCTTGAAGATCCTGAATGGATTGGTGAGATCGCTGATTCCCTTTTGTTTAAGACTCTTTTCCGATACCGCTTCAAACTGCCAAATCATATAGATGTTCTTGAAAGTCAAGTGTTTTTATCATGGATCAAACATTGTGCTAAGTCCCACCGTGACAGTCGTTTGCTTGGTTTGCTGGATAGCAGGGTCACCATTGGCGCGGCAGCTAAAGGTAGATCTAGTAGTTTCGCCATTTCCCGGGTTTTAAAGAAAAGTATCGCATATCAAATTGGTTCGAATATATACCCAGGTTCTCTCCATGTGTATGTATTCTAGCAAGAACCGGGCCGATGCCCCTTCCCGTGACCGCGAGGTTGAACTTCCTACGAAAGCAGTCCCGTTTTGGATGCAACAGCTTCTTGAGGGCGACTATCGCGCCTTTGATCTCGTCTGTCAGTCGGCAGGCTATCCGAAGCTGCTGGGGAGATGGGTCCGTTTGCTGCTCCTCCTTGCTGGAGACATCTGGAGACATTGAAAGGAATCCTGGGCCTAGTCGAACCTGTCAACCCAGAGGAGATTTAGATCTCTCCGTTGGCTTTTGCAAGATCACTGCAAATCGCATGTCAAAATGCCTCGGAGCCTTTGCACGCTGGCTTGACGTTGAACTGCAGTTGAACTTTGATACAGTGGCGGACGCTCAACACACTGCCTTAGCTTTGCGTGCCTACGGCATGCATTTATACAAACACGGGTTTCCCAGATACCTGTTTGTATACGCAGTGACTGCGATCCAGGACCAATATCCTCAGCACAGACCTTTCCTTAGTGGAGCTTGGCATATTGACCGGAAGTGGCAGATTGCAGAGCCCGGGCGTTGCCGCACAGTTCTGTCACTTCCCATGTTCAGGGCTGCATTATGTTTATCTCTGCTATTGAGTTGGCCGCGGTGGACAGCGGTCACTATGTTAGCTTTTTCAGGTATGCTGCATTCCGCCGAATTTATTCAGCTGACCCGTCGCGATTTGATGTTGCCATGAGACACAGCGCACGCTGTCTCAGTTTTGTATGTCCATCTCCGCAGTCCGAAGACCTTTCGGTTTTCCCGACAGCAACATGTGAAGATCTCTGATCCTGATATCATATCCTTTGTTGATTCGTTGTTTGGGACTGCTCCTTTGGATTGCAAAGTCTTTGGTGGAACAATCAGTAGGTATCGAAATCAATGGAATGCTGTGCTGGAAAAACTTGGAATCCCTTGCCGTCAGTTGCAGCGCGGTGTGACTCCCCGGTTCTCTCCGTGGGAGCGGTGCAACAAGCATGTACCTGCAGACAGAAAATACTCCTTTGATCTGTTGGCGTGGCAGATGGGCTCGGGCCCGCACCCTTGAGTTTTACCTTCAAGAAGTTGCACCACAAGTTCTCCATCACAGTTTGAGTTCCGAAGCGCAAAGCTTCATCAACACCCTGAACAATGCATGCTTTGGAGTGTTTACCAACTTTTTGCATAAGCGAGCGCCAAAGCTTGCAGCGCAGATTCCCAAGAGCGGATAAAGCTTGTGGTGTTCAGATCTTTCAGGCATCCCACGTTCTATCTTGGATCGTGATTTGTGCTGCTGGAAGTCTGGAACGATGTCCAGATCTTGTGCAAAGTCTTGGCAGTCTCCAAGATGGGGACTTGTGCAGCTTTCAGAGACCGAGTGAGAAAAGTGAGATGATATAATATATATTATATAATCTTATATGTAATAATATATAATAAAATGGAATAAAATGTAATATATATAATAATATGTAATAATATACAATAATATATAATAATGTATAATCATACGGAATAATATGTAACAATATGTAACAATCCATAACAATATACAATAATATATTACAATATATAATAATATATAATAATAAATGTTATATATAATAATATACAATAATATTTGATAATATTTTATTAATAATATATAACAATATTTAACAATAAATAATACAATATAATATAACATAATATAGTATAATATAATTTGGTAATATCATTTAAGATAAAATAAACATAATGCAATATATATATATATTTTTATGTACATATGTTGAAACAACACACATATGTCACTTAAATGTATGTGCCGGTGCCAGGCGGCTTGTGCCAAGTGGAAGCTGCAGTGCGAGGCGGACCATAGCACCATGGCACCATGGCACATTTGTTAGTAACTAGTGGTTGTTAGCTGTTTACTGCATTTTATTTTATTTTTATTTCCTTCAGTTTACTTCTGAAATTAGTTGGTAAGAGAAATCTGCGCCTTTGTGCAGAAACTGGGAGACTCATATTCCTCACAAAATAATCTTGCATATGTTGTGTGAATTGCTTGCTCCGGTCCTTCTTGCGTCTCACTGCGCCGCGTCCCATGCGAGGCTTTCTCGTTCTCTTTGTTGCCATCCAGGGCCAAGGTGGGGCAGTTTTGTCATGTCCCAAGATGAACGGCTTCTTGATCTAGGTCGCGGAAAATCAAGGAGGTTGGCGTAAAAAAATGTCACCATTTTGGTCAACACCCCAACCTTTGGGACTTTGATTTTTAAATCACCTGGCTATCTCCTCATTTTTTACACACTTAAGTCTCAAGTGAATGTGGCTTGGGGCTGTAGCTGTAATGTGATTTCCAACAAAGAAACCCAGTGGTATCGCATTGCGCACACAGTCAAGTACCGTTGAAATATATTGAAATGTCTTGAACTGTTAAGAGAATTACTTATGTCTGAAAATGGAAGTATAGTGGAGGCATATACCCCCAATTCCAAATTCGATATCAGACCAGGCTTATCTCAAAAAACGCATTTCTAATTCAAATGGATTGTCATCATTTTCCCGTGAGCATGGCTGCACCGCTCAGGTGCTGCTTAGCCTTTCGCCCCGTGGTCAGCTCAGGATCCAAGCCGGTTTGCAGAAACGTTTTTTGATCCAGTATGGGATGGTCAGGTCCAGCTTGTGTATGTCTGGATTGTTCATCATCTTCCGAAACAAGTCAGTCCTTCGGCAGTGCTGGTTTAGAGAACCATCTTGCGTCCCTCTGTAGCAAGCATGCTGCAGCGGAGGATTGAAGAAGGAGTTGGTGATGCCATGGTCTCAGCCTTTCCAAATTTCAGGTCATCGCCTTAAGTCATTTGTGTCCAAGAATGAGCATAGGGCATAGCATGGCATAGCACCAAACCAGTCACGAGACAACGGTTTATTCCAGTTGAGGAAACTATCCCGAATTTGATTCAAGATAGTTGATAGCCCAGTTGGATATATTCATTTTAGCCCAGCATTATCCAATATTTGACGGTCCAGTTTCAGCGTGGGCTCACAGTTGCGCAAAAACGACTTGAAGCTGAAGAACCACATTTCATGGCCTCACATATCTTGCGACTGAGAGAAGCAATGAAGATCAAAGAAGAAAAGAAATTATTGATTCAATTGATGAACATCAATATGTATATGGATGAATAAATCATTCATTAATTGTTGATCATGAATCAAATTGTGAACATGATTGAATTCCACATTTCCATTTCGTAATTTCCACTGGCGACACACACACACATCCTGACCGCGCCACATTGGTCGCTATCTTCCGCGGCTGCAGTGCCCCAAAGGATCAACAGCAGGAACTACCTGGGTCGCTCCGGACACCATGGAGTTCTTTAACATGACTTACAGTAGCAGTAATATACGTATGTATATATATGTATATATATATATATACATATGTATATTATATACTATCTATATCCATCTATAAAAACATATTTGACTGACATCGATCTATCTATCTATCCATCCATCCATCTATCTACCTATCTATCAATCGACCTGTCTATCTACCTATCGATCTATCTTTCTATCTATCTAATCTATTTAATCTATCTATTCTATCTAATCTATCTCATGCGCGAATCGGTTCCTCCTCTGTGTTCTGCAACGAATGGTTGTTCCTGTGTGCGTAGTTCTATGCGTTTCTTGAATCTGTGGTGGCCGATCGCATTGGAATGGCTGCATGATTGTTGTCATGCTCTGTTGCCATGTGTGTAGATACATGCGGGTTAGCCACGTGATAATGCGAAACGGATTGTAATGGCTGCGTCAAGGTTGCTGGGTGCCGCGGCTGCATGTGTAGTACTACTCTCTTTTTAGCTGGACATCGTAAATCGTATTGGAGTGGCTGCGTCAAGGCTGCGACGGTGATTTGTCAGCAGATTTTCTCAATTTTGGCGCTGGCAATTTTCCTTTTAAATTCCTTTTAGAAAATGCTTCAAAATCGTCTTTTTTTCGCTTTGGCGTCGAGATCCGGTTTTGGAGCTGCACTTTCCGACGCCGTTGCGCGTAGTTCTATTGTGTTTTGCAACTCAGTCTCTGCAGATCGCATTGTAATGGCTACGTCATTTGCAGCTGAGAGTTGTGAATCGTATATGAATGGATGGATAGATAGATAGATAGATGGATAGATAGACAGATCGATCGATCGATCGATAGATCGATAGATCGATAGATCGATAGATCGATAGATAGATCGATAGATCAATAGATAGATAGATCGATAGATAGATAGATAGATCGATAGATAGATAAATAGATTAGTTAGATTAGTTTGATTAGTTTGATTAGATTAGGTTAGATTAGATAGATTAGATAGATTAGATAGATTAGTTAGATTAGATTGGGTCAGATTAGATAGATTAGATAGATCCGATAGGTTAGATAGATGAGATAGATTAGACAGATGAGATAGATTTGATAGATTAGATAGATTAGATAGAATAGATAAAATAGATTAGATAGATAGAAATAGATAGTTTAGATAGATAAGTTAAGATAAGATAAGGTAAGAAAGGATAGATAGATAGATAGATAGATAGATAGACAGACAGATCGATCGATCGATCGATAGATCGATAGATCGATAGATCGATAGATAGGTAGATAGATAGATAGATAGATATAGATAGATATAGATATATACATATAGATAGATATAGATAGATATAGATAGATATAGATAGATATAGATAGATATAGATAGATATAGATAAATATAGATAGATATAGATAGATATAGATAGATATAGATAAATATAGATAGATATAGATAGATATAGATAGATATAGATATAGATATAGATAGATAGATAGATAGATAGATAGCTAGATATATAGCTAGATATATATATATATATAGATAGATAGATAGATAGAGATATAGATATAGATATAGATAGATAGATAGATATAGATAGATAGATAGATAGATAGGTAGATAGATAGATACATAGATAGATATAGATAGGTGTAGATAGATATAGATAGATATAGATAGGTATAGATAGATATAGATAGATATAGATAGATATAGATAGATATAGATAGAGATAGATAGATATAGATAGATATAGATAGATATAGATAGATTTAGATAGATCGAGATAGAAAGATAGATAGATAGATAGATAGATAGATAGGTAGATAGATAAATAGATTAGTTAGACTAGTTAGATTAGTTAGATTAGTTTGATTAGTTAGGTTAGATTAGGGTAGATTAGATAGACTAGATAGATTAGTTAGATTAGATTGGGTTAGATTAGATAGATTAGATAGATCCGATAGGTTAGATAGATTAGATAGATTAGATAGATTTGATAGATGAAACGACGCCCCGCTGCACACAGGAGGTACCTTTCATCGCCGGCTGCAGCCAATTTACACAGAAAAACACAAGGTTTCGTGCTCCGGGTTCGTCCCCAACACAAGCCCCATCCAACATTCATGCAGCCATTACAATGCGTTTTGCAGCATCACGTGGCTAACCCGCATGTATCTACGCACATGGCAACAGAGCATGGCAACAATCATGCAGCCATTACAATGCGACCTGCAACCACCGATTCAAGAAACGCATAGAACTACGCACGCAGGAACAACCACTCGTTGCAGAACACAGAGGAGGAACCAATTCGCGCATGAAACGAAACCAGCCGCACCCGCCGCACACAGGAGGTACCTTTCATCGCCGGCTGCAGCCACTTCACACGGAAAAACGCAAGGTTTCGTGCTCCAGCTTCCTCCCCAACACAAGCCCATGCAACATTCATGCAGCCATCACAATAAGTTTTGCAGCATCACGTGGCTAACCCGCTGTATCTACCCACATGGCAACAGAGCATGATAGACAGCAATCGTGCAGCCATGCCAATGCGATCTGCAACCACAGATCCAAGAAACTCATAGAACTACGCACACAGGAACAACCACTCGTTGCAGAACACAGAGGAGGAACCAATTCGCGCATGAAACGAACCTAGCCGCACCCGCCGCACACAGGAGGTACCTTTCATCGCCGGCTGCAGCCACTTTACACGGAAAAACGCAAGGTTTCGTGCTCCGGCTTCCTCCCCAACACAAGCCCCATGCAACATTCATGCAGCCATTACAATGCGTTTTGCAGCATCACGTGGCTAACCCGCATGTATCTACGCACATGGCAACAGAGCATGACAACAATCATGCAGCCATTCCAATGCGACCTGCAACCACAGATTCAGAAACGCATAGAACTACGCAGACAGGAACAACCACTCGTTGCAGAGCACAGAGGAGGAACCAATTCGCGCATGAAACGACCCCCCGCTGCACACAGGAGGTACCTGTCACCGCCGGCTGCAGCCACTTCACGCGGAAAAGCACAAGTTTTCGTGCTCCGGCTTCCTCCCCAACACGAGCCTCATGCAACGTTCATGCAGCCACCACACTGCATTTTGCAGCATGACGTGGCTAACCCGCATGTATCTACGCACATGGCAACACCAGATGACAGCAACCCTACAGCCATTACACGAGTGCATTGTTATGTGATGTCAAGTCTCACACCACAGTCTCACGCCACCCTTCATTGAGTGTATTGTTGTGTGATGTCAAGTCTCACACCACAGCCTCACACCACCCTTCATTGAGTGTATTGTTATGTGATGTCAAGTCTCACACCACGGTCTCACACCACGGTCTCACACCACCCTTCATTTAGTGTATTCTTATGTGATGTCAAGTCTCACACCACAGTCTGATGTCAAGTCTCACGCTGCCCTTCATTTAGTCTATTGTTATGTGATGCCAAGTCTCACACCACCCTTCATTGAGTGTATTGTTATGTGATGTCAAGTCTCACACCACCCTTCATTGAGTGCATTGTTCTGTGATGCCGAGTCTCACACCACCCTTCATTGAGTGTATTGTTATGTGATGTCAAGTCTCACACCACCCTTCATTGAGTTTATTGTTATGTGATGTCAAGTCTCACACCACCCTTCATTGAGTGCATTGTTATGTGATGCCAAGTCTCACACCACCCTTCATTGAGTGTATTCATATGTGATGTCAAGTCTCACACCACCCTTCATTGAGTTTATTGTTATGTGATGCCAAGTCTCACACCACCCTTCATTGAGTGTATTCATATGTGATGTAAAGTCTCACACCACCCTTCATCAGGTAAAAGTCATCCGTAACTCGGAAGATTGCTTCCCAACTTCCTTTGATCATATATAGGGTACAACATACAGTTGACTTTTCAGTCCAACTAGTTGGTGACATCGCAAAAACTCCAGGATGCGCCTAGCGCTGACGTGGCATCGCTGCTTTCGAACCGCCCTGGGAGTTTCGCGGCGTTGCTTCGCTTCAAGTCGCAAGGTGGTCAAGGCGCAAGGGTCAGGGAGAACTCATTCATTCGTGACCATTGGCTTTTTGCTGGTCGGTAGCAGTGTGGCCTAGTCTGGGCGAGGGCTGAATTGAATTTGTGTTGAGACTGCTGTGACCGCAGCTTTGAATGACGCCAGTGGCTTCTGGCGAGATGCATTGCGTCAGCTAGTGGCTCAGCAGGTAGGCCCTTTCGGGTTGTCAGATTCTTGGAGACTCGGCATATCTCGGCATCACGTCATGGCGAGGGTTGCGGTTCTCGTGGTTCTTTCAAGAGGAGTCTCAGGAGGAAAGCTCCACTCTGATGCAGTTCAATCACCGAGACTTGGATCAAAAATTACCCAAGACACCTTAAGACTTAGGAGGTTTTCCCGCTTGATGATGTTTATAGGAGATCTTAGGAGATCTGAAGAGATGTGAAGTGATCTGAGACTCTGAGACGTTTTCTCTAGCTCTGCTGTACAGCGTGGGAGCCAGGCTCCTTTTCAGGCTAGTCTATCAAGAACGGAGTTTGTTCTAGTAGATTTTGTCCTGTCCATGTTCCTTCATGTATATTTTTGTGGTCACTGCTTATGTGTTTGATTTCTAGTTCTATTATTGTAGAGCTTTGCACACCGGCGATGCCATAAGGGTTATGTAGTATAGTAATGTGCGCGTTGGTGCTGTTCATGTGCTCGGCGCGTGCGCGCAGGTACAGAGCACAGTGTGAAAGTCCTTTCATACCGCAGCTTGAAACCATCTTACCACACATCTTTTTGTCGCATTTTTGTGCTTGTTCTTTCTCTTGTTCTTCTTCTTCTTCTTGTTGTTGTTGTGGTTGTTGGTTGTTGGTTGTTGGTTGTTGGTTTTTTGTTGTTGGTTGTTGGTTGTTTGGTTGTTGGTTGTCGGTTGTTGTTTGTTGTTTGTTGTTTGTTGTTTGTTTGTTGGTTGTTGTTTGTTGTTTGTTGTTTGTTGTTTGTTGTTTGTTGTTTGTTGTTTGTTGTTTGTTGTTGTTGTTGTTGTTGTTTGTTGTTGTCGTTGTCGTTGTGGTTGTTATTATTGTTGTTGTTGGTTGTTGTGGTTGTTGTGGTTGTTGTGGTTGTTGTGGTTGTTGTGGTTGTTGTGGTGGTTGTTGTTGTTGTTGTTGTTGTTGCTGCTGTTGTTGTTGTTGTTGTTGTTGTTGTTGGTGTTGGTGTTGTTGGTTGTTGTGGATGTTGTTGTTTGTTGTTGTTTGTTGTTGTTTGTTGTTGTTGTTTTTGTTGTTGTTGTTGTTGTTTGTTGTTGTTTGTTGTTGTTGTTGTGGTTGTTGTTGTTGTTGTGGTTGTTGTGGTTGTTGTTTGTTGTTGTGGTTGTTGTTGTTGTTGTTTGTTGTTGTTTGTTGTTGTTTGTTGTTGTTTGTTGTTGTTTGTTGTTGTTTGTTGTTGTTTGTTGTTGTTTGTTGTTGTTTGTTG
>Ga0126342_10008981_pt1 | contig 17905 bp, 14 predicted proteins | sample Cyp1metagenome_FD_92528 | JGI IMG/M metagenome (GOLD analysis project Ga0126342, IMG submission 92528) | Coral microbial communities from Lord Howe Island, Old Settlement Bay, Australia - Cyphastrea 1 metagenome | ecosystem: Host-associated > Invertebrates > Cnidaria > Coral ... | reverse complement strand
GTATGTAATGTATGTAATGTATGTAATGTATGTATGTAATGTAATGTAATGTAATGTAATGTAATGTAATGTAATGTAATGTAATGTAATGTAATGTAATGTATGTATGTATGTATGTATCTATGTATGTATGTAATGTAATGTAATGTAATGCAATGTACTGTACTGTAATGTAATGTAATGTAATGTAATGCAATGTACTGTACTGTACTGTAATGTAATGTATGTATGTATATACACCATTGTGAAAGTAGATGGCGCAAACAAAAAAAAATACCGACGGTAGATGGCGCAGCCTGGCCGTAAAATCGCTATTTTTGGCAGATGGCGCGACCCCGAATAGCATCGCTATTTTTGGTAAATAGCGATTGCTTTCTTTTTCTTTGGATTCTTTCCCCTTTTCCCTTTTCCCTTTCTCCTTTCCCCTTTCCCTTTCCCTTTCTCCTTTCTCCTTTCTCCTTTATCCTTTCCATTTCCCTTTTCCTTTCCTTTTTTCCTTTCTCCTTTCTCTTTTCCCTTTCTCCCTCTCCTTTCTCCTTTCTCCTTTCCCTCCTCCTTTGGGAACCTATAGATGGCGCAATCCACAATTATGGTTTTCCAAAAAAAATAAACCCCAGATCTTAATACTAAGTTTAAACTAACCTAGAGGAAAACAGGTTGTTTTCAACAACGTGTGTCGGGAACCTATAGATGGCGCAAAACACCCCATCCCTCAAGTGGTCTATAGATGGCGCATTTCAAGAATCCGCGCCATCCATTTTCAACCCGGAGTATATATATTATGTATATCCAAATGTGCATATGAATATTACAGGATGACAAGGGACATGCCGAGCCTTTGACTCCGGACAACTGCCCTGTCAGGAAGCCGTGGAAGAAGCGGAAGGTCGGAAGCAGTTCAGATTTTGTGTGATTTGGAAATGGAAACCCAGATTTGGAATCGAAATCCATATAGATTACTATTAAGATCCAATCAATCTTACTGAAAATCCAGTGACTTCTAGTGTGTGATTTGGATATTTCCCTGATCTTTTTCTATTAAAATCTGTAGCTACTCGAGGTACCAGGGGCTGTCATCGCAGTCGCCGATGTTCAACAAAGGTCAACTCATGAACTGACCTTCTATCGGGGCCCAACAAAAGAGAAAGAGAGAGAGAGAGAGAGAGCAGGGTGGAAGCGCTAAGTAGAATTGAATTACATGGTTACAGTATCCATAGGATCCATGTATGGTATATATGCTAACATTGGGGGTATATTGATGGTAAATGTTACCATATATGGCATACATGGATCCTATGGGGTATGGTTTGTAAAGATCAATGAACAACGTTTGGTTTGTATATCTCGACAAAAATTCGGATGCCTTCATTGATTGAAACTCTCACCAAAAACCTTGCCTTCGCCGCAGCTCACTGCAGCTCCTGTGTATCTTACCATCCCATACCGCGTGCACATCTGGTGCAGTGGCAACTTGTTTCTATGAGAATGATGTTCCTGACCAGCTTTGCAGTGACTTGGACTTGATGGCAGTGGGTTTTTGGGCGGGTGAGGTGGTGTACAAAGCTTTTGGGCTTTGTCTCCGGCCTTCCATCCGTTCCACAGGGATTCAGGGTCAAGTCTGCAGGGCACCCACTTGATCCATCCACTTTTGGCTGTTAAGATTCTTCAGTAGATTCAACAAACATCTGTAAATGCCATTCTTACCTAAGATGATTTTCCTACACATGGTCTGAAATGACGCCTTCTGTATTTCCTATAGGTGGTTGGGCATCCGAGAAGGTGAAGTTGGATCTTGGAACACCCAAAACCAGCGGTGGTGTTTCACGGTTTCACCACTGCTGACACACACATTTGGCTTGGTCTGAAAATAAAGGATGCCATGGTACCCCAACATTTCATGCTCTTTGTATCATTTTTCCATATTTTTCCACGTAAAGTTCCACTTTTTTCCCATTGAGAGAGCCATAACTCTTGGGCAATCCCGGTGAATCCCCCATTTGAATCCATTTGACACCCCCCAAAATTGCCGCAATGTCCAGGTCTTCCTCAGCTTTGGCCACTGGGCGGATTTCAATGACGACCGTGCTGAGTTAACGAGATGGGTAGTTTGCGGGACAGAATGGAACAGAATCATTCGATAATTTCGATATGGGTATGGGATGGTATGGGTCAATACCTATAGATACCATTTTTAGTGGGATGAACATCCATAAATCCCAGCTATTTTGGGGTTCACTAGGGGTACAAGGTTTTGACCCATCCCCATATAATGGGGCTATGGGGGCTATAATGAGGATGTACTTGGAATACCATACCCAATTTTCAGACCCACATGGCCTTATTGATCCTTCTTGGCCTTTTTGCAGGTTTTTTGGGATTTTATGTTTTGTGCAAACATTAGGCAATCCCACAACTACAGACACAATATATACCATCTGGTAATTTAACAGTTTGCTATTGAAAATGGTCCATAGAAATAGTGGATTTACCCATTGAAAATGGTGATTTTCCATGGTTTTTTGTATGTTTACCAGAGGGTAAGTCCCATTAAATCCCATTAAACCACCATAAAGTCCCAACTAAATTCCATAAAATCCTATTAAACCACCATAAAATCCCAATTTGATTATGGCCTACAGCTGTGGGGAAACATTTTTTCTGAACGGCCAAAAGGCCAAGGAGCTGCGCGTGAAACTTGCGAGCCAGGCGTCTTTCCGGGGAGTCGACGTTTCTGGAATTTTTGAAATAAGGGATGTGTGAAACGAGATATTAAAAGAAGTTAATAGTGGTTAATCATGGTGAGTAGTGGTTAGTAATGGTTAATGATGATTCGTAGTGGTTAAGTATATAATTATATTATTACATACATATGATCAATCATTGCTGTAGTTGAAAGTTGTATGGTTCCAGTTTTCGCAGTTGATGAAGAATGAGAAAGAACACATTGAGTTAAGAACACATTTATCGTCAGCCTGTTCGAGAAAGTTGACTCAAAGGGGTCATTGGGGGCATCCGCTCTTGATCCAGTCATCCAGTCCTTAAGTGAACATTTGACACTGCGGATGGTCATTTTAACCTACTGAACTACATCCAGAATTTCAGGGTTCCTCCCAGCCACTTCTTGTCAATGCATCCGGGTTTTTTAACATCACAGCATGATAAAGGCCATCAGTCGCTTGGCGACCTTGAGACTTGATGGCCGCACAGAAAAAAATCGCGTCATCAAGGTAGGTCTAGGAGTCTAGGTAGGTCTTGGTAGGTCTTGGCTTACGTGCCTCCTTCGTATCTCAGGTATCTCCATGTTTCTTGGCTTTCCGTCAGGACAAGCAGAGCGTGAGAGAAGTTTGTTGCAGCAGAAGGCTGCCACAACTTTGGTGTCTTCCGAGGAACCGAGCTGCAGAGTTTTTTTGACAGAGCCAAACACATCTGAGACAGCCAGATTCGTACTGATTCATATGAGGAACAGGGTGAAGAGGCTGAACATGTGCTTTCAAACAATGACTTTGAAGCGATATTCAGCGATCCGTTTCTGACTTACAACAAAGATCAATGGGAATGTCAGGATCCTAAAATGGAGGTACTGTACCATATAAGGCCAAAATTTCTGGGGATATTCCCTTACATAGGCCTCAAAAATAGGCCTTATGTATGGTCCATGTACCTCCAATCAATCGGATCCTGCAATGAATGGCCATTGAAAAGGTCAAAATTCTTCAGTTGGGGATGGGCCAAGGTGAACATCAAAATAGCTGGTAAATGGATGTTCATCCCCTGATAAACTGTATCTATAGGTATTGATCCATAGCCAGTTGGACCACAAATTTGGCATCTTTTTCTTCCAAAGTCGTGGCTTCCCCAGGAGTTCCTGCACGGTCCTAGGCGGATCATTCCAGGGAATCCCAGGATGTTCAGCCTCTGGTTATGACTAACGGTGATTCAATGGTGATTTAATGGTGGTTTACTGGTGGTTTAATGGTGATTTAATGGGATTTCATGGGATTTAATTAATGGATATTAATGGTGGTTTACTGGTGGTTTAATGGTGATTTAATGGGATTTAATGGGATTTAATTAATGGATATTAATGGTGGTTTACTGGTGGTTTAATGGTGATTTAATGGGATTTCATGGGATTTCATGGGATTTAATTAATGGTGGTTTACTGGTGGTTTAATGGTGATTTAATGGGATTTCATGGGATTTAATGGGATTTAATTAATGGTGGTTTACTGGTGGTTTAATGGGATTTCATGGGATTTAATGGGATTTAATTAATGGTGGTTTACTGGTGGTTTAATGGTGATTTAATGGGATTTAATTAATGGATATTAATGGTGGCTTACTGGTGGTTTAATGGTGATTTAATGGGATTTCATGGGATTTAATGGGATTTAATTAATGGTGGTTTAATGGTGATTTAATGGTGGTTTAATGGGATATACATGGATATACCCTCTGGTTATGACTAACAGTTCGCCATGATATAGATGGCCCATAGAACTAGATGGTTTACCTGGGTTTACCTATGAAAATGGCATGGTGATTTTCCATGGCGAACTGTTAGTCATAACTCTAGATTCTAGATGGTAACAGAGTTGACAGACCCCCCAAAGACGCAGTTCTTTTTCTCTGGATCCTCCAAGCAGGGTGCCCGGCATTTGGGTGACCTGATAATCAACTCAAGTCAATCCTCAGTATTTTGGGGATCAACTGATTCCCCTAAATCCGATGTTCATCAGTTAGTTCCCTTACATGGAGCCGTGGAACAAGTTTACCTTCTGCAAACTCGTCAGTTGGTGCTTGGTTTTCATAGGAATTGCCATGATTTAGAAAAAAAATATCGGCATTTTTGGAAGTTCACCACCCTTTAAATGGTGGTTTGTTCATATGTTAAATTACATGTCCATGAGGATTAACCGACCAGGGTCTATATATCCCATTTGTATGCCATTCTATCCCCATTATATCCCCCCAAAATGGTACTCGTAGTACTATGCAGCTATGCAATCAAAGGAAGTCTAGTCACCAAACCTCCGAGTTGTGGACAATTGTCAAGAGTTTGCACACCATGGCAGGCATGCAGTACAAATGTACCAACGTGGTCAGCAGGCAGTGAGACATTAGATAATCAGTAGATCATTGTAAGAGTCGGGGATTGTGTGTGAGTTTAAGCAGAGAGGAGACTGAGGAGACTGGTTTTGGCAACGGGGTTGGGCCTCGGGGGTGATTGCAGCTGGAGGTGGCGAAACACGTGTTGAAACACGGCTATGCGATGCTATGCGATGCTATGCGATGCTATGCGGGGCTGCTGGAGGTTGCTTTTTTAGAAGCAGTGCTGCAGTGCTGCGAGAAGGAGAGTTTTAGGATGTTTTAGGATGTTTGACATGGTGGGAATCACAGAGGTAGCCAGAGAGGAAGCAGCTCAGAGAAGAGGCTCAGAGAAGCGGCAGGTCAGAGAGAGAAGAGGCAGATCAGCGAACAAGTAGCTCAGTAAGAAGTTACACAGGGAAGACTTGGCTGCTTGGAGTGGAAGTAGCTGGGAGAAGAATGTTCATTCGTCCGTTCGTTCATTCATTCTCTCTCATTTATTCACTGACCCGCGACCCCTTCATGTCTTCCAATGTGTCGTGCGTTCCAAGAACCAGCGACTTTTCAGGGCGGCCCATGGCGTCCTTTTTGCCACTAGCCTTTTCCAATCTGTCATCTGATCAGAGCCAGGCTTCACGGGCTCGTGGATTTCAATCCGGAAGAAAGGCAGTCTTGTGGTCGGATTTGGTCTCGTAAAGCTCTGATATGATTTGAAGATGATGGAACACATCAGTTTTTTTAAAAAATACAGTAACCCCAAATTACGGTAGAACCCGTGATTTATCACCACTACTTTCTGAAATTGGCTGCTTCGATAAAATTTGGCCAGGATCCCATAGGCCATAGTTATCCCAAGTGGTTCAACGGTCGATTCTGATGCTGAATGATGAACAAAAAATCACTGCAGATAATCAATGAGAAACTAACACGTCCGATTGGCAACTCGGAGTTGGACAACGAAACAACACTTGAACTAGTGCCGTGCCGTTAACTTTCATCATTTTCATCGTGTTCTCTTTACGGGCAATGAATACGAACTATTGGCTTCGGTATGGGCAAGTAGAATGAAAGACAATGTAGCATTTCATTCTTGGGAAATTAAGCATGAATATCTGTTGGATAACAAGTCAAGTGGCCCAGATTGGGATCCGTTAGAAGAGTTCCAGAGTAGTGCTGGCACGTAGTGATCAATCAAGTGATTGCCCGAATTGACAGTCAGTATGTTCAATTTTTGCTTGTTTTTCCAGCACATCATTTTTTTAACATGCTAAACCCCCGTTGATCTTTATTTGAATGGATTTTTCAGTCAAGAAGCAGATAGAATCCTGCAGACCCGGTTGTGGCTTCGTCATTTTCCATCCTTCGCACCACGAAGATCCCTTGAGAGGCCTGAAGAGGTTCAGAGCAAAGACACGAGCCTGTGCGAGGAGGATGGATGATTTCTGAAACGATGATGATTTTTTTATTACCAACTGGCCGAACAGATGGTTTTTATACATGTTGATAGCTTGCAGTCCCTAGGCCCTACCATGGCAACTGGCGACTCTAAGCATTTGGGGCGTGTTTGTTTCAGATTGGGCAACTCACATGCTCCAACTCATTGCCATTTTCATAGGGATTATGATGATGAACCAGTGGATTCTCAGGTTTAGCATGTGAAGAGCAGGTCCCCCTGATGCTCCAAAAGTGTGGGTACATGGCACCAAGGATTCCCAAGGGATGATTTTTCAACCATTTTCACCATGGTTATGCCATGCTATACCGTTATACCATGGTTTTACCATGGTTTTACCATGGTTTTACCATGGTTTTACCATGGTTTTACCGGCCATCTGTTTTTGCATCAAACACAGCCGCCATAGGACATCTTCGCCCGGCCTGAACTGTGTCCAGCTGGTTGCCCATATGCGGCTGAGATGAAAGACGAGCATCTTGATGAACAGCTCCGGGTGTTCTGCGAGCATCGAACGGTTCGTGCTACACTAATCATGATGTGGATTTCTCCTCAATTTTGATGAACAACACACACACAGACATATTGGATGAATAGCCGATGCCAATGTTGGCATATCACCCAATTTTCAGATAGCATTTGATGTTTGCGTCGGAGTCACAGGTAACCTTTGGAAAAATCACGTCAGAGGCCACCCGTGACTGCAAATGACGGATATTTTGCCATTCAAAATTTTTACACCCCTTTCAGCACATCTTTATCTTGAACGATATTTTGACTCCAATCACTTGGGAAATTTCTTTCTCTCTCAAAGCCTTTCTGGCACCTCATGGAGGCCAGATGTCCCAGCAAGTTTTTTTTTTCCGATTTCCGTAAATTTGCAACATGATTGATCCATGGTTAGGGTGGATTGTCTTCGTAAAGCTCTTTTTGGAAAAACATGATCACATGACTAGCGCGCGCCAAAATCCGTGCCATCTTGTTGTGCTTTTGATGTTTCCTTTTAGCATTTTGAGCTGATCCGAATTCCAACTGTATGGCGCCGATTGTTCGCACGAACAAGCAGGAAAGCCTGTTGTGCGATCAGGTAGCTGCCAAGACTAGCCTTTGAGATTCAGACTTATTTTCTTCATAAATGTTTCCCAGATGGATTTCGGCCCATAGACAAAGTGGCTACTTCCGACTCCAAATCTTGTAATGCTTTATATACACATTACGTACATGCATACATACATAGCGATATAAATATAAATATCATGATGCATATTACATGTACGTATAGGATGACTACCCTCTGGTAATCAAACGTGGCAATGGAAAACCCACAACCTGTATATGATTGAGCTACAAACCTCCATGTAGTTCGCAGATTTTGCAGCTAGCCATGTTTGAGGACACCAGAGGTTTTTTTGTTGGTGGTTCATATCCAACACTACCCAGCTGGCAGTTGACATACTATGGTTGCGAAATCCTGCACCAATTGATAGATGGGCAAAATCCCCTTATACATATAATTTACAATCCCACTATAGATTGTCCCATTCTTTACAGTGTTTCATAGGAATCCCAGTCTCGTCACCCTGCCTGGTGCGGAGATTTCGCGGCAAAGCGCCCAGGTTTTGCCACTTCCGCTGTGTGAAAAAGCAGGACCCACGGAACGCGGCGATATCGAGGGCCAGGTCCTCCCAGGGCATCAATAAAGCCTTAAAAATAAACTGACATATATAGGAAAATGGTGGTTTAATGGGATTTAATGGGATTTAATGGGATATACCCTCTGGTGAACTAACATAGCAATGGAAAGATCCACCCATTTTATAGCTGGGAAAATCCACTATTTCTATAGCCATTTTCCATTGCTTTTTGTAGGTTCACCAGAGGGTAGTAGCAATCCTATGTCCTTGGATGTGTTGGATCTGTTGGATGCGTGGTCAATTTTTTTGGCGACCTGGATCTACCTGGTGGGTTTGATGCTTTCCGACCTTTGGAGCCGAAGGGGGCACTCAGGAGTGTGGTTTGCTTGGCACTGTGGAGAATGCCACCATTCCGGATGACAGGTTCGATATGGTCCGACCACCTGCTCCTTTGAGGTTACAGATAGGTGAAAACTCGGGTGAACTAGTCATGGTTGTGAAGCCCCATAAGTTGGAATGTAATCCTAATATACAATAACTATGGAATACTATGGACATATATGGCAATGCATCCACTTCTGGAACTCCACTTCCAGGCAAGTCTTTGAATGGGATGAGATGCACTAGCTACAACTGTGGTAGGGATGAGGATGATGAGGACTGTCACGGCCTAAACCCATCCCCAACACGTGATCGGCATAGGGCACACCTGGACCGTGGGTCGACGATGGTCGACCGAAACCTCTTGAGATCAGATGAAATGAGCCCAATGTAGAGACGCCATATGCGATCCCATATGCCTCCAGTCACAGTTTCTGTCTCTCGTGGAGATCTGTGGAAATGTGTATGAAATGTGCAATGAAATGTGTTAATAATGTTGACATTCCTGAGTTTCGCAGCGCTCTCTCACTGAATCATCTTGAATCATCCAACGTGACAGCAGCGATCTCACATGAAATCCAAAGCCACCCAGAACCAATACTGTGGTGAACCCCAAGCGGTGAAGAGTACCACAAGCCTCGCAGGTTGATGGTATGTCGCCACTGCAACGTGGAGGGTTGCTTGCATTGTGTACCTGCAGCCCCCGGGCAGAAAGGGGAGAAGCTGGAGCATTGCCGACAATGCAACTGGATCGCACTGCCAGGGTTTTAAGGAGATGCAGATTGCACATGGCGAATGCAATTATTGTAATTGATACATATTGACACGGAAATTCATGTTTGAACGGAGATGCGGCTCCTGAGATGGGAGCGAAGACATGGTTTTTTCTGGGAAGCGGGCATCGATATCCATCGATATCGATTCCGAGGTATGCCGGGCTATTCTTTGACTGAGGAGGGTGAATGTGAGATGCAGGGCTTAGGATTCTTTGTGGGCACGGCTGCTGCTCGGCCCTTGAACAAAAGTAGGTGTCCAAATTGGTGTTATGCCATGAACATATCCATGCACTATGATACTAATATGGGGGATCCCGAAAATGGATGGGTTATAAGGGAGTTATAGTGGAAAATCCAATTACACTGGATAATTGAGCAGTACCCCTGATTTTAGGACCCCCCATAACATAATGAACATTGCTCATGTTACATTGCAGTAGCTGCTACTTGGCTCTCGTTCAATTGACTCCCCGCCCGGGCTTGTTTTCGCAGCACTCATAGATGCTTGAAGCAGAGCAAATTCTCAAGAACTTGTGAGTTACATGGAGTGCCTGTGGCAATGTGTGGCACATGTAAAAGAGCCAGTTTGATCCACCTCTTTGCCTCGACTCTTTTTCAGTGCTTAGAGAACCCATAAATCCATATAAATCCATCCAGTCAGTTGGTGGTTCAGTTGGAGTGATTCATCATTGGAAAAGGTTTGATAGCCCCCGAAAAGGGTGGGAAACCCCGAGAATTGTGGTTCTTGTCTGGCCAGTACTGATGAGTTCTTGCATGAGGTTGTGGCAGTGGTGGCTGTCATCCTGGTGATTGTTTGGTACGTCCGAGTGGCTTCAAAGCCTTGCGTGAACCCCGAAGGTGCCAGAAATCATCCTGTGGCAATCAGCAAGCTACACCTGGGACCGTGCAGATGGAGACTATCACCAAAATCCATTTCTTTCCAAGTCGTTGAGATTTTAAATGTGGCCTTTCCAGCGACCCCGTTCGCCCCACCCCGCCCAGGCGTGGCTTATGGCTTTGAATGTCGTGATCGCATGCGGCTGACGGAAGGAAGCACGGGCAATGTGCAGCTCAGTTGATATCACTTGATCCCAACCCCCTCACCCAAGTTCACCCATCTTAGAATCTAGAACGCCATAGAAGTCATAGATCAAACACACATCAAACAGAAATCATCAGACAGAACTAAGCAGCGCCAGCATGGCATGGCATGATGATCATGATGCAGGGAAGCTCAGCTGGGTGGCTTTAGAGATGTTTCGAGGTATCCTCTAAGTACAAATCTGCTGCAGTGCAACGTCGCCGGACCCGGCACCACAGCACTCTTCCGAGCCTTGGGATGTCGTCCGGCGACTGGGGGCGGTTTTTCCCTTTTTTTTCGTTTCTTTTTATCGGCCGAGGTATGTTTGCGGGTGGATTTTGGACGATTTTTGGTGGGATATGTGGAATGTTCTCTGGAATTATTGTTGATATAGATAAAACCTATCACTTGAGTTCATCGAAGACTTTGTCAGCGAAATCTCCAAAATCATCTGGTGGCTGTTTGCCTTTTACAGCTGCCGTGGCTGTTATGCCTCAGGATATCAATTCGCCCTCCTGGTTTGGGCAAGCACTCTGTTGTTGGCATCTCGTCGAAGCATGGGATGATTTGGACTCCTGTCTTGGGGCTAGCCTTTTGTTCTGCCTACATCTTTTTTTCTTGCAAAAACACTATTGTACTAGTATGTACTAGTCATGCTGCTACCATATCTATATCATTCTATATCTATACTATATCTTAACATGTTGGATTGCTTGCTGTAACATGCGCATTACATCGAATTACTATATCATGAATCATACTATATCTATTATCATACCATATCTATATCATACTATAACTATAGCCTATATAGCCTGTATCTATACTATATTTATATCAATCTATATCTAGAATCTATATCATATAGTTATCAGTATATCATACTATAGATATCATACTATATATCAAACTATATCAAACTGTACTATATCTATATAGCCTGTATCATCTTGCTATCAGTTTGACTGGGCCCTGCAGGTGTGGTTTGGCTTCGTCCTCTTCGTGAGCTCGGACCTTCTCATTTTAGGCATCCGATTTTCGGCGATTTCGGAGATTTGAATGGGAACTATCCAGGGATAACGGTCGCCTTTTTAAATGACTATCCATGAAGGTGGTTATATATATGGTGGTGAATATATATATATATATATTATATATATATAAATGACTATATATATATAAATGACTATATGACTATATATATATATATATAAATGACTATATATATATGGTTATATATATATATGGTTAACTATATATAGATGTACCATTATATATATATACATCCCATGACGGATCCATGGTGCTGGTATATATGCTAACATGACTGGGGTATATTGATGTATATTGATGGGATCCATGTTACCATATATAGCAGCACCATGGATCCTATGGGTATAGAAACTATATAAAACCTATTTATGGTGGTTTATCGCCTATGAATGACCTATAAATGACCATAAATGGCGGTGAACCAATGTTTTGTTTTTTTTCAGCTGACCGGAGCCCTTTTCAACGCCGAACAACCACCACGTTGTGGGGGCAGGGAATCGCGCAGCAGAGTCACCACAGATGTTGTGTGCCATCATCGAATGGGGCCATCACAGACAGATGGACTTGATCTGGACCAAGGTGCCTTTTGCGCGGCCGGGGTGGAAGTGGGGTGGAAGTGGGGTGGAAGTTTTTTCTAAACTTTTGCAAAGTCCAAAAACGGTTTGCCATGTCTTTAACTTGTTTGGGACTGGAGCAAGTCAGTCAGTTTTTTCGTGAAACGGTATTGATAGAGTGACTTTTCATGGCTGGTGATTTTGAAATTGATTCACTTTTCAGTAATCCAAGAGTGAAAAAATGAGTGGTTTTTCAGATGTTTTCTGGAATCATGATCCATCATGATCCAGGGATTCTATGAGAATTTTTTGTGCATCAATGCATGATGGAATGATCCGAGATCCAAGACAAGGATAGATGCCAGGTTTCCATCGCTGCGGCAGCGCATCGAATACACAAAACAATTACCACCATTTTGGACCACTGAAGCTGTACTCCACTTGCTTGGAACTGCTGAGATCATAGTGATTTATATGAATTTATATCAATTGATCATATATATATATATAATATATATATGTATATATACATATATATATATATATCCAGCTTTCATTTGTCTGTGTTTTGGCCATAAAGTTTGTTTTCCGCTAGTGGCCGTCATCAAAACTCGATAGTCATCCTGGCCAAAGGGACAACTGCAGCCTGCACCTCAACGGCCGGAGGTATGTCATGTGGAGCTGCTAAGTGAAGCCGCACGTGCACGGTGAATCAGTAAGCTTAGAATTAAAGTTAGTAAATGAGTCTGTACTGTAATCTACAGAGTTTACAGTTGATCATTGAACTGGTGAGTTGGATAGCCATGAGTTTGTCAGTGAGCTTGCGCGATTGAATCCCCACACACATATTTAAGATTTGATACCTAGAAACCCTGGTTGAGTCTTAGATTTGATCATTTTGGAATCCCAAGTTGGAGGATACCCTCTGGTAATTTAACATAGCTATGGAAAATGGTCCATTTATAGATGATCTTCCCATTAAAACCTCCATTTAGAAGGGATTTTCCATGGCTATGTTAAATAACCAGAGGGTATTTACTACACAGGTGCTGGGATGACCCTCTGATTTGACATAACAGAATCCGAACTGATTTGGAGCTGGGGAACACCCAGCTCCTGAATTAGCCTCCGGTAAACGTTTACAGTTTGCTATTGAACATGGCCAATTTAGAAATAGTAGGAATTTGCCTCTATGAAAGTTAGATGGTTATTTTCTATAGTTTTTTGTATGTTTACCATTTCGGGTATGATGGATTGTGTCAGCTACTGAGTCGCGAATTCTTTCTCAAAGATCAGTGGAGGATCATCCCAGGACTCGCGTTTCTGCGCAGAGACTTTCCATACTTTTTTCGCCATGAAAATATGTGGGATAAGCCATTTAGTAAGGGGACTTACTTTTTTTGCTGGTCACTATGGTTACTAACATTTGCTAAGCAGTTATGATGATTCGTGGGATGAATTTCCAAGTTGAACATGATCATCATTTTCATTCATTTTCCCCGTGTTGGAGTCATCTTTTTGGTTGTTGTTGACAACCATGGACTTTTGGCCAATGTCTTGAATCGATTCAGGGTTTGGATTTCCAGTGATCCAGATCCGGCGCAGGTGTCTTGGCTTTGCTTTGCCTATGTTTTCTCCTTCGCTGGAGCCATCTTCTATGCGGTGCAGCAGACCAAACTTTTTGTGAGGGCAAACCTACAAGAGGTTCCCCTGAAGGGGGGGACTGGCATCGGGACTGGTCGACTGGTCGACTGGTCATGACGGCCATCATGAAACAAGACGGGACGGGAGCAACAAGTCATCAAGTCATCAAGTCCCCTTGGAGATTGGTTTTTTGATTGGATGTGTTTTTTGGTGTGTCCAATGAAACTTGCGCCGTTTTCTTTGCTCCATTTTTTTCAGAGATATCATGAGATATCCATGGAGATACCCTCCGGTAACCAATTGCCGAGCTGGGACATCCCAACGGATTTTTCATGTTGAGCTGGTACAGTCTCCCTATCATTTAAAGCACCATCAAAAAATATGGCTACTTGGAGAGTCATATGGAGGTTTCCAAAAATGGGGGTATCCCCTAACCCATCCAATCCATCCATATGATATGGCTATGGATCAATAGCTATACATACCATTTGTTAGTGGGATGAACATCCATAAATCCCAGCTAAATTTTGATGTGAACAAAAAAGGGGTTTTCCAGGTTTTGACACACTGCCATATATTACTTATACAGTCTTATAGATACTTATACTTAATCGATCCGGGCACTGGTCTACTCAGCACTCTACAGCATGTTTTCATACCTTTTCCATCCATATGATATGGGTATGGATCAATACCTATACATACCATTTTTAGTGGGTTATTCACATCCATAAATCCCAGCTAAATTTTGATGTGAACAAAAAAGGGGTACAAGGTTTTGACACACTCCATATAATATTCATAGAGTTTTCCATGAATTCCATCATCCAGCGATTGGGGATCCCCCATTGAAACCTTGCGGCAGGCGACCATTGCCAACTTTGCGGCGAAGCTGGAAGGTCTTCCCCCACTTCCCGGGGCGCAACAGGTGGAGGTCGGGGTCAGCCCGGGTTGCACACGTATACTTTAAATAAAAGGATAGACAGTTAGAAAATGATATAAAGAATTATACAGATATAAAGATCAAGTGTCTTTATTGATGAAAGAAAATTTTGACTAGCACCTGTTTTTATGTGGTACAAAAAAACCACTTTATTCGCTCAGGAAAAAGTCAAGACGGCCGTCACTGCGGCAACGGGCCACGAACCAGTTGCAGTGAGTGTGGCTTGGGACTATGGTGATTGCAAGAAGACCATCGAAACGATCTTAGAACAGGAGCCGTGCAGATCTGCAGAGTTGCTGCCGTGCAGATTTTGTGCCGATTTGTGTACTGAGATTTCGAAGTGGAAGTGCTAAGAGCTAATCTCGATTTCGAAGTTGGATTTGACCGCATTCGATATTCATGAAAATTCCCACCATGCGGCGCGATTTAAAGAATGCGTGTATAGCCCTCGGTATCAGCCTTAAACTACAAGGTTTCCATTTGCTGCTGCTATTTGAACCTGGCTGAGTCGACTTAATTGTACCATGTGAAAAGCACCTCACCATTGCTTCACAGTGACCAACAGTGACCCACAGTGCCCCAACTAGCTTTTTTCGGAGCAACGTTTTGTTCCATCTTTTTAGCCATGGAAACACCAGTTGTGTGTTGCTTTGGGACACCAACAGCCATTAAGCTTACAGACTTCGCCAGGAGATGGAAGAGCCTGAGGCAGAGGAGCGAGTTGCGAGACACAACTGGTCCAAATTGAAGTGAAACATCGTGGAGCAGTTCAGCTATTATGCATATAAAATATGATAAAACTGTATTAGATTAGATTGTATTTTGTTGATTTTTATGGTGCCCTCTGGTTATTTAACATAGCCATGGTATAGATGGCCCTAATCGAAATAGATGGTGATTTTCCATGGCGAACTGTTAGTCATAACCAGATGGTAATTTCTCAGAGTCAACTTAGTTTCCAACATGTGAATCTCATGCGAATCTCGCCTGGCGAATCATATTTTTACGACAAGGTATATATATATATATTATATGATATATATATATATATTTAAATGATATTACCATATATATATACATATCATATATATATCTCACATATATCTATTATATCAGATCTACTTTGCGTGTCAGGCACATGGAGACGAGCCGCCTCCCACGGGACTCATTGCCAAGGCTGAAACCTGGGCCACGGACCAGGCCGCGTGATGCTTTCTTCGTGATTTCCATGGGCATTTCATGTGGAGATCTCACTGATTTCATGCTGAAATATTGAGATATGTTAAGTTTTTTTTTTTGATTACTGTACTTGGAAGGATGTGATATATATATATAATATAATATATATAATATTATATAATATAATATATATAATATAATATATATAATATAATATATATAATATAATATATATAATATAATATATATAATATAATATATATATATATATATTCAATCTGGCGACAAACTTGTATCAGATATGCAATTCTCACTGGTTCACGGGAGAGTTGAGAGATGTTTACGTTGTTTTTGGTTACGCCGGGGTGAAAGTACCAGGCGCAGAACCAAAATTCATGAGATTTCATGGGATTTCATGTGGGAATCAATGGAAGTCTTTGGGAATAGGAATATTGGTGCCATTTAATTGGAATGTAAGGGGAATATTAGTGGGAATGTAATGGGATAAACATATATATATGAATAAGATTACATATGACTATGTAAAGATGGGTTTGTTGATAGCTGATAGCCCTCAATTTGGGATGTACAGAATTTTGACCCTGTGCAATTCCTTCGTATTGATGGGAATATTCATGAACATATATACATTACAAACATAAATGGTATATATATTTATATATTACAACCAACATTCACCAGCTATATCCAATTTGTGTCTGAAGATAAGGAAACTACTCTCCAAATGGCAATGGAGCAATCATTAAATGATAGGGAACATGATGATTCTCATCAATGGAATGGGGCACCCAATCTTCAGACGCCAACCTATGTTGGACGTGTGTGCCTTTTATATATTTTACATCTGTCTTGACATGCGTAGATTGGTAGATTGATATATATATATATAGATTATGCCTTTTTTTTGGGATGGGTTCAAAGACGGTGACCGAGGACGTCCTGATTTCATGTGGCTGAAAAATGATTGGGAAAACCCAAGGTCTGATGGTATTTTTCATCATTTGTCTCATGAAAGTTGCTGAAATATCGAGGTATATACCCCCAGTCAGTGCGGACCACAAGTCAGACTGGTGCTGAAACCGGGAGGACAGCAGACATAACGCAAGGGTCAGTGATATAGCGCAATATGATGCTTTTCTTTTTTTAATCACATCATGGCAATTCATAGCATATCATGTCCGTCATGTCAGATCATAAAATATCCGGTGGGTCAAAGCAATTGGCCCTACCATTGAAGAGTTAGCATCAAAGTGTGGATAGGATAGTCCTTCGGTCCGGTGCCCCTTCTTTTCGGTCAGGAAATCCAATTCCCATATGTTTATAAATGTACACAAATGTTGCTTAGCATATTTTCCACGTAGACTTAGACTTATGTATGTGAATCTCTCTCTCTCTCTATATGTATATATATATATATATATATATATCATATTCTGTATACATATAAGATGACACACATATGTACTAAATACATTTATATTTATATGGAGTATAGATGTAGACGTAGATGTAGGTCTGTATATGTGTACATTTGCTCAAGATTTCCCCTTCTCTCCTGGGTATTTTGGTGAGTTGCAGGTGCTACATGCCTGGCACGTGCACTTGGAACACCACCACATCAGTGAACAGGACCCGTAAAAATGCTTGGTGGTCAAAAGTTGGAGGATGTGCCATATTGCAGGTCATAGCAGCACAAAACAAGTCTACAAATTATGTTCAATGGGAATTTCAGGATCCTAAAATGGAGGTACTGTACCATATAAGGCCATATTTTGGGGGAATATTCCCTTACATAGGCCTTATATATGGTAGGTACCTCCAATTTAGGTTCCTGGAATGGCCATTGATATGTGGGGGTTTCCATAAATGGGGATGAGCCATCCATTTTAAAAGGATCTTCCCTTATAAACCATCCAGCTATTGGGATACTGCAGGTAGCTGATATCTGTTGATAGGATCTAAACCGTAGATACGATATACTTCTCGATTTGTGCAGTGTCAAGCTGGGGAATGCTAATCTTCTCTGTATCGTTCCCAACCAAGTCACCACCGATTGCGTGCTCACACGCAAGGAAACATGAGGCCGCTCACAGCCTTT
>Ga0126342_10008980_pt1 | contig 17906 bp, 10 predicted proteins | sample Cyp1metagenome_FD_92528 | JGI IMG/M metagenome (GOLD analysis project Ga0126342, IMG submission 92528) | Coral microbial communities from Lord Howe Island, Old Settlement Bay, Australia - Cyphastrea 1 metagenome | ecosystem: Host-associated > Invertebrates > Cnidaria > Coral ... | reverse complement strand
AATCAGAGTTTGTCAGGCGTGATATTTCCGAGCAGCTTGCAGACGCTGACCTTTGGAAATGTCTTTAATCAGAGTTTAGCTGGTGTGGCGCTGCCAAACAACCTGCAAACGTTGAACTTCGAAAATTTGTTCAACCAGAGTTTTGAAGGTGTCACTTTGCCAAGCAGTCTGCAGAAGTTGACCTTTGGAGATCGCTCCCGTCAGCAATTGGATTCATTGGAAGGCGTTCTTTTTCCCAGCGATTTGCGGCAAATCCGCTGGCGTGGTTTGTCCATCGACATCTTAGGGTCAGTGTGAAGTAAGACATTTCTGACAGGTCTGTCACTCTGCAGCTGCTTCGAAAAGACAAAAAGAAGCTTTGGCCAGCATAGAAAATGAGCACTGCTGGTACGCGCAAGTCCACAACTGTTCTTTGTACCGTCTTTGTGTTTTTGATGTTTTTGAGATATTGTTGATGTCCCATGATACTTTATGACTCTACTTCCTGCTCCTTTGCTTCTTTGCTTCCTGTCTTTACTGCTGTCTCTTTGTTTTTCATTTTCTATTGCTTTATTCTGTTCTGTTTGTATCCTAAATGAAACCCTAGAGAGACTCTAGGTGAAACCCAAAGAAACCCTAAAGAAATCCTGATAAGACACCCTACATTAAAACCTAAATGAACCCTAAAGAAACCATAAATGAACCCTGAAGAAATCATAAATTAATCCTAAAGAAACTTTAAATGAAACCCTAAAGAAACTTTAAATGACACCCTAAATGACATCCCAAAGAAACCCTAAACAACACTCTGAAAAAACTAAATGAAACCTTAACTGACACCTTGGCTGAAACCCTAAATTGACACCCTAAAGAAAACCCCTAAATTGACACCTAAATGAAACCCTAAAGAAACCCTAAAGAAACCCTAAATGACACCCTAAATGAAACCCTAAAGGAACCCTAAAGGAACCCACTGGAACGTTTAGAAATCGTGAACAAAATCCTGATAAGAAACCCTGGAATGAAACCGGAAATTGAAACCCTAAATTGAAACCCTAAAGAAACCTTAAATGAAACCCTAAAGACACTCTAAATGAAACCCTAAAGAAACCTTAAATGAGACCCTAAATGAAACCCAAACTGAAACGCTAAAGAAACCCTAAATGAAACCCTAAATGAAACCCTAAGCGAAACCCTAAACGAAACCCTAAAGAAACCCTAAATGACACCCTAAATGAAACCCTAAAGGAACCCTAAAGGAACCCACTTGAACGTTTAGAAATCGTGAACAGAAATCCTGATAAGAAACCCTGGAATGACACCCTAAATGAAACCCTAAAGAAACCCTACATGAAACCCTAGAGAAGCCCTAAAGAAACTCTATATAAATGAAACCCTAAAGAAGCCTTAAATGAGACCCTAAATGAAACCCTAAAGAAACCCTAAATGACATCCTAAATGAAACCCTAAAGGAACCCACTTGAACGTTTAGAAATCGTTAAAAAAATCCTGATAAGAAACCCTGGAATGAAACCCTAAAGAAAGCTTAAATGAAACCTTAAATGAAACCCTAAAGAAGCCCTAAATGACACCCTAAATGAAACCCTGGAGAAGCCCTAAAGAAACTCTAAATGAAACCCGAAAGAAACCTTAAATTTAAATGAGACCCTAAATGAAACCCAAACTGAAACCCCAAATAAACCCTAAATGAAACCCTAAATGAAACCCTAAAGAAGCCCTAAAGAAACCCATTTGAACGTTTAGAACTCCTGATATGAAATCCTGATAAGAGACCCTACATGAAACCGGAAGAAAACCTAAATGAAACTCTAAAGAAACCCGAACCCTAAAGAAACCCTAAATGAAACCCTAAATGAAACCCCAAATGAAGCCCTAAATAAAACCCTAAATGAAACCCTAAATGAAACCTTAAATGAAACCCCAAATGAAAGCCTAAAGAACCCTCAAGAGACCCACATGAACGTTTGAAGCACCAAAATGTAGCAAATACCATGCAAATGAGAAGTTGAAATGCCAAAATATGACAAATACCATGCAAAATGGAAGGCGAACATGGCCAAATGTACCAAATACCATGCAAAATGCAAAGTGACCATGCCAAAATGCAGCAAATACCATGCAAAACGACAGGTTCTAGTTCCAAACTGTTGCAAATACAAGGCAAATGGTACCGGGAAAGAAAGCCACTCATGGACCACATGGGTCATGGCACCGAGGTGCTCGAGCCTCTCATGACTTCCTCTTCGGCCTCCCGGTCCCTGGGCAATCCGTCGATCCGTCGACCTGCCACACCGCGGTGTCATCATGGCCATGGCTGGGAAATTTGCGATCGAAAGCGATGTTTTTTCCATCCGAAGATCCTAAAGTTATCCTTAAAACCTTGGAATATCTTGGTTTTTTTCGTAAGTTTTTGGGTTCCACATGGTTCCACCCGAAAAAATGTCTGAACTAAGAATTCCATAGAAATTCGCCCAAACTGCCGAGCAGAAAAATCAGTGAGGCCAAGCCCATGCCTGCCTCAGCTGTGGCATGGCTTCGTGGCACCTCAGAGGAGGAGTCCTTGTGATGGCCTGATTCTGGAGTTTGATGGATTTGTTCGACAAAACCACTTCTATTGACACCTCTGCGGAGTTTGTTGGGGCACTGGAGATGCAGAGAGGCTGAGCATGATCGGGTGAAGGTGGAAGAAGCTGCCGCAGGGTGACCCCGTGATTTGTTCTGGCTGCCGGAATTTGGGTAGCGATGGACCACCAAGACAGGAATGTGGTCACAGAAGACCGGTTGGAATTTGAACGCAGAATGGAGAGAAACACATCGTCTGAGTGCCGAGCAGAGGGCTGGAGGATCCCAGCTGCTATGATGTTTGTGCTCGTTACAGCCAGATATTTTCATACTGAAGCCGCAAGAACTTCCAGTGTCTTTGACACTTTGATCATCAGCTTACAACTGTTACTGGCTATTGGGCGAGCTGTTCCAAGCCAGAGATGATGGAGACACAGACACACACACACACAATCTGTTGGAGCCAAAGAGCCCCCAAAACCTACGTGACCCGGGTATGTTGGGGTGAAGATGCTGCCAGCTGCCAACTGCCATTTTCGTTGGTGTGGGTGTGTGTATGATGAGCTAAGTGGTCAACATCACCATGAAACAAATGAAGTACTGCACATGTTTTTCCACTATTAAACATCCTATATCACTTTGTGTCACTTTATGAAACTGCTGACAGGGCCAGCAGGCTCGTCAAGCTGTGAGACCACTCAAGGATATATTGACTTGTTGATGGTCTCTCTTTGAAATGGCACTTGACTCAACTTGACATTTGAGATGGTCACGAAGCCGTTGGCTATTCTCTGATTTTTACACCTGGACCCCCTGGAACATCCTGGAACCCTAAGGCTTGGAAGGTTCCCAGTGTTTTGGGGCAGATTTGGTCAGACCCATCCCAGTTTGGAGGCGCCTATCGCCCGCCTGAGCCCACTGGCGCAGCAGGTGAAGGGGCAGCGTTTTTTACAGCTGGCCGTCACAAGTTTCCACTTCAGGTCAGAGTTTTTGCCAACCTACACATGTTGGGAAATTTTACAAGTTTGACAAAATTTGACAAATTTTGTACCAAAATCAACTTCTCAGCATTTTTCGCCCAAGTTCAATGAGCTTCACCCAGATTCCGCAGCCCTGGGTCTCTGGGAGGCTCGCCAGCCTTCGCTCAGCCCACGGCCAAGAGCCGCGTCGCTCCCACAATCCGCCCAGCGCTGCGGCCCGCGCTGCGGCCGGCGCTGCGGCCCGCGCTGCGGCCGGCGGCGGTTAAGCCCGCGCTGCCGATAGGAGCGCCGCCGCCTGCGGAGGGCAAGGGCAACTGTCCTCGGCCGCAACAGCTCCAGTTGCCCAAGGGCAAACCTCCGCTGAGCAGCCAAGGACTGCTGGGGCGCGTGGGATCGGCACTCAAGGAACCCGCACAAGTTGGTCATGATTTTGTGTTAAACCATTAGCTATTCAACCCTTATCTTTGGGTTGTCCGGTGATTTCGGTAGCTCCCCCTTGCGGGTGAAGATTGTATTCTTTGGCCTGCCGCAAACATTTCTTTTCCCTGACTTTCATGATCCGGATCCCTGGCTACTAGTATCTATGTAGCGTCCTTATCATATTTCAGATGGCTAAGCCACTGGACGAGCATCCCAGGAATCGTGAGTCAGGAAGCATGATGAATAGCTGAATAGCTCCACATAAGACATAGCTCCCCACCTGAGGGTTATCTCATGTAGCCTGAACCATAAACCACACTTCCTCCAGGAGATGCATGGAGCACCTCTGCTGATCCGCCGCAGGCGGCAGCCCGGCAGATCCATTGGTGAGACATTGAGATGGGGGGTTGCTGATAAGAAAAAGGTGTGTATTGATTGTTGATTGTATTTGAATGTATTTGGTATGGAACCCAAATGAGAGGTTTGATGCAGAACACGGAGGAAACTGAAGGGTTATACAACAAACGGAAACGAGGGTCTTTCGTGTTTCAGGTCTAGTGTACATACGTGTATAGACCCATTTATATACGCATATACACACATACATGCACATACACGTACACATACACGTACACGTACACGTACATCTATATACACATAGATATGCCCAAACACCTGCACATACACATACACGTACACGTAAACGTACACGTCCATCTACACATAGCTTTGCACAAACACGTACACATACATTAATATATTATGCATCATATACATCATACATTGTACATTGTACATTATACATTATTACATTATACGTACTATACATGATACATCATACATTAGACATTGGACATTATCAACTTGCATATCATACATACGCACATACTCCTGTAGATGTATATTATGTAAGTATACATATAGATATAGATATACATACACACGCGTAGACACACACACATACGATCATGAACAGTATATAATGTAACAGTACATAGGGACATCAAATGGGCCCTAGGATAGTTTTCATTCAAGAACAACTTGGATCTGCTGGACACATCTAAACAACTTGGATCAGGCAGGTTGCTCCTTTGATTGTTGACTCAACATTTGGCAGTTGCCCCCGTTTTTTTTTTGCACAGAATATTGCAAACAGAGATGGATCAGATCAGATCAACCTTGTTTTGGTTGGACAACACGCCATTTGTCGCAACTTTTGGAGGCAAAACAATACGTATCCGTTAGGTATCACAGCAAAAAAGCATTCTTGAAGGAGTATCCACATAATCTTAGTATGCGTGATGGGCTTGTGTTTACCCCTTGCCCGGTCGTTTCTTGCCCGGCACAGCCGCGATTTTTTTCTCTGGAGGTCGAGGACAGTTCTGCAGGCCATTTCAGGGGGACCGTCCAGGGGGCCCTATCCAATACATTGGGGATGTGTCATTGATAATATTGATAAATGATGGTTGGTTGATGACCAGTTGGGAGATTATACTATCGAATAATTTTCGGGAGTATAATAAAATCATATAAAATCCACAATTCACAATAGGGAATCCCGATAAACGAGCAGTATGATGGAATAACAGAAGGGTTTGAACACTGGTCAAGTGATTGCATTTCCCGATCATCTGCAATACTCACGGAGGGTTTCGATTGGGGGGTATTTGGTTTTTGAGGGGAAGGGGATTACCTATAGAGCTGGAATGCTCGTGCTCAACAGGGCGGTTTCAGTGGGTGGAAACCACCCCCCATCAAAGATTTGATGAATTCCGCACCTCTTTCAGGAGAACAAGCAACACAAGGTTCAGTTGTCATCAGTTGTCATCAGTTGTCATCCTGAATTCTGCCATTTCTTGTGAGGAGAACACATGTCAGAACAATGATGCTCCCTTGCATGGCATGTGTTTTTTCCCCAGATTTTGGAACGGGACACGTGACATCCAGATCAAGTGAAATAGCCGGGATTTTTGTGACCAAGAGCCTTTAATGAAGAGCCCAAGCGCCATGCCATGGCTACATCACCTGAGTAAAGAACTCTTGGTGCGAGTGCTGGATCTTTCATCAGACAAGTCAGTGCTAGAGCTTACGGCGGCCTCTCGTGCCGTGAAGACCGAAGTGGAAGAATGCAGACCGCTTGGCAGTGAAGGCTCCTGGCGACATCCGGAAGGTACATGGAACATGTCTGGAATCTGGAGGTTTCTTGGCTTGGGAGACCTCAAGTCGATTCCATCGGTGACCCTATACTGCGAAGTGGAGTTCCAGAATGTGGTAGAGGCCCTGACCTTTCTGAAAGCTGCCAAGAACCTTGCAGCTGAGACCATCGATGGTCAAGTGAGTTTCAGCAAATGTTTCTTTGAAGCGGAGGACGTGTCTGATCTTTTCGAGGCAGTTCAAAATCCTGAAAACCCTGAGGAACTGCAGTTTGACTGTGAGGCCACCTGGTGCTCAGCAGTCAAGCCATTTAGGATGTTCGCCTTCGCAGATGAGCGTTTTGAATCTCCCTGGATAAACATCAGCATTGAGAAGCTTCCCGAGGAAACAGACAAATTGCCAGAGCGCATTGCGCTTTGCGTCAACAGCCTCTTGCTGCCAGGGCTAAGGCTGCTTGCTGAGACTGAGGACAAAGATGACGGAGTTGTCATAAATTATGATCTTGACGGTCAGTCTCCATTGACAGAGTACGTGCTGAACAGCAGACCGCTTCCGATGTTTTTTGGTTTCAAGCAGTTAACTGCTCAGGCCTCTACCTAGGACTACCAGCTAGGAGACAGCTTGGCAGAAGCCTGGGCATCGAGGGGAACAAAAGGTTGACTTTCTGAAGCTGCATCTATGCCAGAAATCAGCCGTTGGGTGGGAGTTTGAAGGTTGAGATCTTCAATTGCAACATGCTTTAGACATCCAAAAACTGAATGTGTTCAGCTTGGGTGTACTCCAACTTTGGGTTCCATTTTTAGGAGTAGCTTGTAGGCTCCCTGACTACGCCGTCCAAATATCCAAGGGTTAGCACGCGACTTGACACAAAGGCAGCAGGCTAGGTTGTAAGACGAAGCGAATGAAATGATGAGAGAGTGCTTGCGGGTGCAGCCCAGATAGTACGTGTTCAAATGTGTTCAATATTCATGGTTATAGTATATTATAAAACTATCAAACACTTATCTATGGGATATCTGCAGTTGTATATGGCTTATAATCCAGTCTTTTTTAGTGGGATGCACATCCCGATGGTAGCAGTAGGTGAACATCTTGTGATAAACCTGTTTGCTAAGCAGCAGCTCTTGGCAACACAGGGGGAATTGGGGGACTACCCATTCGAAAGGTTTATCAGATACTGGTAGATATATAACTACCATTGTGCAACTACCATATCTACCATCAAAAAACAACTGCCCCAGGCACCAGCTTGTCCCATTTACAACTGGGTTTACCTTCCCCCTAAATGATTAACTATACCAAATAAGGGACCGCAAATGAATGGTTTCAGTACTAAAACCCCAGAGTGTCGGGGGTAATATTCGGGTGAAGGGATTAGCATGGACCACCTTATTCCCACAGGTGCATGGACTACGCGTACCGGTGACGCCTTGACGCAGGTTTCAGGACCACCAATCAGAGGCCGATTCCGAAAGCACCGCTCGGTTCGGAAACAGCTGTGGCGAAGAGTCTGTCTTCTAGTGATGCTTTCCCGAGATGTTTCAGGTGTTACGGCCTTCAGCTGTCTTTCCACACAGTTAAATATATATACATATATATAGTTATATATTTATTATATATATTTATTGTATATATATTTATTATATATATTTATTGTATATATTTATTATATATATATTACATATATTTACTATAATATACATATAATATCTATTGTTTTTTTGTAGTTTGCCGACTGAAAATTTGGTATCACCCTCCAAACGGCAATATTTGAATAGGGAAATGATGATTGACCAGTGGATGATTTGAACGGCCTCAATCTTTCGACAGGCGTGAAGCGGAAGGTCACTACCCCAGTCGGGGGGCTTGGAAACTGGGGGTTTTCGTCCGGCGATTTTAAGCGGTTTTGTGGAGAAATCCTGAACAGTTCGACGATTTCCCCATTTTTTCGGAGCTTTATGCATACCCTCTGGTAAACTAACATAGCTATTGAAAATGGCCATGGAAATAGTGGATTTACCCATTAAAAATAGTGATTATCCATAGCTATGTTAGTTTACCAGAGGGTAAATCCACCATGCCATGATTGATTACTGAAGGTGTTTACCCCGGTAAAGGAGGTTTCAGGTTGGGATGAAAGGCACATTGATTTTTTTTCTCCAAAACATTGGACGTCCTAAAAACCAGAAACATCAGAAACACCGTGAGATGATCCAATCTTTGTCATCACTGGGCCTGGCCGGTTTTGTGCATCGACAACCATCCCTGCTTGGGGTCATGATCCCAGATGGGCCCATCGACACATTTTTCAATGGGCCCAATGCAGCAGAGTTTGGGATCCCTCAGATATCCACCATTTCAGATTAAACAAATCATGGCAGGTTGAGTCGGTGTTTAGCCCCGTGAATGCTGTCAACGGAGAGGCATGGACGACCTTTTACAGGCCCCCCAAAAGTAGATGCAATAGTCGGCAATAGTGTTTCCTCATGTTTCCTGTCTATTCTTGATGGTGGTTATGGTTTAGGTATTTTTTTGCATCTGGATCTTTTTGGGGATCTGTATGGCCCTAAACCGTGAACCATGGAAGTTTTGATGCTGCAGCTGGCGAAAGCCCCCCAGACGTGCCTTGTTGTGCGTCCTGGCTAGTGGTCAAAGGATAAAAGGCCGGTTATAACATTTTGTACCTGGGTTTTGACCATTCTATACCCTACTAGTTATAAAATGTTATAAACTAAATCATGAGCTCTTTGCTAAGCAGCCAGACGCTTCGATCGCAGACGCTGAGAGTGTCCACATTCAACAGCGACAGGACCGGAAGACTGTACTGGTCACTGCATGTGAGTGAACCAGTGATCCGATGACTCAACAACCATTTCCTAGAAAAAACCTTGACTGAGCTACAGCAAGGGGTTCATTTGCTCTGCAACATCATCCCCATTCCTGTGGGAAACCTGGGCCACCCGCCTTGTGTGGGCTCTACTTGTTAGTAATTGTCCACATACGAAACGACTTTGAACACTGCAGGTCCTCATCCAAAGTTTGGTATTTGCCAATTAGTCAATAGGAAATCAATATGGGTATGGGTCAATACCTATAGATACATTTTTAGTGGGATGAACATCCATTTAAGCAATTTTGATGTTCACCAGGGGTACGAGGTTTTGACCCACTGCCATATAAATCAAGTATGTTGATTCAGATAGAGTCAATAGACAATAGCCTCAGGTCAATCTCAATAAATCATATGCCAGGAACGGCTCCTTTGCGCCGCCTGAAGCTGCTGAGGAAGGCCCATTGATGGGTCCTGCGAGTCCTGCGTGGCTATTCAAAATCATCTATCAATGGACTATAAATGGGAAAAACATCACTATAAATGAGTTTTTTTTAAATATAATAATAGTCCACTTATATCCATTGATAGGGGATTGAAATGGGACATTTTCATACATTTTTCTACTGCCATTGTTTACCGGAGAGTGGATGATGGAAGTGGCGGATGTTGAAGCCTGCATTCATCAACTCTGGGTCAAGTGGTAAAATAAAGAAGAATTGGAAAAAAATCAAAAAAAAGGAAAAAAAAAGAAGGAAAAAAAAAAAAGAAGAAAAGAATACAAAGGACAGTGAGGCCTTTGCTGAAAGGTCCTCCGAATTCATCTCCGTGACGGAGAAAACAAAAAAAAAACAAGAGGAGCTTTGCCTCCCACAATAAGCTGCTGGCTGGCTGTTGCTTGCGACTGCTGTGCTTTTTTGCCGTGCTCAGTCCTGTGACAGCAAACTCGAAGTCTCTAAGTTCTCCTGAACATGAGGTATACTTTGACGATACCTTGTCAAACACTGGCCTGTTGTTGAATGGCCCCCATAGGAGCCCCAGTTGTTCGGTAGGTGATTTTCCCTGCCATGGCACTGGCGTTCCTGAGTGTGTTGCGGTAGTTTTAGCTGAAGCATGCCATGGTCAGAGCTTGGCCTTCGATGGCGCTGGTGGAGCACTTCGTGGTGCCACTGGGCTTTGGCGGAAAACTTGGAAACAGGGATGGCTGGATAATACGCTATCACGTGGAATTTTTCTTTTTGGGGTCCTGGGTAAGCTGGTGGATTGGGTAGTGAGGTTCCTTCTCCTCCTTGGTGGTTCTCCCAGGTCTACGCCGAAAGGCAAAAAACGCAGGGTGAAATGTTTGAAAAACAGTGAGCTGCATGCTGCACGTTTTGCACATGACATGAGAGGTTTTGTCCAAAGGTGGCGGCTTTTTCATGTTGCAACTGCTGGAAAATGGATCGGAAGAAGACGGATGCCGAAAAAGCATGTGGATCACAGTCGTAAATTTCTGATTCGAATTTTGCATTTGAAGGGAAAAAAGAAATGGGCTAGGAAACTTGAGTGCTTCGTGACTAACAAGTCGCGTGAAGCCCGCCTGGTCCGGGACTACTGTGGCATGGTTCGTGAATCCAAAGTGGTTCCCATGTCCAGGGAATGGTCTGAAGCTTTGAAAGGGGGTGCCTATGGCGCTCATATGACAAAACGAAAACGAAAAACACGTCCTTCATCGGGCACTGAGGGTGATGGGTCCTTGGCTGGGGCGCTGCAGTCCTTTTTGCAGAAATGGGAAGCGGGGGCCCCAACTAAGGTTCGGAAGACTGAGAGTAAGCAGAAAAACAATGATACGACGCTTGCTTCGCAACTTTTGGTGGTTTTGCAGCAGTGCATGGAAAATCAGCAACAGGATCATGTTGTGGCTCAAAAAATTAAGTCAACATTAGGACAATGGCAGAGGGACAGTCCCGGGAAGCAACAAACGTGGACTGAATCGTGGACTCTGAATCAACCGGTGACTCCTCAGACCAAGTGGCATGGCTCCTACGGAAGCAATAAAAATGACGAACTCCAACGGTCCTCTAAACGACCACGTGTTGTTGTCAGTAATGATAATACACATGACTCAAGCGCCTCGAGACAGAGACAGGATGAAGAGATCAAGAAAACCTTGCCGTGTGGGTTGGTGCCAAATGAATGGTCTGTACCACCTAAAATTGTCGGCAAAGGCCCTCTGATTGCTGCTGTTAGGAAAGGGGTTTCGGTGCCGGGTAACTTTGTGTTTGTACATGACGAGGAGGATGCACAGGAAATCAAGGACATTTGGCAGAGCCTCAATCTTCAAACGCCTCTCACTGTTGCTCGGTTGGGAAGCCATGGAGGGTTAGGAGCTACTTTTCTCAGTGCCTCAGTTAGATGGCCAGGGTCACGCAATGCCAGTCTCCAATACATGGCAACTTGGCGCCTTGGCAGTGAAACAGGAATGATTAAGCGAAAAGACGCAAAATCTACTGACTTGGCCAGGTTCTCTCCAGGAGAAAAGGTGTTTGTCCGAATTTCAGCTCCGAGCCATTATCGGCGTGCCTTTTTGCATGACGGTGATGAGGACAGCGCATCTAAGGTCCTTTGTGAATTGGCCACATGGCAGCAAATCCCGGTGGCCATCCTGGCAGGAGGCAATTGGAAATGGGAATGGGGTAAATGTAGTGAACAATTGGTTGGTCACCTGAAGATGTCTGTTGCAAATGCCTCTAAGCTTGAAGGGGGGTCTGGGAAAAATGGCATCTTCGTGACCCGTACTAATGTTCATCAAAGACAAGAGGAAGTTTTTTGGGTGGAAAAGCAATCAGGAGAATCCAGTGAAGATTATCACTCCCGTGTGCTGCAATTGGCTGAGTCAAGAAAGCAATCTTTGAAGTATCGTAGGAATGGAGGGCACGACCTGGGGGTCGCAAGGCTCCAAAATGATCCTCAGAAACAGGCCCTTCTCACTGTGGATGTTCAGGGCATACCAAAAAGTTGGGATGGGGAAGATGTCACGTCCTTTCTGAGAGAAGAGAAATGGTCAGAAGTCAGTGTGGTCCATAGAAGGCGGGCAGGGAAAGGCAATTTTCGATGGACTATGAAAGGCAAACCTCCTGGGACTGACAAGGTTGGCCCATGGAGCTATGTGGACGAAAAGGAGGGTGAATGGATGGTTGTGGTGTCCCGGGTCGCTTGGACTCATCGAACCCCGGATTCTCTCTCAGTTCGACCTCCCAGACATGGTCCTTGGACTCGACATAATGAGCAAGGCAGTTCGCTGGAAACAAAAGCCAAGCCATCTACGCCTAAAGATGACGTGGCCCTGACTGAGAAGGACGAGGAGGAGACCCAAACGCAAACTGCGCGTGATCGCAGTCGAAGTCCCATCAAAGCAGCTGCAAAAGCTAAGGAACCTGTGGAAGCTCCTAGCCTCAAAATCTCCAAAACCGAGTTGCAACGGTTAGAACAAGAAGGTTGGCAGCGAATCAGGAGGGTAACGGTGATTGCGGATACCGCTCCATTACAGCTGCTCTGGCTTGGGCCAAGGATGGTGTCCAGCTTAGTCCTGAAGAGTCCAAAAGAGAAGGAGGTGTCTTGCGATCACAGGCTTTATCTCCCATACGGCGGAATCTCACTAAATACAAGCCTTGTTTGATTCCTGATGTGGGGGTTCCTCCTGAGGCTACGGTTGATGAAAGTGTTCACAATCAAAAGATTCAAGAATTCATGACTAAGCATGCCTTGCCCACGACTTGGATTAATGGCATTTTGCTGCAGGCATGCTCTGAAACTTTGGGAGCGCCAATCGTGTGTTGGTGGAAAACAAAGAAGGACGTGTGGAAGCGCCACACGTGTGCGCCCGCATTCGACCAGCACGGATGCGCCAAGATGGCGAAGAATGCTAAAGTTCTGGTTCTGACCTTAGAAAACGAACATTATACCTGGGTCAAGCCACCGGCAAATCATAACATACCCCGCCAGTGGCTTCAAGAAACTGTGCCTCCTGACCCTAGTGTCTTGGCTGGGGCAGCAAAAAGGCTGAGCGCTTCTGGGGCGCTTAGTTCTCGGGTCACTCCCTCAGTGCGTTCCTTGCAGTCACGGCCCTCAGTTGGGAACATTGAGCCAGTTAAGGACGTAAACAATCAGGTCACTTTCAAAGAAAACACTGCAAGGAGTTCTGTCAAAACGCCATCGGTCCATACTTTGAAGGAAGCCACCGATTCACTTCCGGACAAGGGATTAAGGGTTGAAACCAACGTGGACAAAAGCTGGGTTGTTCGGGGGGCGGAGTCCAAAGTGGCTCCTTCAGTCCACACGATTCAGTCCGGTCAAACGCTGCTTGCGTTGAAGTCCGGGGAGCAAGAACCGAGCAGCAGTTCGGGTAGCAAAGTGGCTGGCAGTCATGTTGAGGATGTTTCATGTCATACATGGACTGAGGCATTAAGGTTGCTCCAGAAGGTTCAAAATAATATCAACATGCAGAATCTGAGAGAGGGTAGCGTTGGAGTTCTTCAGTCATGCTTGCTGCTGTGTAGTTCCTTAACCAGAGATCTCAACGATGAACTGGCCAAGGCAATTGAAGCAACTAAGGTAGACGAGGACAAAATTTGCATCCCACAGACGGGACAAGTCAAAAGGAAACGGCTGTGGATGAAACAACCTCCACCGGGTCATTTGGCAGTTGAAAAACCCCCTGTTGGTGTCCCTCTTAAAGAAGCTTATTCGTGGAAGTGCAATTTGTGTGACTATACTTTGTCCGAAAGAAACAAGGGGACCTTCTTCAGTCGAAAATCTAGACATATCAACAAGGTTCATCCCGACCAAAAACACTTGGTGGCGGAACGTAGACAGACGTATCCGCTCATTGAGGCCAGTGACATTCCCTTCAGTGCTCGTAATTGGACATGTGCTAAGTGTAATCTCGGGTTGCCTTGGCTTCCACAATCTCAGTTGGAGCGAAGCCGGGACGCACATCTTAAAAAGTGCGCCCCTGGATACACGGGGAAACAAAATTTTGCAAAGCTCCGGTCAGGGACGCATAAAAATCACATGTCTTACAGGCTATATGCTCGGAAAAAGACAGGGTGGCACTCCGCTGAGTGGCGGGCACAGCGCCGGAAAGAAGCAGCTGAGAAAGGACATGATTTGCAATCATTTGTACCGTCGGACACTCTTTTCAAAACACAGCCATTGCGATTTACTTGTCAAGGTTGCAAACGGTTGCAAATTGAGACTGATGTTTTTAGGCGGAAACCGTGTAAGCCTAACAGGTACCCAGATGCGAAAGGATGGCGTGCTTTGCGGACTAAGGCAACGGATGAGTCCATGCAAACCTTGATGGCCATTTGGCAATGGGGAAAAAAAGAAGTCAGACACATGGAAAATAAACTTCGGCAGGACAGACTCAGAGGACGCGCTAAGGAATTGAGCAGGGCCAATGTCCAGCTGCGAAGTGTTGAACAAAAGGCATGGTTCGTTCAGCTCCCTGAGGAGGGCGTTGGAAACCAAGGATCGGAGGGAGGATGGCAACGAGACTTGGTCGAGGAAGGAGTGGAGCCCAATCCAGGCCCACGGCAGCGTCAAAGAAGCTCAAGTGAACTCCGCATTCTGCAGCTTAACGTCAATGGCCGTGAAAATTTGTGGAACTTGGGGAACCACCTTGACACGTACAATGTCGACGTGATTTGTCTTCAGGAAACGCACATGAATCAAGCACAATCTAATAATTTTGCCACTGCCATGTTCCGAAAAGGTTGGGTGGTCCATGCTATTCCTACCGAAAAACGATGTGGAATCATGACCATGGTCAAAAAGACCCTAAGGAGTCGCATCTTGCACAAGATCAGTCAAGATGGAGGGCAGTTTTTAGCTACTCAGGTTGGTCAAGTCACGGTGGGAAACTTGTATGCTGCCCATCACAGGGCCAGAACGGAGTGCCTGGCTGAGGTTTTCGACCTGATTCAGGTTTGGGGGCAGTGGCCGTGGGTGGTGACAGGGGATTGGAATGATGAACCAAGTCAATCTCCTTTGGCAATGGGCCTCCAAGCCTGTGGCCATGCTATTTGTTTACCGCCCGCGGACATCGGCAGTAGATGGGAAAGCCATAGACAGATTGACTATTTCATCTCTAATTGCTCCTTTAATACGCAAACGTTGGATACTCATGAGGACCGTTGGAGTGATCATAGGGCTTTTCAGGGTTGTGTTAGGACTCCTTCACCTGCTGAGGTGAACGAAAAATTTGAAATGGTACCTACCAACAAGTATTGCCCAAAGGACCCTGCGGACTTGTTCCGGTGGACTGAGGTCTTGGATACGGGTTGGGATAGGGTCAAGGAAGCGTGGGGGACTTGGTTGGCCGGTTGGGCCAGCCGGGTCGAACAGACTCCGTCTGAAGTTCCTCGGCAAGAAAAACAAGCCATGGTGGATCAAATTTGGAGGGAGTTCAATTTCCATTTGGAAGAGTTTTTGCAAAAACAGGCGGTTCAGGCCGAGCAGATGGGTGTGGGCATGCGCTGTCACAAAAAACCCCAAAGACGCAAATGTGATCTCCCCAAAATTCGTCGGGTCCCTTTGGTTTTAAACCGTGACTATCCTTCGCATTCTTCGAATAAAATCAGGGTCTGGATTCGGTTGTGGGGTCGATTGTGTGAAGCTGAAAGGCTTCAGCAGGTTGACTGTTCTGATTTTGAAGTGAAACAGCTGTGGAAGAAAATTGTCAGGTGTCGCTATTTCAAACATGGCATGACTGCAGCAGATGCTGCGACTGAGGTCCAAAATCTTTTGGCTGAGACGCAGAAGACCAGGCTTCAAGCATGGAAAAAGAAACTTAGGGATGATTCCACCTTGGTTTTCAAATGGGTCCGGCAAAAGCCTGCGAGCCCGACGATCAATATTTTTGATGACGAAAATGACGCGGGGGCTCCCGCGAGCGATTCGGCTCAGGCTGCTTTAGTTGTCATCAAAGATTTTTGGCGTAGAGTTTGGGATCGTGACATGTCCACGGAAACTGACACGCAGCAGTACCTTGGGGAATTTGCTGAACCATCGGGGGCCCCGCAGCAGTGGCCAGCCATCACAGGTGGAGCCTTGTGTGTTGCCGCTATTAAGCAAAAACATAAAGCGGCTGGACCGGATGGCTGGATAGGTAATGAAGTTTTTGCTTTCCCTTTAAAAATCTGGAGCGACTTGGCGCCAGTGTTTGTCTTTTTTGAAAAGCTTCAGGCGTTCCCTTCAGCTTGGAGCCATATTGCTCAGATTCACTTGGCCAAAGAAGACGGAGTTCGTCTGATTGATGGCGCAACGCCTGCGTCGCGACTAAGGCCCATCTCCCTGATGAGTGTGTGGTGGCGAATCTACTGCACGGCTCGTCTCAGGGGCGACCAGGAACAACAGTGGTTATCCCATCATCTTGTGTCCAGTCAACATGGAGGCCGAAGAAACCACGATGCCTCATCTGCTTTTACTGAGTTGGGGGAGAAATTTGCCTTGGGATGGTATATTGGAACTCTGGACTTAAGCAAGGCGTTCGATTTTGTAACCCCAAGCAGAGCTGCGCAGACCTTGAAATGGCATGGATTTCCTCATGGATTGGCTGATGCTATTGAAATCTTGTGGAGTACCCAGAGGAGGTACTTAACATGGCAAAATGAAGTGCTGCCGCAGCCTGAGAGAGTGGCAACGTCAATGCCACAAGGGGACAGTCTGTCGCCTCGGGTGTTGAACTTGTTGCTTAGCACGCCCACGCGTGCCATTTTGTCCCAGGAGCCAGAGACTCGGGTGGTGGTGTTTATAGATGATCGCAGTTGGGCATCTCGCACTCTAGCTTCTTTCATCCGTACCCTTCAAAGATGGAGGGAGCACTCTCAACATTTGGGATTTAGAGAAAACATGAATAAAAGTCAGTTCACACATAGGGATCCTCAGAAACGACGTGATATGGGTCGCAATCAGGTCTTGCAGAGCCATGTGGTTGATAATATTTGCGTTTTGGGTGCGCATTTGGGTGTGGGAGAGCACACTCGAAAGGAAAAACAAAGACTGACCAAGGCCTTCGAATGTGCCAGTAAGGTTCATGCGGCTCCTGTGACAGCTGCTGTCAGATCCTTTGTGGCCACTTGCGCTGCAACTGCTAAGGCTTCTTTTGGATGGCTGGCTCGGGCGCCAGTTCAAAAACATCTCAAAAAACTTGAAACAAGGCTTCGCAGAGCTGGATATGAACATCGCATGGCATCACCATGTTTGATTCGCATTGTGCTGGGCCATTGTCAAGATGTTTCTTTTTGTGCAGGCGTGGATGCGGTCATGGCTGTGTTTAGGAGAGTCATGAAGTCACATGTTCCATTACAAGACTGGGAAGTCAGTCAAGGGCCGGCCTATCGCATTCGCCGGTTTTTGAAGAGTTTGGGCTGGACGGTGGTAGCTCCGTGGGAATGGCACCATGAGGGGCTTAGGAAACATTTCACCTTGGACCCGACCAATCGTAGATTCATTTCTTTGGTTGACTGGGCTAGGCATCTGTTGCGGGAATCCTGGCGGTGTTTTTGGTGGGGTGAATATCTGAAATCTGAAAGGCATGAGGTTGACGATTTGCAAGGTTACCCTTATGACGAACGGATGGCAAAATCTGCTCGTGACTTGGCGCATGGCCAAGACGCCCTCACTGTCGGGGTGCTGGTTGGCGCGTTTGTCAGTCCTGGTTTTGCCAGCAAAATTCCGGGCTTCCAGGTGGAAAAATGTCCGTGGTGTGACTGTGAGGGATTTTTCCAGCACGTGGCTTGGGAGTGCCCGGCGTATCCTTATGAAAGACCAGCTTTGCCTGAATCCAGGATCACTCAACGACTGGGCTGGGGCTGCTCGATATCTTTGCAGCATCTTGCTAAGGTACGTGGTCTCATTCTTGAGGCCCGCTACTAAGGTACCACTGAGGTGCTTTGAGCCGTGTGCCTCCGGCGCTT
>Ga0126342_10008979_pt1:2500-17908 | contig 17908 bp, 14 predicted proteins | sample Cyp1metagenome_FD_92528 | JGI IMG/M metagenome (GOLD analysis project Ga0126342, IMG submission 92528) | Coral microbial communities from Lord Howe Island, Old Settlement Bay, Australia - Cyphastrea 1 metagenome | ecosystem: Host-associated > Invertebrates > Cnidaria > Coral ... | reverse complement strand
CGGTGCTGTCTTTCAGAGCCGTCACCTGCGTCTCGGTGCTGTCTTTCAGAGCATTCACAGCCTGGCCAAGAAAGGCTGTGGCTGACGCCAACAGAGCGGCTACAACAGTAAAGATGATGCTGGTGGCTGTCCCTGCGTCAATTCTAGTTCCTTCAGTGCTCATGGTTTGAGCCGTAGCCTCTTGACCACCCAGTAGCATCAACTGGATGGGCAATGCAGCAAGGAGGCTTTGCCGCTGGCCTACTCCGACCGCCGGAGGCGGAGCAAAGTCCTGCGGCATTGAGCACACCACAACCAGCAGACCAAGCAGCAACGAGCGAAGTGGTCGCTTCATGCCCTGCAAGTCAAGCTACCAAATGATCGAATTTGCAGTAAATTATGTTTGTGCCAAATCAGCTGCAGAAGCCCTTGCAACTTCAACGCAGTTGTGCGAACAATGCCCTGCTGAAAATCTTTACATCACACCAAAAACAGAAAACTGACCATCTGAGCAGCCCGACGCAACAAACGAAGAGGTAGCGGATGAAGTTGTAGACAGTGGGAAGTGCATGAGCGGAACACGAAAAACAGATGGAAGAACAATAGAAAGCAAGACCAACAAATTATAATAAAATGAAAACCCCAACAACCTCAACAAACCCTGAACCAAACAATGATATACCCTAAAATAACAAACAAGGATAAGATGAAACGTTTTTACCAAAAATGGCTTAGAACATACCAGACATAAAACATCAACACCAAGGAACAAATGTCCCCTCTTAACATAAAAACCATAACAGCCAACACATAACGCTGGGATGTCCTAGCATCCCCCTTTTACCATTTTTTCCCCCACCTTGTGCAGCCAAAATGATTTCCAGGATTCATCCAGTAAACTTAAAAAGCAGTTTCTTCGCTGAATGATGCTGAATGACTTTAGACCAGGTATCTGAAGATTCAACACACCACTGTCACTGACACTGAGAATTTTCCCACACGTGAGCGAACTCCTTCGCCAAGATTAAGCAGCACGAAGCAGCATCAGCCTCATCACTGCACGTCGATCTTTGTCGGGTTATGTCCATGTGCTACGTAACAATGTTAGATAATGTTGGTATCCAAGAATTATCAATACAACCACTGTACGATCCGAATGCAAAGAAAGATTCCAATGAATTCAATGCTCGGATCTTCACTGATCTTGACTGATCTTCACTGCACCCGACGAAAATGGCAAGCCATGCTGGTGGCGCCTGCTTCACGGCTTGATGGAGGGCAGTTTCCCCTTGTGAGTCCCATTCCTTGCCACAGATCCCAACACAGTCGCCGCTTCGCCACATGTTTTTATCGGTGCAGTGCCGGTCCTGCAGGGCTTCAAAGTCAGACCTCGCCAGCTGCAGCATCTGATTCCAAAAGATCACGGTCAACACATGGAAGGCCAAACAGCCAAACAAATGTGCTGAAAAACACACCAACAATAACAGTAGTTCAATCGATTATCAATTTTAATAATTAGATCAAGCCGTCTCAAACAGTCTCAGATTCTGCAAATTTATGCAACCACTGCAACAACATGTAACAAATCTGTAGTAAGTCTGTAACAAGTCTGTAACAACATGTCATGAATGTAACAATCACCGTGTCAAGTCAGTCAAGTCTTTGCGGCCTTGCCAGGATTGCCCGGCTCACCTCCACCATCCGACGCCTGGCGACAGACATGTTAGACAGATATGTGATATGTTAGTTAAATGGTTAGAAAATGGTTGTCCAGGTAGTTCAATGTGGCGGTGAATGTTGCTAAATTGCTGTTGATATTGTTACTGGATTGCATACAGTGATTGCCGCTCATTGCTCATTGATCTTTTGGACAAATCATTGCCGATAGGGCCATTTCTCACACAATGCGTCAAATCACGACCTTTGAACAAGTGAAGTCCTCATAAGGGCAAGAACCGTTTTAAAGCCCCATGTACTGCTCACAATTTGCGTGGACTATGCGAAGCATGTACCCTTCGTAGTGGTTTGCCACAATCACAAGCAAAAAGTATCAAACGATGGCAACATAGTCAATATAGTCAAAAGGGTTTTAACCAGGAGATGTCGAGGATCGCCTCACTGAGTGGTGCAATGGAGTGCCGCTATCATCTGTCCGATTCAATTCCTGACCGGGCGATCTGGCTAAAATTTGGGCAGCAAACTGTTGATTTTAAGGATTGATAAGTAAAGAAAAAAACATGTTTTGACCACTTGATTGCATTCAGAGTGAGCTGGCTGTACGGCACCACATGCAAACCTTTGATCAAAGACAGCAGTCCTGCACAGTCGCCTCTTGGACTCGCTCAAGGCAGTCAGCCTGATGGAGAATCATGGGTTTCCTGTGAATTTCGGACTGCCAAAGCTTTCAAGGAAGTTGACATGAAACCGTCGTCTTTGGCTTGACCAGCCATAATATTATACCATGATATACCATGTATTATTCTGTGAAATCGCAATATTCAACAATTTTGTCACACCTATGAATCTCTTAGTGCCCAATTTTGCACTTGCGCAGCCTCGCTTCCGAGCCGCCTCACTTCACAGAGACTGAGCCTTAGCAAAGTTCGAGCCAATCGGACAGAAATCCGAATCCCGAAGGTTCTGTCATCAACAGGGTCAAAAATGTTTAAATATCGAAAAATAGCACCTTGCTTCTCCTTGCTTCCAAGAAGTGCTCCACACGGTTGGGAAACAAAAAGCTGACCAGTCCCAGCAGCTCTTGTCTCATGGGCATCTTGGAGTATTGCGACCTGATCAGTTTTTCCCTGGAGCCCAGAGGTCTTCCCAGTAGTCGTATATCTACATGTTTTACATGTTCATGATCCAGCTTTTAGGCGAAACTCAAGTTCGGCCTGAAGGTGGTGGCGAGCTGCGCCAATGCCATGCTAGGTACAACCTGGTCCAGTTTTGGAAGTCATCCCAGCGCAAATCTTCGAGAGTGTTGTATAAGTTGCTGGGGGATGCCTAGCGAATGATGGGGGTTGTAACATGTTGAAACATGGATTGACCTGGAAATTCATTCTGCTGTCGTTGACTCTTGCTTCCTTCCAACGACACCGCTAAATCACAGTGGCTTGCCCTGCAGAAGTTTGGAGAAGATCGGTTGCTTGTCATTGCAATTAACAGTTACAGTGTGCATACTGTATATTACAATAATATTGTACTTGTCATTTCACTATGATGTATATGTAGTGATGTAGTGTGAGTAGTGTGTACATTGTAACTATATAATCATGTGTGCAGCGCAACCTCCTCCCACAGTCCCCCCACAGTCCCGCCTTCGCAGGCAGGCCTGGTAGTGGCCTTTCTAGGGATAGCCTAAGTGGATTCGGATATGCAAATATGGCCATATCGCCAGCCATGCTAGTCATATTTGGATCGAAATCATCAAAACATAATGATCACCTGGTTAAGCCAGTTTGGCCAAGTTGCTGATCACCTAGAAAGTGATGATTCCACCTAAAGTCTGTGGCCTCAGAATGACGAAGGCAGGACTCCAGCGTGAAGGTCAATCAAATTCGCTGGTTTCAAAATCCATTGCCCATGCGAAATTCAATGTGTCTTGGCTGTAGAGTAGATATGAATATGAGTATCCATCTCACTTACATGTCACACATTACTTCAGCGCTTCATATGTGGCAAAGCCTTCAGAGCAAAAAGAATGCATTGGCATTTACAGGACGTTGCTCGACAAAGACTTTCAACCACAGTTGAGAAATTGAAAGCCATGGAATGCCATGGAATGCCATGGAAGTCCCGGATTCCTGTTCCAGAACGGCCAGAACGATAGGGAATCAAAGGGATCAAAGGGTAACCAGTCACCAAGGTTTCGCCAAGTTGTCGCAGCCAGGGTACCAACACAGACTCCTGGGAACCCACGGTGCACGGCGTGCACGAAGATCATGATGATCATGTCTTCGAATTTGTATTCGCACTATGAACAATGACAACAATGACAACAATGACAACAATGACAACAATGACAACAATGACAACAACAACTCGATGTTGCAGCCTGAAAAGCCTGAAGAAACACCATCATGACATGACATTTCGATCATATCTCTGACATTATCTCACTGTCATTTTGGTTCTTCCACATGCCATGGTTGAAACATGGTATATGGGGTATGATCACCCCGTCACTATTTAGGGATTCCCTATATAATGGGTATGTTTTATCCCATACAGCATCTTTTATGGAAAATAATTTCGACTCACAATGGCTTTGTGAAAGATGCTACCCGAAACAGAAGTCCTCGTTTTTGGGGAAGGAATTGTACAGTGGCATTGCCTATCGCACGATGATAAGATGCCGACTGATCCAGTCCGGAAAGCTCTCAAGTTTGCAAGTCAGAACTGCCATGGATACAATGACTGAATTAAAAAATGAAGGAACGATTCAGCAGGTTAAAGTTGAAAGTGAGCTCTGAAGCTTGCACGAAAGGATTTGCAATCAAGGATCAATGCGGAGAGGCACACCACGTGCTCGTTTGAGTTTCAAACTCTAAAGCCTGAGATGCCTAGATCTTTTGCCCTGTTTGCATGAAGAGATGCTGGTGCTTTGCATGTTGCCCAGAGCCTTTGTAGGAGTCAGTTCCCCTCTTCACAGTGTACTCGCAGCGCTTGGCTGGACTCCTCCAATGAAACGCGAGGTATCCCAGCACTGCACAAAACCACAGTGAACTTCTGGTGGCGCACCTCGTTCTTCCTTGTGGCAGGGATCTGTATTCAGCAAATTGCTTGAGCAACAACGCTGCCAGCCGCACTCTTGAAACATCTTGAAACAAGAGCAGGAGTCTCTTTTGATTTGGGCTTAACACGTGTCCAAGTCCAGAAACCAAGGCTGGAGATTGTTGCAAAGCTTTTGTAACCTGCTGACCCATTGTTGAAGTCAGAACCCATCAAATCTCTCCATTTGCTTCATGTTCACCAAATGTTTCTACGGCGTGGGCTTGCCCTGCAACACCCAGGTGAAACTGCACGAGGTTGCCATGGAGTCTTTTAGAAATCCAAAGAAGAAGCTCGCCGTGATCATTTGTTCTGAAATGTGCAATTGTTCGGAAACTGTTCGCAATTCCTGCAAAGTTTTCATTGGTTTCTCTGACTTGATCTCTGGTCTGGTGGAATACAATATGCCAGGCTTCAAGCCACGATTTTTGCATGGTCCATCTGCAGCCACGTGGGACAGGCTCCGCGGGAATGCAGCACTGCGCAGAAGCTTTCAGGCCTTTCAGGACTTGAAACTCCACAAAAAGCCACACCATCTGCTCACCAGAACAATTCAGAACAATGACACAATCTCTTGCTTTCTCGGGTTTGTCACTTTGCCTTGTCACTTTTGTCACTTTTGGCACTTTTGGCATTGGTTGGCTTCAGATGTTCAGCTTTTCTTTTCTGGCCTCAGAGTTCATGCCCTCGCCCCTTGCTGGATCTCCACAGGCCACCAGCCATCCGAGGCCCCGACCCTTTGGAAATCTTTGTTGGCTGCGCCTTGGGAGTATCACTGTAGCACTGTATCACTACAATTCAATACAGTCATTTCAGTGCTCTGACATGCGGTGACATGCTGCAGCTCATTTTTGCCGGGACTAAGAGACCGACGGATCCCGTTCACCAAGCGACCAGCGCGGCCGTATCTCAACGTGATTATCAGCTCCTCAGCAAGAAAAAACGGCGGAACTTGCATCTTTTGCAGTCCTGGTTTGCACTGGGAACCCGGCCAGTCTTAGAGGGTGGCTCCTTCCAAGACAAGGTTCAGCAGAATGATGGAGGAGCGGACGGTGTTGCCCATGTTGTGCATGTTATGGGAGATCTTTGAAGATCCAAACTGACGTCTTTGACACGAGAAGAAGAAAACTCATGTCATAAAGTGGCTTCGCTCTCCTCATAAAGACCCAACAGGAAACGCTCGATGCCAGCCCAGGCCTGTCTTGTCACAGCAAACGCGACACAGAAGTAAGCATGTGGAAAACATGAAACAACCATAGTATCATAGCGAAAACCATCCTGTAATCAGATCAGTACTGTATGATCTTTGAATCTCTTGAAGCACTGAGCCCAAAACCACCATTACACCATTGTCAACACAAAGCCTCAGCAAATCCGTCGTTTCGAAGCAAACCTCTTGCAAGAGTTGGATTGTCTGATCGCCGTCTTTCACAGAATGCCGTTATCTAATGTTATCTCATGTCATCTCCAACTTTCAAAATAGATTTCGCCACACCAGCATCATGGAATCGACGTGATCCATGATCCATTAAAAATACCCCCGATCAGATCCTATCTCATTATACTATATAATTGGTTGATAGGTGTCCCTATTCTTGGTGATCATATCTTCCAATAAATTAGCTAGTAATAGGATGTAATAGGTAGATATAGGTAGTATAAGTCCTTATCTGTTCACCCAACCAGGGTACTTTTACAGCTCGAGGCACCGAGGTGGTGGACACCGCATCTGCAAGCTGTGCTCTTCTGCCACCTGAGAATCTGTGACAACATGTCATGTCAATGTGACAACTTCAAATACGTCCATAAAATTCCATAAAGGATCCTAAAATCCGGGAAATGTAATGGAAATGTTTGGAAATCCATCAAAAAATAGTCAACACAACGAGTTTGGCAAGCCTATCTTTGGGCAATTCCTTCACCAATCTACCCAACCAACCACAACTTCAAGTGTTCAACTCTGCAAATAGATTCAGATTGATTGCTTGTAAATCTGAAACAACACCACATTGACATCCACAAATCACCTGAATCGCTTGGCGAACGTTGATAGACTCGGAAAATCACCTTTCATCATCCTGTCTGATATGATATTTTTCCAGGACCCCCAGATCGAAATGGACAAAATGAGACCGTTCTTTGACTTCTCAAGATCCAATCTAAAGGGCGATTATGGGTGGATAATGCAGAGACAACAGAGATGGCCCAGCTGCCCAGCCTCTTCCAGTCCTTTTCGGACTTCTTTGTTTGCTGCCACTCCACCTGCCACAACCTCACAGTGAAGCTCTCCGCATAGCAAGCTTGATAAAATCTGGGCTACAGCAAAGTCTGCGGTTCATAACGTTGCCTTAGGTCCGCTATCTCAGGCAAGCACCAGCCACTTTGTGCTTGGCTCAAGCTCCATTGCCCAGCCTGCATGCTGCATCAGTGACAAACAGATGTCCAAATTAAATTTCCATATTTGAAGAGTGTGGCACGTTTCTTTCACTGCACAAATTCACCACAACTGACAACATACAACTTAAAAACGGCGTATCAGCTGCGTAACATGCTGTGCAAAACAACCTCAACAAATTCATCTGCACTTGTCCGTGCTCCAGCCTGCAGCACGTGAAGCACGTTCACACAAGTGCTGCACGGCCACATTTTGGAACCTGGCCCGGCACGCCCACAACACATCCCAGGTTCACATCAATGTACACACGGGATGGCTGGAAACATCATGAAAAATCTACCGACCAAGCCCTATAGTATTCGTAGTCCCGCAGGAAAAATGAGTGCCAGAATCACGCTGCTGCAACGTCGGCTTTGGCTTTGTGAAGATCCTCCTTCATCCGAAAGTGAAATGAATATGTGCATTGCTGCAATCTGCAGGATGCGTCTGCATGTTTACAACACCCCGCAGGGTTCTGCATCCTGTCATAGCTTGCCACAACTTGCCATAACTTCAACGCAGCCGTCCTCTGCGAGAGCAGATGCCTTCGCGCTAGGCAACTCCTTCTCAACAAGTGTCCTCAGAAGAATGTGGTTTCGAACCGGTCGTGCGGTAGGACATGTTCTTTGGAAAAAAAAAAAACACACAAGGTCATATTATGAACAAACAACATAGTCGATTGAAAAATGGTTGGAGTCAACAAATGAGATTTCAATTCCGCCGACGGCGAATTGTGCGCTGACTGACCACAGTGAGGATGCCAATGGCTCCTGACTGCTGTTTTCAATCCCGAGAATGAATAATCGCAGCCATCCATCAATGCCTTGCGGAGGTATGCGGAGGTGGGATGTCAAGAACAAGGTGGTTGTGACTCAAATCACTGCCTGTTGCCTTGTGCCTCAATCTCTTAATGGGAAAAAAAAACAGTTGGGTCAAAACTGTCATCAAAGATCCCCACACCAGGCAAGTTTGGATGTGATTCTAGACTACCTTATTGTAAACACATCTGCCAAATAACCCGATCCTTCACTGATTTGTTCGGTCCTGTAGGCATATGACATATGACTCAATGCATGTTATTACTCTCAAATTGTTTCGTTGCCACTGGCACATACTGGCATTCATTCAGGCGTTTTGGCGTGATTCGTTCCTCCTTACATGGCCTTGTCCCGGGTCTTCGACAATGGCCTTGGGAGCACATGAACCTTGCAGGGTCCAGTGCACTCAATGATCAAAATGTTCGACATCAAGAAAAAACTACAAAATTGGAAAGACCTGGGACTCTGGGACTGCTCTGTTCATGAGATGTTTTCAATCTGTTGGAAGACTATGGAAATTTGCATTGACCACAAACACGCCCTGGTGCCTTCGGATCACCATCCTTTGCCAAACGTTCCAAGTGAGGTCCTCCAGGCACCTCAAGTGTGGGGGGGCATTGGTTTACAGATTTTAACATTCTATGTTACATAATATTACATATATATATATATATAGAGAATATATATATATTATATATATATATATATATATTCTATATATATATTCTATATTTTCTGTGTTTGATTTCAGAAAGCACATCTTTCCCGTGCCAGCAAATCTGTCCGCTCTGCAATGGTGCCATTTGTTCATCTTTGATTGGATTGTTTGCACTTCAGTGCCCCAGTGATAGATAAATCAAGAAAAGAAATGTTCCATGATCATGTTTGATTTTGAACAATCGATTAAACACAAAAAGAAACAACATCCGAGGAAAAAAAAACGTTGTGGACAATTTGTTGAAAAAGATGCCATCATCATTGCCAACGATATATATTATATATGTAGTTCAAATCAAACGCGACTTGCTCAGGTTATCTGCAGTCACGTCCCTTATATAAGGTTTTAAGTTTTAACTAACTAAGGTTTTTGATCATCAGAATATGTAATCTAGTATTGCAAAAAAACACATCTGAATTTGCCGTCCCCCTGCCAAGCAAAAAAAACACAATGCATCCAAGTCGTTACATGTTTCTGACGCGTTACAACCGGGTGCCTTTTAGTTGGCTGTCCCTCGAAAAAAACATGTCAAATGATGACAGAAAATGTGTCATTCCCCCATTTTTTCTTGAAAATGCCATCAACAAATTTGATGAGTCCAGGACCTGTGTGATTCCAAGCACCCTTGCCTTGCAGTAAAATTTGACACTGCAGCAACACGGAAGGCAGATTCCAAGGATTTGAACTGAGAGCAGCACGGTTTTGTCAAACGCCTCTCCGATTGAATCGTCGATGGTGCTTCCCAAGATAATGTGCTGTCCAACCTGGTCGCCAAATGTCGTGCGGCCGCATCTGCAATGATATCAAGGTATTGAGCTTCCGACACCCCTGGTTAGGACGGCCATGTTGTGACCCCCAGACACCAGCAACCTAATGGATCTAATGGCACTCAGCAAATGTGCAACAAAAAGCAAGGTATCCACAAGGACATTTGTGAGATGTTTCTTGGCAGAGGCGCAAACGTGATGAGCGGGAAGTCTGGCGCAGCAAAACCTAGCACGCGGGATTTTTTGTCCCGCCCTGCCCCCCCCCCCCGTGCACTACATCAGGATCACGGCATATTGCAATGGTTTCAACAAATGCCAAGACCCTACCTTCCGGCAGCGGCGATGGTGGTAACCTTGTGACCTGGAGATCTTGGTAGTCCAGCTGCAAAACCTTTTCGGAGGAACATGGAGGATCTTAGAGCCATGCCATCATGTGCGCCTCCATGTGATGCACCCGCACCTGGCAGCATAGCTGGCATAGCTTCCATGCTGTCCCCACAGTGGAACCAATGCTGGAGCTGGTGCAGTGGGCCGAACTTGCCAGGAACACCAAGGGCAGCCTGTATTCTGCTGCTATGTGAAGGGCCTGCCGGCATGCTTGCTATCACCTCAAAGTTGCCTCGATCTCTCATCCATATCAGGTCATATCAGTCATATCATTTCCATTTCTCAACGACCTTGCGGACGCCGACTTCAAGACAAAGTCCCAGCCCAGGTCCAACCTGCAATGCTCAGCTATGCTCATCTTACTAAAGTTACTAAAGCACTCTAACGATCTCTAACGCTTTGTTTTTCTTGTTGCAGTCTCCTGTCCAGGCATGGAAGATTCAGGCCCCTTCAGAGGCCCCTCAGCTCTTTCACAGTAAGTTCCCCGCTGTGACTGCCACTCCAGTGAGTTCTGCCGCAGATAAGCCTGACGAACGTGCAGACTGAGTGATATCTTAATGATCTCAATGCGAAACGGCATGCTTACGTACTGAAGACAGCTTCAAATAGTTTATAGAATTGGAACGTTTGTGAGTCACTGCGAGGCCAAAAAACCTGCTCTTCGCAAAGCTTCCTCGACAGTCTCGTCAATGGCCTCATGAGTTCAAAACGCTTCAATATCTTCAATATGCTTCATGCCAATGTTCCATGAAAACTGCTATTGTGCCCGCACAGCAAGTGACTCTGCATCGCATGAAGACATGGAAACTTCTCGCCTTCTTGTGCCCTTCTTGAGCCAATCGGGGCACAACACCTCCCCATTGCTCGTGAATACCAGCCTGAGGCAGCAACAGGTCAGAGTTGATCCTGTGGATCATTGATGATCAGTGCACCCCTTTTTTGCACTAATGACGGTCGTGCACAAAGCCACTCCAATTTTGACAGGCCAAGCAACACCTTGCAAACGTATCAAGCAGGATGTGGGGCAAACGACGACTTCTAGCAGAATTTCTAGGGCTGGCACCTGTGAGGCTAAGGCTTCACCAAGGATCTTGCCATCACCCCTGGCAGACTGTGCTTGTATCATGGGACAATAATATAGGACAATGACAATGTCTCCTCACCTTCTGCAGTCTTGTGAATCCTTGTCCCTTTCCATATTGGGAAAGCCACGGATCCCGCTCTTAGTTGCTCACGTTCATTGTTGATCAAGTTGAGCCTTCTGATATCCTCTGACAACCCCCGACCATCTTACATACTCAAACCCCGGCATTTGGACCACCCAATGCCCACAAACTGCTCCATTCCACTTCAAAACACTTCAGCCTTAACACCGCAGCACCGGTGTCGTCGCAGCTGGACTCAATCCCAAGAATGCACCTAGGACAGTAGTAACTCAGTAGTAACTCAGTACAGTAGTAACTCAGTAACTCTCTCAAACAGGCAAAGGATGACTAGGATGACAAAAAAAACACGAGCGTCAAGAGCACTTCTGAAACATCTCCTGCCCAGGTCTGAGGCGCAAGCCAGTCGAGTCTGTTTTCAGGCAAGGCTCTGCAGTTCCTGTCGCGGCAAATGTGTACTGAGTAGCAGCAACAGTAGCAGCAACAGTGGCCATTTAATTTCAGGATCGAGACGGGCAAAAAAGGATTGTCGCCCCGATGGCTTCCTGAAGTCTATTTGTGCATGCTTTAAAAAGTCTGTATGTCAGGTGAAGTCATGTGTCTTGCTCGACTCCTCATGTTGGACTGAAAGATTGTCTCTTCGAGACATCCATAATGGCTCCCAACCAGAACCAACGGAGAAACGAAGCCGCAAAGGCGAAGTGGGTACAAGTAAGACTTCAAAACTCAACTTATATACATAGGCTCTGTTATGCAGGTGCAGATTCAGAGCATGAATGCAAAAAGTAAATAAAAGTGATGCAGCCCAAGGCATCCAAGAGACGCAGAACAATTCTTACATGCAATGGAAGAGACGAATGACAAGCTTTGGGCACAGTAGGCTTTGCATTTGGAGTTGCAGGGAAATTCTTTGTAGGAATTTCACTGACAGTTTCTACTGGTGCACCTTGGTCTCAGAATAGGCGTGCTTGACAACGGACCGGCCTCAAGCTTTGCGGCTGACACGAGATGTGCATTGTGACATGGCAGGATCAGTAAGCAGGATCAGGCGGGCGCCTTGCTACCAACACCGATGCCAACATATGATGCAAACAGGGTTCGAAATGGTCAAGTCTACCTGCACCTCAAAGTGTCGTAGTGTCTCGTAGTTTCTGCTGCTACATCAGCTGGCCTGGAATGCTGGAGTTCCAAAGCTGGCTTGCCTTGGCAGAAGCCATGGCGAGCATACCCGCACAATTCTTGAAATGGATGATTGCGTTTGTATGACTTGAAGCCAAAGGATGCCAATTGTGTGAACTTCGAAAGGTTCAAGAGATAAGCCTCAGAGCACTGGAACCAAAGTCTCGGACTGCGGAGGATCACTCGATCTGGTGCAATCAGAACTATGTAACTACGTAACTACATCAAGCAGAAACACGTGTACAGTATTGGCAGTATTGGCGGTATTGGGAATTCATTCTACTATATTCTACCTCATTTGCAGCACCATGGAGCACCTCGACCGCAAAGGGCCACCCTCCTGTCCCCATCTATCAATGGCCTCACCAGGCACAAGTTAAGCCAGAGAAGTTCTATGGTGATCGAACTGGTTCCAACAGCAACGCGAAATGTCCAAGCTGGCAACTCCTTGCCATCTGGAGCCGACCTCCAGCAAACATAATCTGGATTCGACACAAAAATGCTATGCTGCTACACAATGATCACAATGTACCAAATGCAATCACCAGTTTTCCCTTTCAACTTGCTAGAGTTGCTAGAGTGATTCTACTTCATTGCATACGTGTATGCAGCATGTGAGGTTGCTCAACTTGTGCTGGACCTGCGGTCTGTCAGTCATGCATACCTTCCCAGCAAAGTCCGGGAATTGAGGAGGGTACAGCTCTTAGAGTCACGGTTCTCCCTTCAGCCTGTCGTGTGAGCAGACAAGCCAAGCTTGCAGATTGCAGGTAGAGTGTCAGCTTCAGGTGGTTGTTCTCCCTGTCGGAGTTGTTTGCTCTCATCTAAACCCTCAGCCTCTTAGATGCTTCTTAGAAATATGCTGCAGCCTGCTACTGCTACATCAAAGGTCCTGACAAAACGCTTCGAGTTCCCGGAGCCAAACGGCTGGAAGCGCCGTTCCAACCCATGCCTGAGGGCCAAAGCCTTCGAAGGCCACTTCCAAACGAGGCGGGTTCTCCTGCTGCGAATCGTTCTTGACTAAGATACAGCTTACAAGTGAGGGTGTGGAATGGCTCAAATGAAAATGTTGCTCTATACCTCTAGGAAGGTGCGTGTGATGTGTGATGGTGTATGGTGTAACTGTAAATAAATTTGATGTGTTTGTGCATCTGCCTGTACCAATTTGCAGTGGGATGACAAGTTTGAACCATAATTCAAAGGTTCCCGGTTCAATAGTTTGGGCGATGGCAACCGGGCAGTCTGACCCAGCAAATGAAAACATGCGAAAGGAGTTGTCTTCGTCTACGATTCTTTGTGGCAGCAATCGGAAACAATGTTGGAAGCATAATGCCGACAGTGGTGGGTGGGCCTATGAATCAATGAGCAAGTGTGAATTCTGTTGGTTTCCGTCCTTGCACTCGCATGCACACAGACCAACTGTTACGCTATGTCAAGTCACTGTCTCATGATGGTCATGATTGCCAGTTCAAGCTTTCAGCGACAGAGGCACTAGCTCAATGTTTTTTTTTCTAGTGCAGAGATGTGCAGAGTAGCTACAGCACTTCTGGACACTGGGAGTGGAAAGAACGTACCCAGTATTTGTGACCAGGCGCTGTCTGACTGTTGATATTGCTGCATCGGACCAGGAGAATGCGGCTAGATGCAACCATGATATCAGATGATAATGATGATATAAGTTATAAGATGATATAAGCATATATAAGGACCAAACCGTGACACTACAATGCTCATGGCATGCAGGTGATACAGAATTACGGACTGGACCTCAAGCAACTCTCCAAACTTCGCAAAATGGTGGTGACCACGACTCTCTAGTTTGCCTTTCCGGCCTCGTCTGCAAGTTGATCTCCAAGCCGCTCTGGCCATTCAACAAGACAAACATCTCGCCAAATGGCCTGGTCCAAGTCAGAATGGCGTTGACTGACGTTGACTGGTTCAGTTGTAAGTTGTAACCCCACAGCCGGGTGGGACCTCGAAGTCGATCAACGATGCGATCTTGCCAGCGGGCAGTCGGTAAGGGTCGATGTGATGCACTGGGCCTATTGCAGCGAAGGCTTGTATCAGCTTGGCATGCTGAACATTCGAAGAACTTCTACAGCTTCTCTGCTCTGTGTCACCCCGACCCGGCAACAGATTTATTTACAATGCAAACGCCTTTAAAAAAAAAAAAAAAACTCACCTTCTATGCATGATTGGGCTACTGAAGGCGATCAAGACCCTTGTCAGTTGCCATAGGCCCAAAACTCTTTACGAACGTCGTTTAGGCCCTTGCAGTCCGGAACCAACGAGTTGTCGCTCGCTTGGAACGCTTGCACCTAAGCTTCAAGAATTCAAGGTAGGAAGCATAGGCCAAAAGGCTTGGATAGGCTTGAAAGGTCCTCCTTGGCACCGGCACCTTGGCCTTCTAGATCTTATTAGATCTTCTGGGCTGCCGCACAGGATCCTGCTTGGCCGCCATGCCTTTACAGTCATTCTGCGTCAATGATTCCGATCAAAGCCGTACAGCAGGTACTGCATGTTCTTGCCCCCTTCATAGTGACACTCAGGCGGTCACTAGAACTGCTGTAAGAAAAGTGCAGCCTCAGTCCAACAAGCGACCTGGCCTGTTAATGCCAGTCGCCCGAGATCATTTGAAGCTGCATCAGCTCGCATAACTCTGTCTGCAGCTGTGGAACAGGTACGATGGCGACGGCACGTCCAAGGCGGGATTTCCGAAGAAGGAGCGCAGAAACCCTCTGGCCTCAGCATTGGCTCAAAGTCAGAAGAGCCAGTTGGATTTGGAATATGAAGATACAATGAGGTACTTGGATCGGACACTCACGACAAAAAGCCAAGCCGAACAGCTGTCTTAAACCATCACCTTCATTCTCCTTCTAAGGGGACTGCTAAGGATGTCTTGCCAGAACCCAGTTCCCCACGGAGAAAAAACACATCTCCTGCAGGCACATCAGCCCAAAAAATTCTGAACAGACTTTGCCATTTCACAGCGTGCCCATGCGTGCCCTGCCTCGCTGCGCTTCATGTGCAAGCGCTGCACCGAGACCCTCTGTGGCATCAACATCAAGCCTTGGGCCAAGGCAGCCAAGGCCATCACATGTTTCAAGTAGTTCTTTTTGCAGGCTGAGATATGTGGTGCACCAAGTCATCACAGCAACCCAAACCTTTTTTGTCACAACTAAGCGGATAAGCCGTC
>Ga0126342_10008978_pt1 | contig 17909 bp, 17 predicted proteins | sample Cyp1metagenome_FD_92528 | JGI IMG/M metagenome (GOLD analysis project Ga0126342, IMG submission 92528) | Coral microbial communities from Lord Howe Island, Old Settlement Bay, Australia - Cyphastrea 1 metagenome | ecosystem: Host-associated > Invertebrates > Cnidaria > Coral ... | reverse complement strand
TGATCAGCCAAAATCCCCAAAGGCCCCGGCTATCAACAGGCCGTGCAACTCGTTTTGGCGCAAGGTGGTGCGCCGATGCGCCTGCTTGGGCCAAGGGATCCAAAAAATAAGCCAAAAATAAGGCCCCTATCACGCCTCAAATCTCCTGCTGCACCTGCTTCTCAAGGTCCTGTCAAAAGAGGCAAATCTATGCCAAGTGCGCCCCTTCATAATCGGGAACCCCCGGCCTCCTTTTTGAAGATCCTAAAATCGCCCGCCGCAGTCTGTCGCAGCACCTCCGGCGGCGGGAGCAGTCCAGGTGGGGGGCCGATCAGGACCTTGGCCCATCTCTCATGGGCTCTTTGTCGGTGCGAGCTTGTGTGCCACAATGATTTGAATAGCCTTACACACCTATCACCCAAACAAAATGTTATAGGCTATAGGACCCATTTGCAAGGAAAGTGCCTTTTTGATAAAATCGGAGTCCAAGGAACGCTCACCGCCGCCTGGAGCTCCTTGTTGCGTTGCCTTTCGGCCTTGGCTGCGCACGATGTTCAGGTCATTTCAATGCGCTCTTTGTGATCAGCCAAAACCCCCAAAGGCCCCGGCAATGAGGAGCGCTGATCCTTGCGCCTTTCCCTCACGATGCGCCTGCTGGGGCCAAGGGATTCAAAGGATGGGCAGAAAATGATGTCCCTATCCGCCTCGCGTTCGTTCTTCAGTTCCTTCTCCAGCTCCTGTCAACAGAGGCAAATCGATGCCAAGTGCGCCCCAAGGAAAATTGTTGTCACAATGGGGAACCCCCGGCGTGCTGCTTGGAACGGTAATAGGAGCGCGGCAACCGGCTCAATTGAAAATCAATCCTTCTTTTAGTTCAGAAACTGGTCAACGTCATTCTGCAGCCAGCTGTACGCGCTTCAAACACATTGGCTGGCTCTGCCATATATATATAGATAGAATATGCTTTCTTGCACTTTTACACCATTGATTCTCACTTTTCGATTTTTTATGGGGGTTGCTGTATCTATATGGAGGGATGGAGAGAGAGAGAAAGAGAGAGAGAGGGAGAGAGATGACCATCCTCAAAGCGATCATCCTATTCATGTCTTCATACTTTATTTTTGCACATCAACAGATTCTAGATATACTTACTGTATATATATATATCCCATATTGGAGTTGGTTATCAGCCACATAATTGTCCTATTGTATTCCTCTATTTTTTGTCGTAGAATCCCATGATTGTTGCTTAAATCCCACCAAATCCAGAGGAAACCACCAAACCCCCATGAAACGCTGCGGATTAATGCCATTATCTTTCATAATTAAATCATATGTCTAATTTATCTGCTCCATATATCGTTAACTCGCCATGATTGTTGGTTTTATTAAGTTTATTACCACTAAAGTACCATTATACCTGCTCCCAAAGTGAAATTACCACCAAAATGGTTGGTGAATTAGCTATTACCATGAAAAATTACCATTAATTATGTGGATACCATAGTTACAAGCCCATTCTTGGTTAAACCCAATAAAATCCACACCAAAAATCTCTGTGTCTGTGTCTGTGTCCAAACTCCAACCATACATCCAACCATACATACCCCATATTCTATCCCATTCTATATCCAGCTTATAAATCCCAATGGGTTGAATATATTTAAGAGGCTGGCAGCTAGCCAGAGATTGGAAATCACATATTTCAGTTAAAAGCATCTCCAGTACCATGGGCTGGAAGTATTGAATTTGCATATACCATATCCAGTTGGTATACTATATCCATCCCCAGTCTATCCCATTCTCAACCGCAACCACGGCCGAACGGCCCCGCCGTTCACGCCTCGTGCAACAGCTCCTCCGCCTCAGGCGGAATCCCATCGTGCTCGCGGCCGAAGACCAAGGCCAGGCCTCAAAAACGAGGGACCGAAACAAGCGGACCCTCGCACCACGCCGGGAAAAAAGGTGGGAAACAAAATTTAGGAAAAAGGGAAACAACATGAAAGAACTACGAAAAATGATGGAGTGAAAGTCAGATTGGATCATCATCACTATTGGGAAAATCAACTTGAGGAAATCATGGGAAAACCCAAGAAAAGCTGTGGGAAAACTCGTGAAGAAATGGTGAAAATTAGACATTTAACCGTCAAAAAGGATGAAAATGTGGAAATGCAACGGGGAGATTCTCTGTCAATGTGAATATCATGGTGTCATGGAGACATCCTATGGGATATTCAACCAATTGGAATAAAAATCATGGGATTGAATGATTGAATGATGTCAATCATGTGATGCATGCTATTTCATGGTACCGTATAAAAACTGGCAAGTAAGTTAACTTTGACCCCAGTTGTACATGGGATAACCTACTCAGGGGGCGAGGAGAACTTGCTGAGTGTTGGGATGATCCCAGCCGCATTGGATTACCAAAGGGCAAGAACTCTGTACATGAATATACACCGTGGACATCAGTATATTATATATATATATACATATTACTCTATGTATACATACATACATACATATGTATATATATATATATTGCTATGTTTCATATTAATATTCATATTAATATTAATATATTTGTGACTGCCCTGAAAGGGTCAGCCCACTGGTAGCCACCTGTGATATCCGGTAGCCTCAAGGATGACACAAATTTCACCTGATAGTCAACCGATGTTTCCAGAAGAAAACCACCAATGACTGCGATCATATGGCACACTTGAAGGAACATCACCAGTGGTTTCACATATATTAATATATATATATGTACAGGGTATTCACACTTTATATATGTGTACATTATGTACACAAATATAAAGTGTGAATACCGTATATATGAGTTGGATGTAGGACCAAAGTCGCACATGGTCTTGAACCCATGTTAATACATGTATGCGAAAAGACAAAAAGGAGTGCCCAGCCATTTGCGGTTCCATTGGTATCACATGTTAGTTTGAGCAATGTTTGAACGCTATATTCGATATGTAGCTGGGTTCCACGGGTATTAAGCGGACTGGGATGCAAATGCAAGCTTGCCCAAACAACTTCAACGATCACCCCGCAGCGGTCTGAAATGTCATTCTCCACCAACTTGTCTTGTGATTTTTTGAACCTCAAGCAACCAGATTTGATTCCCAGGTTACAAAAGCCTGACAAAATGGATGTGAATTTCCCTTCCAAAAAGAATGGATCTGTCCTAGGTTTGGATTGCCATACCCATACTAACCCATCATTTACTAATCAATTCATGGATCCCAATGAAAAAAAACAGTAAATATGCCCCATGATTGGTCCTAAGCCATGCCTTATCCCCCCAGCCAGGCTCGCCTGGTCGAAACGACACATCCCACAGTGCTTTGACACCTATGGTGACCACTGGGATACCCCATGAATTAAGAAACCTCCAATGATGGGGGATGCACTTGGGATATAGAATGACCATGGGAAATAAAACATAGATGATTTGTCCCGATAATGATTTAAGATGATTTAAGCATAAAACATGGTGAAAACTAGGGAATTCAACAGAATAGTATGGAGATATCATGGGGATCTTCGAGTGGCTATTTTTTCGTGCATCAAACATGCCTGGGTGGGAATTTTTGGAACTTTTCATGAGATTTTCCAGCAATTACGAGAGGTAGGTGGGTATGGTCTGAAGCCCGGTGATCTGCAATAATCCCCAAAAAAATGATGCTTAAGTTGTATCTTCGTAAGGACCTTGCGCAGAAATCTTGCAAAAAAAACCCTTTGAAAAGCACCATGTGAAAGCTATCATGTGAGAAATCCTGCTGAAGAACAGGTGAATATTTAACCTGAACGAGGCCAGTCCCTGTAGGAAGTTTGTGAGCCATGTTTGGAAGATTCAATCATTATGAAGGGAAAAGTGCTCATTAAAACAAAAAAACGACAGGCAAAGGGCAGATTTGGAGGAAAAATGACCAAGAACTTGAATGATTACTTCAGGCCGCCCACTTTAGGAAAGCCCCACATAAGTTGGCAAATGACTATCCCGGAATGAAAAATGTTGATCCATGTTTGAATGATCCACCCAGTCCTTACCAATCTTTACCACGTGAATGATCATCCATGATAATCCCTTCCCAATAATATCACACTTTTCCCTCGAAACGAAACCCTGGATCTATCTATTCACTACGATTGGGGGTCAAAAAATAGATTGGAATTTTCCATATCAATCGGAGGATCGGACAAAGTGAGATAGATTGAAACCCAAAAACAAGACATTGATACCCGCATTCCAGGATCATTTCTTCCCTCAGAATTGTGCTCCCATGACCTTACTTGGAGGATCATCCCACTTAGTAATTTAGTAAGTGGTTAATAGGCCTAGTTACTAAGTCCTCTGAGACCTTTATCCCATTTGCAAGTGGCTTTTTAACCCCACTTGCTAACCAGTTACTAAATGGGATGATCCTCCCAGTAGTCATTTTCACGTTGTAGCAACCCCAAAATCCCAAAATGGATAGAATTAGAAACCTGGAAACTCGGGAAATAACTGCTTTTCACATTTAAAATAGCTGCAAAAACGTCCTGGAAAATGACTTGTCTAATTTTCGGTATGGGGAAGTACCATCCCTTTTATTGGAGTCAAACCTATAACATCAAAAATCTTTGCAAGTTATACCCATTCTAATATCCCCATTCGCAAATTAGTTTTTCCATTTACCCATTTTTGACGAAACCACACTTTTTGGGCAGGCCCTGCCTTCTCCGTGGGCCGTGAGCCCTACAAGGTGAAAGTCTGCATCACGCAGGGCCAAGAGCACCTGCACGACTTCGCGTCGATGTCAGCCGAAGTGGTTGAAAAAACATCAAGAAATCTGGGTATGATATGCTTATAGGGGTCCCCAAAAAAAGATGCAGAAAAGTGTTTCTTGTGATGATTCAATCATAATTATCATAAGTGCTATGTTTTTTTCCAATGTTGGCGAGTAAACAGCCAATCTTTGCTGGATAAATCATGTGAAATTTCTACCTTGTTCTGGCCGACTCTGCCTTTTTCACAGTAAAAAACATATCATGTTTCTGTTGTTACATCACCATTTCTGACCCGAATCTCATGCGTAAATCTCCAAGTGTTGATCCTAAAACTCAACATCTTCGCTTCAACATTGCCATCGCCTCGCGCGTGTCCATCTGTTCTGGTGGGGCCACCAAGCATGTCACTCCTGACGTCAGAATCCATGGTCAAGCGTGGACTTTCCACCAGTTCGACCCGTCGAACTACTATAACGATCCATTGAAAAAATCAGCAAAGCATAAAGATTGGGATTCCACATCAGAAAATCAAAATGGAAGTTTAACCATCAAAAAATTGAGATTTCATGAAATATAAGTTGTACCCAATTTTTTTGTGTGTTTTTGGAAGTTCTGTTCTCACACACTCGCTCCCTCTCAGTCGCACGCCGCTCCCTCAGCGGTTTGGGTTAAAACATGACTTGAAAAAAAAAAGCGAAACTCCCTGAGCAAGATACATGTTCCCAAAAACAATGTGTCTGAGGGAGCATGTGCACTACAGACTTCCGAGTTGTCCTATCAAACATGGGGATTAACCAATCACATTAGCATCAGCCATGGTGAACTAATCATCAAACATGGGGAAATGTCCCATTTTTACATGAAGATTTCACCATTAAACAACCAACTATGCCCTAATATCGTCCAAAATTTTCAAATACTACTGGCGTTGCTTTCCCTACCATCGGGCTCAGGGTTCCACATCTTGGTCAAGTTTGTTGTGGCCAACTTGGTCGATTGCTGCTCTCTGGGTAAATGACTTGGGTAATGTATGACTTGACCAAAGTCTGACATATACCCTCTTGTAAACTAACGTAGCTATGGAAAATCACCATTTTTTATGGGAAAACTCGCTATAAATGGCAATGTTCAATAGCTATTTTGACATAACCAGAGGGTATATGTCAATCCCCACATGAAAGAGGATCAAATCGGGTTTCCCCTCCAGGAATCAAACATTGCAGTGGAAATCATCCAGGGATGGTTCGATGATTCCCCCGTTCGGCACGAGTACCTCGGCGCGAGTAGCCTCCAGTAAACTAGCATAGCTGGCATAGCTATTGAACACGGCCCATTTATGGTTGATTGATCTCTTAATTAAACTACAAATTGTGATTTTACATAGCTATGTTGATTTACCAGAGGGTAAATGTATATATTTCCTTACTTTAATTAATTTTAGGCCATTGTTAAATGGTTTTGTCTGAAAATAGGCTGTACCCCAAATCCAGAGGAAATGAACCATAAATATGTGGGCAATCCCCTTTTTCAGACACACCCAAGATTGAATGTATAGTTAACCACTGATGTATCTCGCTAATTGCATATCCCAATGATACTCCCTTTGATATAGGATATCCCCAATACATATCCACTTATATCCCCATTGATATATCTCCTTATATAGTCATTAGATACCGCAGTTATACTTGGATGTGCATCCCAGTTAGGGTCCATGGTTAATAACCATAATACAATACCCCAGCTCTATATATCTATATAGGGTGTGTATATATATATATATTACATATATATATATATAAATATATATATATTATATATATATTACATATATATATATATATTACATATATATATATATATTACATATATATATATTACATATATATATTACATATATATATATATATATATTCCATATATATATATAGTGTATATATTATATGTATTATATACCCCAGTGATATATAGATTATAATCCACTGCAGCCACTTGGTAACTCGTTTATGCCGGTAAGCCATGAAACCATGGTATCACTGGCTCCAGTTCCCAAGGTTCACGGCCTTCTCCAGGTTTCACACCCGACAACTCCAAGGCCTTTGGTCACCCGGATGGTCCCGGAGTCCCGGTGATTTCTTGGTGAACCGAGGCGCATCCTTGTTTTTGCCAGCTAAACCGAGGGTTTAAGATGTGTTTGATGTGTTTTTAGAGCCGAATCAGTTGACAAAGCACTCAAGGTGAGGGCACATCTACAATATTCTACAATCTGTGTGAACCCAACCCATTTCAGTACCATATATCATTGTTGTGTCCAGGAAAAATTGAAGACGGGGACCCATGTTGAGATAGGAACGCATATCATTTTCTCTACGAGGTTAAGTCTAGCCAGAGTATCCTCATGATATCTTGGATGATATCACCGTTTTTGTTGGGACTTGCTCAGCAAAAACATCTTCTGGGCCCCAGGAAAACATCCTGAGCTGTGGATTGCAGGCAAAAAAAGTGAGCAATCTCACCTCGCGATGGGAAAGTTCACCCAAAAATGAAACCGGAGAAAATCGTATACCAGGATGATCTCTGAACTGTGAGAAAATCGATAAATCGGTTCATCCTTCCTATTTACAAATGTTGGGCTCGTGAAAACACCATCTGTTGGGCTGTTTTGGATGGTTCCCGAGTGAATACACTCCGGTGTCAAACGTGGCTAGCGGGTATAACCCCCCTAGAAATGGAGGTTGAATGGGAAAACCATCTGTTAATTTACGGATTTTCCAGCAAGCCATGTTGTTTGATTAGCAGAGGGTATAAACATGTATAAACCATCATTTTCAGTGACGTCGGCCAGAAATACCAAGCAGTGGTGCATACCAAGCAGTGGTAACCAGCCTGAAATCTGATTTACAATGTCCACCTAATACACACCCTAATCTTGAGAGACCAAAACTACATCATCCTGTTACATCATCCTGCCTGTTTAAATCTTAGAAGCATCATATATTCACCAAAAAAGGCTTCAACACCTAGGGGTCGACCCTTCGAGCATGGGGCTGCATCTTAGATAGTAAGTAAGTCGGTCAATAAACAATACGTTTCTGCAGTACATCCCATGCCATGGGAAATGGCCCATTTATAGATGGTTTACCTATTAAAAAATGTGATTTTCCATGGCTATGTTAAATAACCAGATGGTAATCATTTCACACAAGCGCTGGGGTTTAGTCACCCGGGTTTGCAGTAAGTCATCCTCCCGACTTAAGTACGCTGCGTTAGTAGTAAGTCACCTGGCTTGTGAAAAGTCACCCGGAAAAAAAGGAAAACACCATGTGCACGCTATGTGACAAGATCCTCGTAAAATAAGTTGAAATAACGAATGTGTTCAAAAACATTGGTTGTCAACCATGCTTGAACATCCACTTACGCAGCTGCCACATCCAGACGACTTTCCGCAACTCAAGACGACTTAACCCAAGTATGGTTTCTACCCAAACGATGGCTCCACATCCAGGCACTTCACCCCTGACCTTCTGGGCCTTTCCAAAGGTCAATCCCACCACAACGAGGGCGCACACGTTCCCCAAACAGCAGAGGCAGTACGTTGCACCCACCTGGCTCGACAGCTACTTGGGATCCACCTGGTGATACGCCTTAGGACTGGTACCCAGGCACCCTCAAAATGCATGAAACCCAAAAATGGCCACATCTATATATATATATGACACTTCTATCTCCAAAGAATTCTCTTTCACTCCAATTGATTTGGGCTGCAGCTCAGTCTTTTTGGGAGGATATTCCGAAATTAGCCGAGTAAAATCCTTCACATGTAGATGATTTGCCAATTTATCTTTCTTGTCCAACCAGCAAAAATGGGAGATTCACCACCATCAGGTACTAAGAACAACAACCAAAGTGCGAAGTTAACCAGAACCAATCTCTCTACAATCTTGCAACAAACCCCCAAACCTTGTTGAAGATCATCTCGGGCGTTCCATTTTGAACCATCTATTGAATGTTGTGGTTTCAGGTTGCAGAAGAAACGCCAAAAGACCACCATAAATCCAGCAAAAATGTGTTTCTCGCCAACATTTCAATTACCATTAATAAGGATCAATCATCACTAAAACATCATCTAAATCAACAATTTAATGATTTCATGACCGTTAGAGCCACAAATTTCTCTACGCAACATCCGTCTCCTCCACCCCTCTATGGGCCGGACGTTGCCGGGCCGGGCGCCACAAAGCACCACCACAGTGTCACAGGGCGAAGCCAAAAAACCTGCCACGGTGAGACTATCATGTACCTATAATGGAGCAAACCTGTGATTTTCCTGAAATATGTTCGTTGGGAGGAAGTGTCAACAATATCTTAAACCATATGAATTATGACCAGTAGTGCTGCACAAGGCGGTGGCGGAAGCTTCAAGATAGTACACTACAGGAGAGGTGAGTTGTTGTGATGCATGGATCACATCGCGAACTTACTGATGAGTTGTGTTTTCTGGAGTGGTTGCAATGGTTGCAGTGGTCACCACACCCACAACTGCTGGATGTAGTGTGTAGTGCAGCTGTAGTTGTAGTTGTAGCGTAATGGAGTTGTAGTTGTAGTGTGGTGTAATTAGCGTAGTGTAGTTACAGTTGTAGTTGTGGTGTGGTGTAATGAGTGTAGTGTAATGTAGTGTAGTGTAGTCTGCTGTAGTGTTGTGTTCTGTAGTGTAGTTGTAGTTAGTGTAGCGTAGCGTAGCGTAGTGTAATGTAGTGGCAGTTGTAGTTGTAGTTGCATTTGTAGCTGTAGGTGTAGTGGTAGACCCAGCCGGTTTTCCTCCTTTACCCCCAACTAAAATCATGAAACCACCGGAACGATTTTCCCAGATAAAAAAATATAGCTATACAAATTTGAAAAAAACAAAATCAAATCATGTTAATCTGAAAGGGTGTAAATAGGAAGTAAAAATGTAGCATCTACGCGGATGTAAGTAGTACGTAGGCACTCTTTGAGGGAGTATGTGGGCTATGTGGGTCATCGAAAAGGTAGCAAATACCTAGTAAATGAAAGGCTGGAGGTCAGAAATGCCGAACATACCTCGTAAATACAAGGCTGGACCTCAGAAATGCTGCAAATCGCTTGCGGGATGCTAGCAGGCATATATCCCCCCTGAGATGGTGTGGTTTCCCAAAAATCCTCTGGCACCTGACCAATCTTCTGTGAAGGGCGAGCTTTTGTGGCCAAGATCGTCCTGGCCATTTTTTGCGTGGCAAATCTCAGAAGGTGGTGCTCCATACCTATGATTTCTGGTAGATATATCTATCGTAACCCATTTTTTCAAAAAGTAACCCAGTTAGTTATAGGTTATGTATTTATATCTATAGTAAGCCAAATTATATGTTCAGATTGGACTTTCCTGTTCTATCTTTTTGGGGAGTACTATACTGCTAATGGGATTTCATAAAGCAAAAAAAATGACTGGTGATCAGCAGCTTGTAGGTGTCTTCGTAGGCGACCATGGCTATGGCTATCTTAGTAGCTGACCTTGGCACTCGTGGATCTGATCCTCCATTTTGGAGGTCCAATGATAGGTTTAAGAGAGGAAAGCCCGATTAGATGATAGGTAAATCCATGATGTCCTCTAGATTTTCCTCTCTAATAGCTACACCCAAATGACTGTACCACTTACGAACTTAGGAACCATACCAGCCAATTGGATGCAGTTCTCAGGGTTTTTTTTTCACCAGGACTATCAACCACTTACGAGTCGTGGAATGATCCTCCAAGCTCACAGAAAGTCGGACCAACAGAACAGCCATAAAAGAAGCAAAACAAAGGTTGACCTGATAGGAACAGCTACTTCTTTGATGTATCTTGATGTATCTAGGTGAATTCATTTCACCTTTAAAAAGTTTCGAGAGGTTGACATGTTGGCCATGTTGCCTAACTTTTGGGGATGATCCAATGTGCCCAACTTTGGGGTCTGTCAGAAAGTCTGTCGGAAAAATCTGTCGCAATACCCAGAAAATGGATATTTTCATAGGGAAAATGGAGATTTTCATAGGGAAAATAGATATTTTCATAGGGAAAATTTGGATTTTCATAGGGAAAATGGATATTTTCATAGGGAAAATGGATATTTTCATAGGGAAAATGAATATTTTCATAGGGAAAATTGGTATTTTCATAGGGAAAATGGGGATGAAACAGTGGATTCAAAAAATATGTACATGTTTTTCAGACTCGTTCATTTGTGATACAGTACCATCTGTTGCCACGGAAAGCTTGGAACAATAGATGTGGAGGAATGGTATAAAATGCATTAACTGAACTTTATAAATTTGTATTTTAATTCCAAATCATTTATATATATATATATAAATGGTAGATTTTCCGTTGCCGTGCTTGATTAACAGAGGGTGTCCACGCAAAGTGGATATGTATCAAGTCATAAGAAAAGGAACGCCTTAGAATCTTATAATATGTTTAGTCCATCTGTGGTTATCAAGAATAACAAAGAATCACCCAGAGCCATACTTACTAGATAGGTATATATACAATATTATATATATACATACACCCCATTCTATCTCATTCTTTGTTGTTGAACTTTGCAACTTCTCCTTGTCCACATGTTTTCTACTACTCCCGTGCACCAAAAAGGTGGAACTACCTTGCAGTCAATCAATCAGTATCTAGATATGGACTTCCGCTTCGGTCGATAGAACTAGAATGAACTAGATCCATCTGCTAGGTCCAAATCAAAGTCCCCCAATGTACAACTACATGTCTATCCATGCTGATGCAAGTAATGATTTCCCAGTGGATATGATCTACACATGGTAGGTTTTCAATATCTATGGTTGATAATGAATATACTGGAGGGTAATCCCTCTACCCCTTCATGTCAAATACCCAACCAAACAAGAAAAATGAGACAATGGTGGAGAATCAAAAGGGAAAAATAGACATAGATGGATTCCCGAAATTACCCTTTTAAAAAATCGTTTCTGATGCTTAGGAATTCCTTTACATGTTCCTAAAAAATCAATTCACTCAAACTGAACTTGCAAATTTCACCAGCTAAATCGATTCAAAGGGTGATTTTTTCACTGGCAAAATGACTGGCGAATAGTTGGTGAATGGGGTAGTTGTAGCAAAGTGCACGGTTCACCATGGCGTTTCGGACGTAAATATGTGCTGCTTGTTTTGAGGTCGAATGAAGAAGTCCCACTTGCCGCGTTTGTGCGGGACATCGCTGTAGGGATTTGTGCTATGTGCTATTTAGCACTTATTCAAATAGATCTTGATTGTTTTGAACAAAGAGATTTTTGGTCCCCCTCTGCCCCTCTTTCCATCCCAATCACTTCAATCACTTCAACGCGACTCGTCCTCACTTTGCGACCTCAGGTCGCCAAATGAGGCTGGATGGTATGTCCAGACCCATTAAGGGGAAGCAAATTCTGGTGGAAAGCAGATTTCTCCGTTGTTTCTTGGTGCTTCATGTATCATAACCAGCTACTTGGATGTGCATGCCAACATCCAAAGGTGATTCAAAAGAATAGTTGCAATTTTATGTGTGCAACTATCTATACATATATGACCAATATTACTTTAGCTGCATTCATTCGACCTTTTGCTTCTTTTTGTGCAATATGCATATGGATTGTGGGTAGTTTTCCAGTAACTGGGTTCCACATCCAAGAACTCATCCTCCGTGTCTTGAACGGCGCCCTACCTGCTGATCGTAACCGCTTCACTGAAAGTCGCCCTACCTGCGATCCACCGCACCAGGGAGGTTTTTTGGAGTTTCCCATGAATTAACACATTTGGGTTCCCAACCACTAAGGCGGTTGGGATCCTCCAAATTTCAGAAGATAGCCCTCAAACCTGGCCTGAAAAGGAAGTTGGAACCGCTAAGATTCGGATGTTCGATTGTAAAATCGGTATCCAAAGCACGAATCTTGAGGGTTTCATGTTGGTTTTCAGGTTGATAGAGGCGATCAAAACAAGACTATCAACAGTTCCGCCTGCGCCGCCACAAACGTGGGGCGCCAGTTTCTATTTCAACGAGAGGACACAAATAAACACAAATAAATAAAAAACCTGGATCTTGATACAACTCTAAAACGTTTTGATGATCCCTGCTGCGGTCATTACAACACACGACCCAGTGTGCAACCGGTCATTTCCAGCGCAATATGCTAATTGAATGGGATGAATTCAAGTAACTGTGTGGCTGCAGAAGCCAAAATCCCTTAATTACCATAGCTCAGAAAGCTATGAGATAAAGATCATCTATCTCTACCAATTTTGAAAATGTGTTCTATGTATATTGATGTTGCAAAGACATTAGTTGTCAAACTTATTTGGGATAGGAAGTGTTATCCTAAGAACCTGTGCCATCGAACAGTTTTTTGGAAGGTCTAAAGCCATTAGTCCAGCTAAGGCTCTGTTACATGTGACTAACCTGAAATATTCAGGATTCCGCATCCACAACCATCCAAATTGGGTGCTCTCCAACTTGCTCCAGTGTTTGAAAATCAGATGCTCCAAAAATCCAGTGGTTGGAAACCTCATTGTCCCACCGAGTAAGCTGCAAAGAAGTCCCATTTCGGTGCCTTTGAAGGCCTTTCCACCAGTGAAACAAAGCCAACCTGGTGCAGAATGCCGCAGTTTCACGATCAAACCTATACGGACTACAACCCAATACAAGCATGATTGTTGCAAATCTTGCAATTTGGACTATCTTATATTTATATCTATATCTATATCTATATCTATACCTATACCTATACCTATACCTATACCTATACCTATACATTACATTACATTGCATTACATATGTATGTATATATATATATATATCGGACTGATTAACCAGCTCCACTGAAATAGCGCCTCCCAGCAGCACCTGGTGTCGAAATCACTCGGGCATGACCGCTGGATTACCAAAAATCTCGAGGAAACCCATGGTTTTACCATTCAAAATTAGTGGAAAGTCGGTGGAAAGTCATGGTTTTATTGCCCCAAATCAGGAGTGTTTACAACAAAACATCCAGATATGCCCAGATTTTGGGGTAAACCCTGTAGTGTTGTTATCTTCAACATCCTTGGACCAATTCCGAGAGAGGATATACTGTCTTCTGAATGTACAAGTTCTGCTCCAATTTATAGCTGGAAGGGTCCCAATTCCTGTGGTTAGGTTGCAAACCAAATACCAAACAAGGCATGCCAAAATCAAGATTTCAAATTACCATATATAGTAAGTTAATCACCTAAAAACAAAAGGACTTTGCTAGTAAAAGACTGTTAAATTGTTTTTTTCCCTTTTTGGGGATTACATGTAATCTGATTATCTGCATGAAGTTGGATCACAAAATCGCCAGGACATGTCAGCGCAGCAACCCTGGTGATAACCCGCATGACCTAAAGGTCCTAGGTGGACAGGTCCAGCAGTTCTCGTGCTGCAGAATCAACAGTGGTGGTTTTATATGGGAAAATCATGGGTTTAACAATGGTTAATGATGGTAAAAATGTGAATTATCTGGTAGAATCACATAAAAACTGTTACGTCTGCAACTGCCGTACGTGGGGATTTGGTGTCAACATGTGCCAACCATTTAAACAGCACACATCTTAAGTGGGATTTCAACATATTTTTCACTGCTCCAAGCAGTTGTTCTCATCCCCCCAACCTGCCATTGCTATCGGGGCTGCTTCCGAGGATCCATCGAAAATGATGACAACCAGAAATTGCGAGTGGGTTTCCCCAATATGTACCAAATGGTGAGGTTGCAAATTTTGGGGAAAACACATGGCTAATTTCATGTGCCCTGCAACGAAATCTGAAAATTTTATTTTCAATTGTTTTCAGTTGTGACACATAGACATGCCCCAAATTGTAATTCTAAAATTTACCCCACATTTTACATATATAGAAAATCCACCATTGATAGAACACTTAAAAGAATACATCATGGAAACCTCGGATGAATAGACCTGGTTTATTTATTAGGGTCATCCCGATCCCCAAGCATAAATTTGTTGGAATTCAAGGCCTGGGTTGCACACAGCAGCACCAGAGCGCGAAGCCGCCATCGCCATTGCTTGGCATAGGAAAACATGGATCTTCACAAGCTACTGTATGGCAACAATGAATGTTTTTCAAATGGTGCATGTTCCAACGTCTTCAGACTCCTCTGGTTTTCATGGTTGCCATCATTTTTTGCTTTAATTTACGAAACCATTGAAAGAATTCAACCTCTTGGAAACAAAGAGGGGCACCTGATCGCAACTTTGAACAATACATTGAATAAAACCAAGGTTGTCAATGAAGCTTGGTAATCGTGAGTGAACCACAGTGGCAGGCGTGCCACGACGACAGCCGTAAATGCGAACCCCTGTCTATTGCGTTGGGTTCAAATCCGTCGAACCCCAATTTTTGTTCGACTGCAGAAACAACAACTACAAGTGTCTGCAGGGTTCACACGGTGACCGTTGAATTGAACAGCACTCAGCAATTACAAACAAATTTCAACATCGTGCTTAAATGGGTGGAAATCACATGTATAAAAAGTGAAAGGATGTCATTTCAAGAGTCATGTTTGATTTGTGTGATGCATCGGAGTCGTGCGATTTCTGAAATGCTGGTGTCAGTTGTGTAAAAATTACCATTCCACCGTGTTTCATGTTTTTCGTTACCAATGTTAGACTGGTTCATGCGACACTGCACCCCGTGGTATCCAAATGCAATTATCAAAAACATGATGGTCCTTTGATTTTCACTTGACTTTGCATACGGATGCTATGATTGACATGTGGTGGACTAAAGTTAAATGCAAGAATGATCAAACCCCGAACGCATGACAATGATGATGATGATGATGAAGACGATGATGATGACGACGCAGTGATGATGATGATGATGATGAAGATGATGATGATGATGATGATGATGTGATGATGATGATGATAATGATGATGATGATAATGTGATGATGATGATGATGATGTGATGATGATGATGATGATGATATGATATGATATGATATGATATGATATGATATGATATGATGATGATGATGAAGAAAAATGGAATGATGAAATGATAAAATCATGAAATGACAAAATGATGAAATGATGAAATGATAAAATGATTTTGAAAAAAACTGAAGCCATGAGATGATGACATGATTCGAATTCTGACAGGATGAAGCAACTTCTGACATGATGAGATATTGCTGCTGTTGGAAGCAGGTAGTTGGAAACCACCAATTGGAGGCTAAACTATACAAGTGAGGTGATAATTAACTGCACTACAATGTTGATCATAGTGTACAGGCAAAGGGCAAATATACAACCTGGCGCGCAGGGCCACAGGCCCTCTGCAAGCTGCGTGGGCAGCGGCTAGCAAGAAGGTGAAAAAGGGGCAAACTGGCCGCTGAATAACAAGCAAAAGCTACATGCGGGAGGTGACACAAGGAAAAACTCCAACACAGGAAGCTGCAAGGAGAAAAAAGAAAGGCCAGGCAGCGTTGAAAAGACGGCAGCGGTTGGGAACCGTGAGCGCCCGCAAAAAGAACCGCCGGTGAGGTAAAAACAAAGCCAAAGACACACGACCAGTGGCCGAACGGTTAAGCAACAATAGAGTTGGAACAGAGGAGGCCCGCACATGCGAAGCCTGATTTCAATTGACTTTTCGGCTCCAGAAATGGAACCTGAAAGCGCACATGTGCTCGCCAGGTCGTTAAGAAAGCCGGAAACCAGTTGCATATTTGCAAATTCAGCGCATTAATGGACAATGTGCACCAAAAGTAGAACTGAATAAGGATCGATACACAATCCATTGAGCAATCACCGTGCAAGGACATCAAACCAACAAAGAACAACCAAAGAACCGCAAAACAAAAGCAACACAAAACACACACAAACAAACAAAAACCAAACCAAACTACAAAACAACAAACAAACGGCCGCCGATAAGCCGGTCAGTTCACAGTCATCTGAAACGTATAGCAGGTATGACAAAATAAAACAGGAGCGAAAAACAAATCTCGAAAATGCCATACAGCAATCTGTGAGCCACTCAGATTCCTTTCAGGTGTGCTTTGTCTATCTTCAGAATCACAAAGAGAATCTCAGTGCTCAAGGAGAGCATCGTGGTGAGTTGGGTCCGGTGGGTTGGCATAGTGCTCTTCCAAAGACGTGCTAGATCCTTTTTCAGCATGGGCAGTGACAAAAAAGCTTTCTGTGCTTCACTGACTTCACAGCTTGCTGAGATAGCACAACTATCCAGAATGCAACTGAGCTCCAATGCGGCGATTGCAAAGCACACCACCCAGGCAACATTCACCAATCCGTTCGTTGCAACTCCGCGCCACTCCGCTACTCTGTGGTATGTTTTAATTCAATTATCCAATATAATTGACACGCTATCGAAAACGATGGAGGAGTAAGAAAGCCTTCAATGCTTCACCCTCCTACATCTTTCCCCAAGCAGATTCTTTGGCCGATGAAGCCGATGGAGCCGATGAGGCCGAAGAGGCCGATGAGGCCGATGGAGCCCCTGGAGCCGCTGGAGTCGATGAGGCTGATGAGGCCGATGGAGCCGATGAGGCCGCTCAAGCCGCTGGAGCCGGAGGCCGATGAGGCCGATGGAGCCGCTGGAGCCGCTGGAGCCGATGAGGCCGATGAGGCCGTTATGGAAGTGTAAACTCCCGTTGATACGGTGAACATGTGCTACGTTCCCCTGACAACTTGATATGGCATGTGGAATTTGGTTACAACAATGTCTTCTTTGTGCACAGCTCTGGATTTGCCGCAGAATGGTGGAATAACATCTGGGAGCGATGTATTTGTTGTTGTTTTTCTGGACTTTGCATGGTAATGCAAAGTATTTGGTGATGATGTTTATGGACAAGAAGGTCAAACGTTGTTTTCGAAACTCACTTGCCGAAATTTCAAACAGACCTAATTACAACCACTAGTCGCTAACGCACGCAATGGGGTCGGCCTCCGCCACGTCGAGTGTTTGAACAAAAAACACAAAACCCCAAAACAACGGCTTTCACTGCACCAGTCGCTCAACTCTTTTCCACACAGGAAACGACGAGAGCAAAGTAAGTTTGCTGTTCATGCAGCATGCACTGTGCTATGTTGGT
>Ga0126342_10008977_pt1:0-12500 | contig 17910 bp, 17 predicted proteins | sample Cyp1metagenome_FD_92528 | JGI IMG/M metagenome (GOLD analysis project Ga0126342, IMG submission 92528) | Coral microbial communities from Lord Howe Island, Old Settlement Bay, Australia - Cyphastrea 1 metagenome | ecosystem: Host-associated > Invertebrates > Cnidaria > Coral ... | reverse complement strand
TCTTCCGAGGTCTACTCTATGGTTTAAGTTATTTCCTAAATAGGTAGCCTCATGGGAAATGTTCAAAGGTGTGTTACCTTGAAAGTGAATGTTGGCAACACGGTTCATGGTAATGACATGGAACTTGGCTCTGTTGATTTGTAAACCATAGTTTTCCGAACAGTTTTCCATATGTTTGAGACGTTCGTTCAGACCTCTTGGCTTCGTGGAAGATAAAATAGTGTCGTCGGCGTAGTAGACGATGTCGAAGTCAACCCCTGGAACCCGTGAGTTTGTTATGAAACCAGAGCATCTAGATTTCACATCTGCATCTACACACGTCATTACTAATAGGAACAGGTATGGGCTCAATGGACATCCTTGACGGATTCCAGTGTTCTGTGTCTTGAGTGAAGATGCACCATACTCATCTTCTACAAAGAAGTTTGGGGATTGGTACAGAGCTTTGACAGTTGTCACAAAATGTGTCAATAACCGAAGCCTAGTCAAGGAATCAAACAGCTTACAATGTTGCACCGATCAAAAGCTTTCTCCCAGTCGATAAGAGCCATATGAAGTTCTGCTCCCTTTTGCTCTGACCAGTCCTGTAATCTACATATAATATACGTAGCGTGCGCTGGTTACCCAAATACTGTGTCTCCGACAACTTGTTGTCAACTGCTTTCTGTATTCTACCACGAACTAAAGAAGCAAATATCTTGTAAGTAGAATTCAGTAAAGAGATGAGTCGGTAGTTCGAGGGGTCATCTATATCACCTTTCTTACAAATCGGTACCACCCTAGCTGTCAGGAGACCAGACGGAATTTGACCACTAGCCCACTATTCATTCAATATGTTCAGGAAGTGTTGTCTATTTCCTGCATCAAGCCATCTCTACAATTCCATGACGATCTGGTCGGGGCCTGGTTGCTTTCCCAAGTTGGTTCTTTCTAAGACGCCATGTAACTTGGTATTAGTAAAAGGCGAACTGTCACACTGAATGTTTGCACCAATCTGGGCCAGTGACGGCAATGGACCTTGACCACAGTGTTTATTTTCTAGGTATGTAGCTATAGTTTCAGCAGTTTCTTTGGGTGGAACAAGTCTACCATTTGAATACCGCATCTTAATGTAAGCTGGTTTGCAATCCTTTTTGAAGTGGCTTACTACCTTCCAAGAGGCTTCCTGTTTGGGTCACTTGGGTCGTGCTGAAACTGGTTTACTATGTGCCGCTTCCTGTCTGCTCTGGCTCCCTTCTTGATTTGCTTATTTAAACTAGTAACTAGTAACTAGTAACTAGTGACTTCTTCGCGATCACCTTCAGAGAAAAATGTTTGTCTTCGGTTAATGAGATTCCAAGTACCTCTGGAAATGTAATCTTTTTTGCTTCGGGAGTCCGCTTTAGAAAGACATTGGTTTGCAGCACTCGACATGACATCGTTGAACCTCTTCCATGGCTCCGCTGCGTGTGATGTCAACGCATACAAACTAGACACAGACTCATTATATCGTTGCCACTGGGTTAGATTTGGCTGCAAAAACTTGGGCGTAGAAAGGCCCGGCTGTGATGTGGCAGCCAATGTTATCCTGATTTTCATCTCAACGATATAATGGTCTGTATTAAGATACAAACCTGTACGGTTCTGCACATCTGTACACTGATTTCGATGTTTCTGTCTAGCGAGGAAAAATCAAGCTGCGCAAAATTTTGAGCAGTGCAATGAGGACATTGCCCAGCTCCAAAACGAAGCAAGCCTGCGAGACTTCCTCAAAAATGGAAAGTTCACAGCACCAAAACGACGAAATTCAGCGAGACAACATCGATTTTTGAAGTTGACAACACCAAAAAAGAAGCAAGTCTGCGAGACTTTTTCAAAAAATGAAAGTTCACAGCGACGAAATTCAGCGAGACTTCATCATTTTGTGAAGTTGACAACATTGAAAACGAAGCAGGTCTGCGAGACTTTTTCAAAAATGGAAGTTCACAGCTCCAAAACGACGAAATTCAGCGAAAATTCCTCAGTTTTTGAAGTCGACAACATTAAAAACGAAGCAGGCCTGCGAGACTTTTCAAAAAAACGAAAGCTCATGGCTCCAAAACGACGAAGTTCAGCGAGACTTCATCGCTTCTTGAAGTTGACGTCAAAAATGAAGCAACTCTGCAAGACATCCTGCAAAAATGGAAAGTTGAGTGCAAAGCTGACGGCCTCGTACCAATGCGTTTTATGATTTTTCTGTCCCATCTCTCTAAAGCATTGCCCCTGCCTCTAAATAGTGCAGCCAGGTCATACGAAGTGCTGCACCTGTCACGCAGAATCATCTTAGCAAACTGAAGATCTGATACCCCAAAATGCAACCCCTCTCAGGAAATCAGCGCCCTGACCTCTTAATAAGTCTGGTGGCTTGCACCTCTTCAACAGCTGAACTTCCAAAAGTTCTCCGAGATGATGTGCTTTGAACATGTTGACTTCGAAAGCTGCTTCGCGCCACAGCCCTTGTGCAATTTTTCAACAGCTTACCTGCCAAAGTGCTCTGAACCCGAGGTGCTTTTAAAAGTTTGACTTGGAAACGTGCTTTGCGCCACAACGGCGTGCACTTTTTCAACACCTCAACTTCCAAAAGTGCTCCGACGTTGTTGTGCCTTCAGCATTTTGACTTCAAAACGTGCTTTGCGTCACGGTGGCGTGCAATTTTTGATCTCTCGTACGACCAGATGGCTTCGCACCCGCCGCTTTAGCAAGCCTACTTTTCGACCCTCTGGGGCCACAAAACATTGGAAAAACAGTGTTCCGCGACTTTCCTACCATTTTCGCGCGCCTGCATTTTTTTTTTCTTCTGGCTCTTTCTCTTTTCTGATCTTCTTTCTTCTTCCTTTCTCTTCTCTGACTCTTCCCACCTCTACTTTTCTATTTGTCCATGTTGTCGGAAGTTTGACTCCTGAACTTCCTTCGACCATCGGATGATCCAACCCTTGGATGAAAACATTCATGGATGTTGCGATCCATCTGAACCAAGCCAGTGGTGCATGACAAATCCTCAAACCTATCATATTCTCATAGTGGAGTGATAAAGCTTTGAGTAATTGAGGCAGGACCTATCCTTGAAAGATGAATTTGATTGCTCGGGACATCCATGATTGATCAATCCCAATCTTTGAGACAAACCCAAGTGTATCAACTCTTTCACGGCTCTGCCAATCCTACAGGCAATCCGACGCAAAAAGCACAAAACAGCTCATGGTCCTTGGCTTCCCCCGGGCTCCCAATCGCCTTTGGTTTCTCTGAAAATCGGGTATCCCGAAATCTGATGATTAACCATCATTGTCCTTATCTATTCGGATCTATTCAGGGGTATACCCCATTTTCAGATCCCTTTGTTGTTTTTTGCTTCAAAACGCACTCGCTGCGCTCGGCGAGAAACTCGGGTGATACCGGGGAGGTGTGTTCCGAAATCGGAAAGCTGGGCTGGTGGAGACTGTGTCGACCCAGTGTCTGTGCACTACTTGTGTTCCAAACACATGGATATAAAAACCAACAGAAAAGGGACGTAAAAACCCACTATTTTATGGATGCTTGTGGGGGAATGAAGCGGGCAAGAATTCCACGAATCCATACCCTTCGGAACATTCACTTCTTCTTGTCTCTCTTATCCAGTTGTACCACGCTTTACAAACTTTCGACATCCACCAGCAATAGATTCATTCGTGCAGCCACAAGCTTTTCGTTGTTAGCCACCTTTTTTTGATTGCCAAAAGAATCGCGCCCAACAGGCCTCCAACACTCTTCAAGTTTGTCTAAGTCCCACGCCTTGACTTGTGTGATTCGTTTCTTCTGGTTGTTCTATCACCAAGCTTGAAGCCACTGGCATTTTTGTTGATTTGCGCATTGTCATTTCAGAGTCCGCTCTTGCTGTGCCAAGCTTTGACCATCTGTAAGTGAATACCTTAAAATGGAGACTGAAAGCCACCAAATAGTTTTTTTGGTCAAGCTAGTTCCCTTGGGCATTTCTGTTGTGTCGATTAAATCCACCTTGCATTGATCCATGTTGATTCTATCCCCACACTGATTGAGGTTCAATGACCCTCGGGACATCAGTTTCTACAAAGCATCAGGCCTTTCGAAAGGGCGCGAAGCTTCAAAACGATGACAGCAGCAGTCGTTCAGGGATGACTAGTTGCTGGATAGTGCTTGCATATGAGACTCCCATGAGACCGGAGGCGTCCAGATCTGAATCCATGGGTTGCAAATGGCCAAATGGCCACTACTCATGTTGGCGTGACAAGCACCATGAAGGGCCAACCAGACTATGACAATGGAGAAAGTTGGAACTGTGCAACTCCAAACACAGTCTCAAGCGACTGGCTGAACATCTATGTTGTCGCGATGCCTGATTTTGTCGCCAAAAGAATGTGTCACTCGGGTCACAAGCTCCACATGTGTTAACTGACATCAATTTCTCACAACCAGGAAACATCCCCGAAGTTCCACAATAGCCAAATTTAGTGGACCAGCTTCCATGCCTCTCGGTATCGACCACCTGGTCGCACCAAACCAAGGTCCGCGGGATGATGGACCTATCCGTGTCAAACTAAATGGCTGCATACACAGTACATACATGTACATACTAAATATTATATATATATAAATATAATACGTATACTGTGTATGTAAATACCCCAAAATCAAAATCTTCGTGCGGAAAATGATGAGAACCCACCACAAACGGTTGGATTTTGGGTTACCTGATGTTTGGGTGAACATGCACACCTAAGAAAAAAGACGGGTCAGAGGACTATCTGTAGCTGCGTAGCTTATCAACCGCCCCAGTTGACGGGCCCCCGTGGTCGGTTCTGGCCAGGTGTCGTGCTTCTTCAAAATCATGCGCCATGGCATGAAACATCCTAGCTTCGTAGGGCAACTAGTTGGAGGCGTGAGGCGTGTGGAGTTGAAACAGCAACTAGTTGGGATGATCCGTGCAGCCGTTGGATTCTCATTGGTGGTTGAGCCATCTCAAAAATACTTGAAATCATTCCAGATGCAGATGGAAAATGTGTGAAACCACCTGCCACCAACCGAAGTTGTTGCCTCAAACTTCTGTAGTGCCCTACGAGTTTCCGGTGCATTAAACCGGTTGGGAAAACATCAACGCATCGGCCGGATGTGCAAATCACCAGCCCACCAGGAAAGGTGCCACAGATTTCTTGTTGTGCCATTGGGGAGTCACGCCCGTGGTACCACGGAAAATCATATGGCGGCGCACGGCAACTCATGAGAGAAGCCGGCGCCGCCATACGAGACGACTGCCGCACGTTTCGAGGATGTCAGCACTGTGATGCTCCATGCTCCCCAGGAAATCATCCTAAAACCTCAAGGATGGTGAAGATCGTTCAGAGATGCCCATGAAGGGCCCGGGGGGGAACATCAGGAGCGCCAATCCTGGCTACACTTGATCCGCGACCACTTTCAAAGAAAACATCATTGCTGTGTGCATAGATTCTTGAGATCATTTCCATCCGGCCTCTTTTGTTGTTCAATTTCTCTTAAAAAAATCTCTCTATGTCCAATTCAGCGACAAAGCACCTTCTAGTGGTCCCATTTCAATAGCAACCGAGGAGACTTGGAAAGCTGCACCCGCCACAACACCACGCCATCAATCGGAGGGTTGTATGAAATTTGGGCCATATTTGGGATATCTTGGAAAGGTGTACCACATTGTGTCACATTTCATTACCATCCATGACCAATTCAATGACCGAAAAACTTCATCTTCGCTAGAGAAGGCTGGCGTCGCGTCGGTTGTGCTGAAGGGTCTGCGCTCTCAGATGGGGTCCCTGCTTCCAACTGCGTCTCCCGACGCGAAAGATGGAACCGGGGCTCGCTGCCCAGGTCCGCAGCCTCTTTCAGGTCAAAAAACAGCAGTTTTTGACATATCGTTTGGTAAATTCAACCATCAGCAATCTCTGATTTCAGAAATCGAGGCCAGTCCAATTTCATCAGAAATGGTATAGCTAGAAATTGACATTGAACAGTGGCTCCGGGAACACCAAAACAAATCCATCCTACTGTGGATGGAAGAATTCTGCACCAGTTGGTAACTCTTGGGTGATTATAAAACATGGTAAGTAAATAATACGATTGCAATGGGATAAACATGGATAAACCATCTACCAACTGGTGCAGGATTTCGCAACCATCCACAGTATGAAGAAATCACAAGCTGTAAAAAATCATGTAGAAACCATGGTAAAATCTGGCATCTGAGTTCAGGGGTATGGTCTCCACCCAAAAATCCCAACGCTTCATTGGTGTCCGCAGTCGATCTTCATCACCAAGGCAGGTCTCGTGCATGGTATAGGGGTATCATGTGATATCATGGGGATCTAAAACCACCAACTATCAAGTTGCTAAAAATTGAGTGATAGAACAGTAAGCAGAGTAAGTGGTGAGTCAATGTTACCAATGTTAGTTACAGTTACATATCTTCTCAATTGCAACTTCCTCCCAAACGCTTGATGTGTCCCACAGGCCTTGGCAAGTGGAGAAAAAAGTCACCATCCCGTCTTCAGCATGAAAAACCTATCTTGGATAATCTGGTTGGTGGTTTCAACCCCATGAAAAATATTGGTTAATAATACTAAATCCTCGTCCCTGATGTGGAAATCTACAGTATATAGAAACACACGAACCAGTCAATGCGGGAAACCCAATGCCGTAAACCCTGACTGGTGATGGTTTATAGTTTCCCATCAAAATGCTGTTTGCTTGGTGGTAAACATCCCACCCATCCCACCCATCCCACCCATCCCACCCACGCTTGCACCTCACGCCACTGCCCGAGCGGCCTGCGCCGCTCGCATCCTAAGAAATTCATGTGCAAATCGAATCTCTGTGGCGAGTTTCTTGCTGAATGAAAGCTGCTGACACAAAGGATCTGTTTTTGCCAAAAAAATATGGAGCTTGACCATCTAACATCGGGATTTCAGTACCACTTGTGTGACAATTTCAGCAAGAAAACCTTGTTTTGACCTTTGTCCCAGAAGAAACCCATACAAATCCGGCTCGGAGCGTTTTAAGCACGAATGGATGGTTCTGAGCCAAAATTTGGGCAAATCAAAATGACCACAAAAGGTATTCCCCCAGTCCTAGTTTTTCATCAGATTTTCAGCGACCAAGAGCCCTGGAAATCCCGGAATCTAAACTGGAAAATGGTGCTTGGAATCTTTAAAAATCCCCCATAAGGAGGGATAGAATCGGATAGAAGGCATAGATCCAATTAAAACTGCACCCCCAAGTCCAGACGCAGTTCTTCATAGAAAGATCATCTTTGAGCCTTCGGCCCACAACTGCCAAGGGCCAAAACTCTCGCCAAGGGGCTGCAAGCGTGTGTTCTTGGAGGGTCGAATCCTCTTATTCTTTTGTCCTGGCGCCGCATGGTCTGGAATTTAACAGGTCAATATAGATATAGAGTACTTGGGGTTGTCTGAATACAGGCTACAGTCGTACAGTATCTCCTGTTTTTCCAATGCTTTGTCATGTTGCTGATGAAAATTGCCATTCATTCCCACTTCCTTGGGTGAACATCCAATTTAGCCAGTGGGATGCATTCCTGAGTCCCACGTTAGATATAACCACTTAAGCTCCAGTAATTTCACAAAGCTATGGAAAAATCACCATGCTTAAATCGGAAAATCATCGGTTTGAAAAGGCCCCATTTTCTATAGCTATGTCAATGACCGGAAGGCAACATCATGTAATATCATGTAGTATCCAATTATTTGAGGTTATTTGCATGCTAAAAAGACCTTTCAGAAGACATGGTCTTGAATCTCTCTCTGAATCTCTCTGAATCTCCACGTTCTGGCAGTGCCTGGGTGTCTGAAGTGGCAGAAGTCGCACATCACGCCCTTGTTGCACAATGCCTGGAGCCAAAAGATTGAGCAACAACTGATTGGTGGGCCAATATGGAGGTTGAAACCCACATCATCCCTGTGATTTTGGGATTTTCCATTAATTAATTTTTTTTCCATTATAAATCATCCAGCTCTTGGGGGTCCTATGGTTCTCCCATAGCTGGTGTCATCCATGGTCATCCCATTCTTGTGCTGCCTTGTCCTTGAACCAAAAGATGCACGGATTGCAGGAATCCGGGTGAAGTCTGCTGCCCAACGAGGCGCGTTCTCCTGGGCTCGATCTGTGGAACCCCGGTGTCATCAGGCGTGGTTGAGAAATTCGGGAAATCCTTTAAAAATGCCTTGGTTTTTACTGGGAAAATAGTGGATTTCCCTGCCACGTTGATGACGCCGGAGGTTTTTTGTGCCCTTGAGCCAGGGCTCCCAGCCATTTCTTGAGAAACTGACAGGATTCCTACTTGTTTCATCAGGGGGATCACCAAGCACGGGAAGTCAGATGAGGCCATCCCCAGCTCAATGATGTCGTTGTTCCCAAAATAGAGCCACCAATTTGCAGAGAACTGGTTTAATTCGGGGTAGCCTCGATTTTACCAACAAAACAGTGGGAAAAGGACATCTATGACTATGACTCCAAGTTGATGAATTTGATCTCTCCACTTGTTATTCGAATATGTCCATATATATGTCCATCATGTTGAATCAATGTCGACTTTTCTAGCTTGCCTGCTACCCCTGGTTCCACCGTTAGGCAAAATCCTCATGTCTTGGTGCAAAATCTCCATTCTTGCGGGTGAAATTTCCAACCTTCAACGTTCAATGGGTTACATCCCGATTTTTTTCGGTGAAATCTCCTATAATTTCCTACTGTTCGTAGATAAATCAACATGTATTCGTGCCTAAAATCTCCCATGTTCAATGTTTTACACCATTTACATCCTTTATGTTTACAAGATTAAAGCCAAATCTTTTCCAGAAGACAATCGTTGAATTCCTAGGATTCCCCATTGTTTATAGTTAAATTCCTACCGTTTATCACTGTTGTTTTTATCTTCTTATGGGGGATTCTTACCATGACTTAGGAAACCTCCAGCCATGGGGTAGCCATAGGAGTCGCCTTCGTCATTGTATGGAACTTGAGTCAAGGCCGCTTCGTCGTCTCCCGCAGCCGGTGCTGGCTGCCTTGGATTTTGAAGACGGAAGTGGTGCAGTTCCAGTGAACTAAGTGGCTATGTATAACTGGGAGGTCAAAATTCACCTGCGGGGATCACAGAGTTTAGTTTTTTCGGTTATTTTTAAAATATTAAACATCCAATGGTTGGGGTACCCAATTTTGACTACCCAACTATAGTGAAAAAGGGCTTATATCCCAACTCATGTGGGTTACCATGGAAAATTGGGGCAATCTCTACAGTACTAAGGTCACCAGGAAAATTGATGTATTTTTTTCGGATGTCAAAGTTCATTAGGGAGTCCAAAATTTCTGAGAGATTTGGGTGCATTTTTTTAACCTACCGGGGAATTATTACAGTAAATCAATATGTGGCCCGGGTTTACCTATTTGGGTTGCGCATCCCAATTTGTAAGTGGTTCATAACTCATGTATCACTGGGGTATAACCCACATGTATCATGTAACCAGCTTGTAATATTGTTAGTAGCCACTGAGTAACTGAAAACGCACATCAAAGGGGAACATGGGGGAGTTAATGAGTTATATAGGGGGTTCCATAAGTGGGGGTACCCCCAAATCATCCATTTTAATGGGATTTTCCAGTCATAAACCATCCATTTTGGGGTACCCCCATCTATGTAAACCACCATATGACCCGTGAAAATTTTGCATTCATGGTATAGACTTATGATTCAATGGATAGAAATGGTGTTACCAGCCAAAATTTATGGAGGGTTCCTCAGTAAACTGTGTTTTTGTTTACCGATTCTGGGAAATCGTACCTGATAGGTATAATCGTATGTGTATTGTATACAGTAGATGTATATTACAACTATATACTCTATATATATACCATATGATCTCTTTGTATTGCACGATTACTGTTTTTCATTTGGGAGAGGGTACCGGTGGGTTACATTGTCAACATACCCAGCTGACGAATGACTGAGGATTTCCTAAAGTGAGGGACCCCAAAATGACCCAAAATGAGATATCTTAGACATGGAAACCAATGGAGATGAGATAAGGGCGACTCTGATGATGAAGAACCCCCAACTGGTGACTCACAAACCAAAGCCTCTGAGTTGTCGGTAGGTCTCACCTGCCCTAGCTGCGAGCGCCAGTTACCGGTCAACGTGGTGCCACTTATGCATTGTATGTATGCATGCGCACATGCTACCAGCATGCCGCACAAGGCTGTGGCGAAAGATTCAAAAATAGGAAAACTATAGGAAGGGTTGTTTGTTGTGACTCACGGATGGCAGAGCAAATCCACTGATGGACCGAAAGGTGGTTGGAGTTGAGTTTTTTCGAGTGGTTGCAATGGTTGCAGCGGTCACCTCACTCACAACTCCTGGATGTAGTGTGGTGTAGCGCAGTAGTTGTAGTTGTAGTTGCAATTGTAGTTGTAGTTGTAGCTGCAGCTGTAGCTGAAGTTGTCGTTGTAGTTGTAGTTGTATTGGTGTTGATGTTGTTGAAGTTGTAATGTTGTAATGTTGTAATGTTGTAGTTGCGGCTGTAGCTGTAGTCGTAGTTGTAGTGTAGTTAAGCGTAGTTGTAGTGTAGTTGAAGTTCTAATTGTCTTAATTCTAGTAATTGTAGTAATGGTGTAGCGCAGTAGTTGCAGTTGTAGTTGTAGGTGTAGTTGTAGCTGTAGTGTAGTGGAGTTGTAGTTGTAAGTTGTAGCTGTAATGTAGTGTATGTAGTTAGTGTAGTGTAGCTGCAGTTGCAGTGGCAGTTGCAGTTGCAGTTGTGGTGTGGTGTGGTGTAATTAGTGTAGTGTATTGTAGTGTACTGTAGTGTTGTATACTGTAGCATGGTATAGTGTAGTGTGGTCTAGTGTATTGTAGTGTAAACTAGCGTAGTTGTAGTTGTAGTGTAGTGTCGTGTAGTGCAATGTAGTGGTAGTTGCAGTTGTAGTGTAGTGTAATGTAATGTAATTAGTGTAGTGCAGTGTTGTGAGTGTAGTTCTAGTTGTATTTGTATTTGTAGCTGTAATGTACTGATGTTTAATTAGTGTATTGTAGTGTAATGTAGTGTAGCTGTCATTGTAGTTGTAGCTGTGGCGGTGGTGGTGGTGGTCGTGGTGGTGGTGGTGGTGGTGGTCATTGTCGTGGTGGTCACTGTCTTGGTGGTCATTGTCGTGGTGGTCATTGTCGTGGTGGTCATTGTCGTGGTGGTCATTGTCGTGGTGGTCATTGTCGTAGTGGTCATTGTCGTGGTGGTCATTGTCGTGGTGGTCATTGTCGTGGTGGTCATTGTCGTGGCGGTCAATGTCGTCGTAGTCACTGTCGTGGCGGTCATTGTCGTCGTAGTCGTCGTAGTCGTCGTAGTAGTCGTCGTAGTAGTCGTCATAGGTAGTAGGTAGTAGGTAGTAGAGTAGGTAGTAGCTAGTAGCTAGTAGCTAGTAGCTAGTAGCTAGTAGCTAGTAGCTAGTAGCTAGGAGGTAGGAGGTAGGAGGTAGGAGGTAGGAGGTAGTGGTGGTGGTAGTAGCAGTAGTAGTAGTCGTCGTAGGTAGTAGTAGTAGTCGTCGTCGTCGTAGGAGGTAGTAGTAGTAGTAGTAGTAGTAATAGTAGTAATAGTAGTAGTAGTAGCAGCAGTAGCAGTAGCAGTAGCAGTAGTAGTAGTAGTGGTAGTAGTGGTAGTAGTGGCAGTAGTGGTAGTAGTGGTAGTAGTGGTAGTAGTGGTAGTAGTAGTTGTTGTAGTAGTAGTAGTACTAGCAGTACTAGCAGTACTAGCAGTACTAGCAGTGCTAGCAGTACTAGCAGTACTAGCAGTACTAGCAGTACTAGCAGCACTAGCAGTACTAGCAGTAGCAGTAGCAGCAGCAGTAGCCGATTAGTAGTAGTAGTAATAGTAATAGCAATAGCAGTAGCAGTAGCAGTAGCAGTAGCGTAGCACGAGTAGTGGCAGTAGCAGTAGCAGTAGCGTAGCAGGAGTAGTAGCAGTAGCAGCAGGAGTAGTAGCAGGAGTAGTAGCAGGAGTAGTAGCAGGAGTAGTAGCAGGAGTAGTAGTAGGAGTAGTAGTAAGAGTAGCAGTAGGAGTAGTAGTAGGAGTAGTAGTAGTAGTAGTGATAGTAGTAGTAGTAGTAGTAGTAGTAGTAGTAGCAGCAGTAGGAGTAGCGTAGCACGAGTAGTGGCAGTAGCAGTAGCAGTAGCGTAGCAGGAGTAGTAGCAGTAGCAGCAGGAGTAGTAGCAGGAGTAGTAGCAGGAGTAGTAGCAGGAGTAGTAGTAGTAGTAGTAAGAGTAGCAGTAGGAGTAGTAGTAGTAGTAGTAGTGATAGTAGTAGTAGTCGTCGTCGTCGTCGTAGTCGTCGTAGGGAGTAGTAGTAGTAGTAGTAGTAGTAGTACTAGTAGTACTAGTAGTACTAGTAGTACTAGTAGTACTAGTAGTTCTAGTAGTACTAGTAGTACTAGTAGTACTAGTAGTACTAGTAGTACTA
>Ga0126342_10008976_pt1 | contig 17910 bp, 9 predicted proteins | sample Cyp1metagenome_FD_92528 | JGI IMG/M metagenome (GOLD analysis project Ga0126342, IMG submission 92528) | Coral microbial communities from Lord Howe Island, Old Settlement Bay, Australia - Cyphastrea 1 metagenome | ecosystem: Host-associated > Invertebrates > Cnidaria > Coral ... | reverse complement strand
ATATAGCCGTGTACATAGGCCTGATACAGTAGCTTTCAAGTCTCCAAGGCAGTGAAAGGAGTGGTAATGCTCCTATGCCTTGGCGGAAGCCAGGCCAATGTCACTTTTGCTTTGCTTTGCAGCTACACGCCATGTCAGGGTCCAAAAACACTTGCATTCGACCTTTTGCCTCATGCATCCGATGAGTTTGAGACTAGTTGCACGACTATGTATAGTTGCCAGTGATGATTTTTATTCTAGCTTGCCCGCTCTCAGGTCACATCTGGCGAGCGAGCTTCACCCCTCCGTCCTCCGCTAACTCTGCGGGGCGGCGGGGGGTGTTTTTACATGGTCTCACTGGTTGTATATATGCTGTATACGTCGTGCGTGGCTCAAGAAACAAGCGTCTACTTGTAGTTGCATTGTGGCTTGGTAGACCTGTAAAACAAAACTTACCCATATGTGTTCCTTTTTTTCCTTGGTTTTACTGTATCACTCTCTTAGTGGTTCTTGGGTTCAAAACTTGCGTTGTGTTTGCAGAAGCTCTTGAGGACTAAAAACATTGTATATATATATATATTTATACTGTATATACACCTTAAAAGTCAAGTCTAGTGAGCCTATCTTAGCATCATCCCTGGATGACGATTGGGTAATTCCCTCCTTTTCGGGTCGCGCTTCGCGGGGGGCCCTATCTTTGACAGGATGGCCACGACATGTGACTGCAGCGATAACATGAGACACTAGCTTCCCTCTTTTATTGGATCAGTAGGTGTTTCATGGTGTTTAATGATGTTTAATGATGCTTAATGAAGTTTTAAGATGATGTACCCTCTGTTAAACTAACATAGCTATGAACAATCACCATTTTAATATGCAAATCAACTCTAAATGGGCCATGTTCAATACCTATGTTAAATTGCCGGAGGGTAATATCCAGTATACAGCTTTTGAATATCTTCAATATGCCGCAAATTTAACCATGTGGCAGCAGGGATTCCCCCCTCCAAGGTAGCCACTTTGATGCTATCCATAGGTGCATGAGCGGCGAGACAAGTGGCGTTGCATTCTGAACACATCCCCAACTGACTGGATGTCTAGTGGACTATCCTTTTGTTTCTGCTACCGTATATGTATATAATACACACAATATATGTGTATGTATATATATATATGTACACAATATGTGTATATATATAAAAATGGAAAATCACCAGCCAACCAGTTAAATGACAAATATTTTGTGGACTACCAAAGATTGACCATGATAATTGGAGAAAAAACAAGAACACCCAATCGGTTGATGTTCATGCTCCGCACACAGAGTCATAGATCATAATGCTGCACAGCCCTACACAATGAATTGATAATCATAGGTGTAAGTACACAATCAAAGATACAGAGATACTCATATGAAATCATAATATATGCATATATGGCATAGTTACATGCACTTACATGTATCCTACATCACACCCAAGACACAACACGTATGTATATTTTTGTTTTTTTGCAGAGAATCGATGGACAACGATTTAAAATATATATATAATATATATATATATGCATTTCCAAATTGAATATTTTGTTTCAGCACAGATTGTACACACAAAGCCACATCAACAGATGCGCGGCAAAAAGGGGTCGAGATCGTGGGATGTTTGTTGCAGGTGTCAGCCATCAAGGATCGGTACGGCTTGGCCATAAACCATACAGGATGGTGCCCCAGTGATGTGAATGTTGGACAACCCCCATGAAAACTATAGTAACTATAGTTATATCATGTTATATCTACCATAAACATCCATAAACCATAGTTATAAAGCTAATTATAAGGAAACTTATAGTTATATCTACCATAAACCATAGTTATAAGCTAATTATAAGGCAACTTCATTAGCTATCGAGCCGGGGGCCCCATCCCGTAGAAGTCACCAAGTTATAATCGCACCAGCCGCCAGCCTTTTGGGACGGTCAACATCACCAAACAACAACATTCCACTAGTCACTAAATTGATAAAAGACTATAGTCGATAGATCTATATAGAATGATCTAGACAATATTATTAATACATATACATAATTATATATATATATACACAAGTATCACTGGTTTATCTATTTCTATAGCCATGGGAGAAAAACTTGGCCAGGCTTTGGCTTCGTGGTCGAGGGGACCTTTCCACCGGCCGAGAAGGACTATGACTACGACGATCTCGAACGGTGCCATGGGTCCCAATGGTGATGAAAGATGGGGATCTCATAGTTATGAAGATTTTGGATTTATAATCCATAGGATCCATGTATGCTATCCATGGTAACATTTACCATCAATATACCCCAAATGTTAGCATATATACCATACATGGATCCTATGGGTAAGGGATACAATGTCAACCCTGGATTTTGCTAAACCATTGTTTATGAAAAATTAGGGAGGTACTCCTCCAATAGTCATTTCATCTGATACTTAATTGGTACCCTCCCAATTAAACAGCCGGATTTCTGGGGTTTATTAATCCAGGGTTGACATTATAAGGGATATATATTGATGAGATAGAGATTAATGGAGATTGTAAGGGATAGCCATTCGCTGGGAAATCCATATGGCAGCCTGGCTGGGAAATCCCCCCCAGGCGCTCCAGCCCCATGGAATCATTGACGGCCAGGGGATAACTTGCTGCACACTATGGAACTGAGTACCAGGGGGATAACCCAGGGAATCCCAATAAAACTGGCAATTTGAAAATCTGGTTGGTGGTGACTGGAACCATGGAATTTTGAATGACTTTCCATGAAAAGTTGGGAATAATATTGGATAAGCATCCCAACTGACGAACTCCATCATTTTTCAGAGGGGTTGAAACCACCAACCAGTAATGATTTTATATGGAAATATATGGAATACGTGGTTTTTTCATGGGGCATACTCTGATGTCGACTACTTTGATGTGCACCGTGGTGAATAAGCGTTGTCAACCATAGTTGGTTCACCCAATTGGATAGATCGTGTAAATATACATTAGATGGATATCGCAATGACATGTTAATTAAATTTAATTCATACAGACCTTAGATTTGACTATATTTGTATATATATATATATATTATATATTATATATATCCGAGATAGCTGTGATAGTCCAGAGGCTTGGATGTTGTGGTTGTTGTTGTTGTTGTTGTTTTCAGGGGATGATCCCAGCTTTCTCTGTACAGTCGGGTGCACGTTGTTTAGCCCTGAAACAGAGCTATCCAGAAATTTATCTGGTTGGTGGTTTCAAAGATTTTTTTTCCATGTCATAAACAAGGGATGTCGTGCTTCCCATTGACGTGACTCATATTGAAATCAAGATGGTTAAAACATGTTAAGTCACCACCAAGCAGTTATCTCATCCCATTGGGGGGTTCAGTTCAGTTTTTCCCTACTGCCAAACATCCCATGGCTCCGTTTTTTTCACATTCCACAATGACCCGGATACTGATTTTTCACGGCGCGCAGAAAAAAACAGGGTGTTTTGACATGCAAAGAATCCGGGCGGTTCCATAGAAGCGTAGCTTCCATCTACTTGAGGACACTGAGACATTCTGACACAGAATTCACTTGAGGTGCAGCTTCCCTGTCATTTGAGGCATGCTCATTGGACCTCCTGTTATTTGTTTTAGGATACTCCGTGATTGATGATATCCGAACCTATCCCAGAACTGAGAATCTTGCCGTAAAACAAGCATCAAGGGGGGATGACAAGGCTTATGCCCGAAATGGAAGGCAACTGCTCATCGTCTATGCGGTCTTGGCAGCTCTATCCCTGGTTTCTCGGCAGCGATATTTCCGGATCATAGGGGCGTGGCTCAAACTGATTGACCTCAAAAAATGGATGCGAAAAAATAATTCTTATAGTACATATATATATATATATACACACATGCATACTATTACATATACTGTTAATTATACCGTTATATATATATATATATGTATACTATTGTTTACATACCTTAGACTCTCATTAAGCCTGTAAAAATGGGACCCTTCTTCGGTATTTGGAGGGTCAAACGGCTAGATATTCAGGAGATGATCATGTTGTGGGCTTTAGCCCACAGAAACCCATGGGTTTTACGCAGGAAGGGATCAGCTGGTCGAATCTAAGCTCCTCACAAGCTGCTAAGCTGCTAAGCTGGCTGTCAGCACACGTGTCGCTTAAAACGGCTGCCAGACTGAAGGTCTGCGGCTATACTCTTTGTTCTTTTTTTTTTGGTCATATGCAATTTGCCAGAGAAGATGTCAGAATACATGTCAGAATATAAATATATATAACTAACCATAAACATATTTCGCATGAGATTTGCCAGATCAAGTGTCAGATTGAGTTTGTCCGGGTTGATGTTTGAGTATTTGCCTTCCAGTTCGTGTCTTACTTCACCCTGCTAAGTAGCCCCAGTGACAGGTCTTCCCTCTTGCGTGCATGATGCTGACCATCGCGGCACGCTTCGAGGTGAAGTTGTGGTAACTTCTAGGGCTTGTGGGAGGGAAAAAACTCTTTGCAAAATTATTCCATTGATTAAATTTAATGTTACGTACAATGATGTGTTTGCATACATGCACGCTTTACATATTCCACCATTTTTGCACGCGGGAGGGTTGTGCACATCTTCGCCAGAACCGTAGTATTTGCATGCGCTTGGTTTTCCAATTGATATTGATTAGTGTACCAAGTTGGTAATGGATGCAAAACATCAAAACGATCAAACTTAAACTGTGCCCCCCAAAAAAATCCATCAGTCATCAAATGTGTAGAAGGTTCCCTTAGCATCACAATGTGTGGCACACAGCTACTGACGTTGCTCGAAGTTTTGGGTCCAACATCATTCCGTCCCAGATGGACAAGTTCTTCCCAAGACATTGGCGTCCCATGGCCATTGTGCGGGTTTTTTTGTAGAGGGTCCAACAACATGTCTTGCCTGTAACCGATAGCCATCTTTCATCGACGTAAGTCACCAGTTTTCCAGCTTTCGGATGATCAGAGCCATGCACCATGGACCATGGCCTCACCATGGCTTCACTGGCCGGAAAAAACCTCGAGGTGGAGCTCTGTCAACAAGATGTCATGGGAGATTTGCAGAAACATTTGCTGAAGGCGGGTGACATTCAACGGGTGATTCGACTAGGCTTTCCATGGTGGCTTAAACCATGGTGAACGGTTACTGTACCCCGCTGGTTTATGGGTTTATTTTTTTTAGGGAGAACGTCGAAAAAATCCGAACATCACATGGATGATGAACAGGGGTACACCCATGACTTAGGAAACCTCCGATTTCAACTGCGATTTTGTACTTGGTTTCTTTTTGTGGTTTCATACAGGGTTTCTGATTCTCCATCGGTGATCCCCATCGTAACTCACCATGGCTGCCATTTGGAACCACATTGGATGAAATATAATTCTGGAGGTGAACAACACCCATTTCCCAGTGGATTTGTCTAGGTGTTTATGGTGTGACTTAAAAACGTTTTTCAAGGGTTGATTTCCGAGGTGTTTTGTGTTTCTAAACACATTCCTAATGTTTATTTATCTGGATGTATTATTTCTTCCATTGCCATGTTTGTGTACTGGAGGGTACTGGCTGCACCAGTGCCAAAGTGTAGCTTTGATCAAAATCCAGGCTTTGTTCATGGCTTGGAAGCTGACTCACTGCGCATTTTTCCATCTATTTCCGGGTGTCTGACTTCAGATGCTTCAAAGCCGCTGAAAACGCACATCCAATAGTTCCAAACTCACCAGAAGTTCCTGTCGACTCGTCGGGAAGGCGCTTCAAAGGGACCAACGCGATGCTGATCTGGTGCAAGGCGCTGCCGGGGCAACGGGGAAACTACAAGAGCTGGAAAGCTTAGTATCAGTTGGTCAACTGAAACAGTAGAAACTCTTTTTTTGGACTCAGGATTCTATTGAATTGAATGTTGGTTTATTTTGAGCCTTCTTTTTGAACATCTGGAACTAAACTTGGAATCTCCACATATTGTATACTCCGCCTAAAACGTACCCGAGCACCTCATTTGAGACAGACATTCACTATTTACAGGAGAGGAGCGGATGAGAAAACAGTGGTGGATTTGATCACTTTGAAAAACGGCCCTGCATGAGCTCCCTTGCATTGAAGTGTTGGAAATCGAGACCCCAAAAAAATGGTTTCACCATTTCCAAGGCTGTTTCTTGGCCTTGCTTTGGCACCCAAAACCTTGTTTTGGATCCCCGACATAACCATGTTGGAGGTGGGTTTATACAACCTAATGATATCAAAATCCAACAGTAGCCGGGAGTCCCGTTCCAGTATGGTTCAGAGGTCCAGGCTGCAAAAGTTCATGTTGAGCAGATTTTTTAAGAATTATAGATTCTGCCAGTGGTACGGGACAACAAACAACCAAGTGGTTTTAGTCGATACAGTACATGGGTCCCATGGGTTTGTCTGAAAGTGGGATAGCCCAAAACCCCATGAAGTTTGTCAGGATATTCCCAATTAAAATTGCCTTTTGGTTTGGTTGATCCCGCATGTTCGGACGACATCCACATTTTGGAAGTGTGGATTTTCCTCAATGGAGGTGACATTCAATCCTCCTACCATATTTCAGACCATCCGCTGCTTGCCATTCGTTGAGTCCGGCAGGACTCCCAAGCTCTTCCAGAAGTGATGATGAGGAGGTGTCCTGGATTCATGATTGTACAATATTGTACATACATATCCTGCTTGGTGGTTTGGAACATGTTTTATTTTCCCATATAATTATTGGGAATAACCATTCCAACTGACTTTCATATTTTTCAGAGGGGTTGAAACCACCAACCAGTATCTCACTTCAACTATGATTCAATAGGATGTCTGACATAGACTCAATTTATCTCCGAATTTTCAGCATCTTTGGGATGGAGAAGACATGCGGATGATCCACTTCATGTCGCAGGACATATCATGAAATATCTTGTTTTGCAGGGTATCTAGCAGGCTAGCCGCGGTTAGCCATCGTCTTGTTATGCCGATGTTTTTTGGACAAGAGCTCCCAATTGTAAGAGTTGTATGTAGAATCGATATGAATCGATGAGATGTATGAATAGAATTGAATAGACCCTCTGTTTAAGCACCCTTTAGGATGGATTTTCACCCCATGATGAACTCGTACTTTTCCTCAGTCCGACGCTTTGCCATCTGAGCCAGTGTCAGAGATTTCCGAGCTGATACAACTACCCTCTGGTTATGACTAACATAGCCATGGTATAGATGGCCCATAGAAATAGATAGTTTACCTATTAAAAATGGTGATTTTCCATGGCTATGTTAAATAACCAGATGGTAAATCTTCAGCCAGGTAACCAGCTTGGAAATGATCACTTAAATGTAATGTTTAAGATAAAGATTTGAATCTCCTACTAGTAGTGCATCCCTCTGATGATCATGAAAAAACTCCGATGATTTTTCTGACCCCCAGTTGATCAATATTATGGGTACCACTGTTCGAATTATGACTATATTGAGGACGCCCTCTGTTTTAAATTTGTATTTCACTTGGTGCTTGACTATTCCAGACTTGGTATCAAGGCCAATTCTCATTCCAGCCTGGGGGTAAACAACCCCTCAACAAAAACCTGATTGACTGTATAGCAACCCACAAACAGATAGACGACTCTACAGCATTGGATATGTTGATTTTAACGGAAACTGTTCAGGAAAATCTTTAAAAATTGGGGGATTGGGGGTAAGACCATGGTTTCCGGTTAAGATTTTCCCTTAAACCAATCCATTGCTGTGTCCAGAAAGATCCAGAAAGTGCGTAGATTCGATAATTCACCATTTATCATCACTATTGTTTGCCATCAGTCACCATTAGTCATCCCGTGATTGGCCATTAATCACCATTATTCACCATGCTCCATGGTGCTGGAATATTTACCAACATTTGCCCCAAAAAACACCCAGTCATGTAGGTAAATATACCATACATTGAGCAGATGGGATTTTTCACCATGATATTTATCCATCGATTTTAACAACCCAACCCACAACTCGAGGTTTTGCACCGGGCTGATTCATCTTCCCGTGCCATGGACGACATGTTTGTTGGGAGGTGAACAGCAGTGAAAATGGGTTACGTTTGAGCCACAGAAGAGAACACAACATATATATGTATATATAATACATATATATATATATATACATTTTGCATATGTGTACAGATATGATCAAATATGTATGTAACGTATATATATATATATGATTATGTATATATATATACACACGTACATATGTACATATGTATATGTATACAGATACATCATACATCTATAATACATATAGACAAAGGATATCCATTTAGCCATTTAACATGGAATATTCTGAGGACCACATGGCCACAGACTTGGACGGATGTATTCGAGACACCTACTATTGGTCATGTTTGGTCTATTTTTTAGGGCGAACACTTCAGGGAATACTGCCCGGAAATACGGCTTTATCTGGTACACTAGCTCCAGTTTAGGAACCTGAAATTGAAATGGCCATTGATTTATGAGCATAAGTCGGGGGACACCTTGTAGGTATTGGTTCCAAGATGTCATGACAGAAGAAAGCTGGACTTTTCCTCTTTCAGCATTGTCCTTCTGGCCGCATTTCGGTCTCTAGCAGATGTGCAGAATTTGCATCTAGGTTCTGCGAATCGAATCCTGTGCCAACACTATCCCAAACATGGATGGTTTGAACTGCTTCACCTCAGTATGGGTCAGAAGGATTCAGAAGGCACATCCAGGATCCAGGCAAATCCAGCCCCTAAGCCACGTTAGCCGTATTGAAAAGGGGGGTTCTGACGGGCCCAGAAGTCGGGGACTTGTCATCGCCTTGACCGATGCATAGACAGATAGATGGAATGAAAGATACATTGATACATGGATATACACATATATATATAATATGTATGTACATAATACACATATATATATATATATGTGTATTATGTACATACATATTATATATATATGTGTATATCCATGTATCAATGTATCTTTCATTCCATCTATCTGTCTATGCATCGGTCAAGGCGATGACAAGTCCCCGACTTCTGGGCCCGTCAGAACCCCCCTTTTCAATACGGCTAACGTGGCTTAGGGGCTGGATTTGCCTGGATCCTGGATGTGCCTTCTGAATCCTTCTGACCCATACTGAGGTGAAGCAGTTCAAACCATCCATGTTTGGGATAGTGTTGGCACAGGATTCGATTCGCAGAACCTAGATGCAAATTCTGCACATCTGCTAGAGACCGAAATGCGGCCAGAAGGACAATGCTGAAAGAGGAAAAGTCCAGCTTTCTTCTGTCATGACATCTTGGAACCAATACCTACAAGGTGTCCCCCGACTTATGCTCATAAATCAATGGCCATTTCAATTTCAGGTTCCTAAACTGGAGCTAGTGTACCAGATAAAGCCGTATTTCCGGGCAGTATTCCCTGAAGTGTTCGCCCTAAAAAATAGACCAAACATGACCAATAGTAGGTGTCTCGAATACATCCGTCCAAGTCTGTGGCCATGTGGTCCTCAGAATATTCCATGTTAAATGGCTAAATGGATATCCTTTGTCTATATGTATTATAGATGTATGATGTATCTGTATACATATACATATGTACATATGTACGTGTGTATATATATATACATAATCATATATATATATATACGTTACATACATATTTGATCATATCTGTACACATATGCAAAATGTATATATATATATATATGTATTATATATACATATATATGTTGTGTTCTCTTCTGTGGCTCAAACGTAACCCATTTTCACTGCTGTTCACCTCCCAACAAACATGTCGTCCATGGCACGGGAAGATGAATCAGCCCGGTGCAAAACCTCGAGTTGTGGGTTGGGTTGTTAAAATCGATGGATAAATATCATGGTGAAAAATCCCATCTGCTCAATGTATGGTATATTTACCTACATGACTGGGTGTTTTTTGGGGCAAATGTTGGTAAATATTCCAGCACCATGGAGCATGGTGAATAATGGTGATTAATGGCCAATCACGGGATGACTAATGGTGACTGATGGCAAACAATAGTGATGATAAATGGTGAATTATCGAATCTACGCACTTTCTGGATCTTTCTGGACACAGCAATGGATTGGTTTAAGGGAAAATCTTAACCGGAAACCATGGTCTTACCCCCAATCCCCCAATTTTTAAAGATTTTCCTGAACAGTTTCCGTTAAAATCAACATATCCAATGCTGTAGAGTCGTCTATCTGTTTGTGGGTTGCTATACAGTCAATCAGGTTTTTGTTGAGGGGTTGTTTACCCCCAGGCTGGAATGAGAATTGGCCTTGATACCAAGTCTGGAATAGTCAAGCACCAAGTGAAATACAAATTTAAAACAGAGGGCGTCCTCAATATAGTCATAATTCGAACAGTGGTACCCATAATATTGATCAACTGGGGGTCAGAAAAATCATCGGAGTTTTTTCATGATCATCAGAGGGATGCACTACTAGTAGGAGATTCAAATCTTTATCTTAAACATTACATTTAAGTGATCATTTCCAAGCTGGTTACCTGGCTGAAGATTTACCATCTGGTTATTTAACATAGCCATGGAAAATCACCATTTTTAATAGGTAAACTATCTATTTCTATGGGCCATCTATACCATGGCTATGTTAGTCATAACCAGAGGGTAGTTGTATCAGCTCGGAAATCTCTGACACTGGCTCAGATGGCAAAGCGTCGGACTGAGGAAAAGTACGAGTTCATCATGGGGTGAAAATCCATCCTAAAGGGTGCTTAAACAGAGGGTCTATTCAATTCTATTCATACATCTCATCGATTCATATCGATTCTACATACAACTCTTACAATTGGGAGCTCTTGTCCAAAAAACATCGGCATAACAAGACGATGGCTAACCGCGGCTAGCCTGCTAGATACCCTGCAAAACAAGATATTTCATGATATGTCCTGCGACATGAAGTGGATCATCCGCATGTCTTCTCCATCCCAAAGATGCTGAAAATTCGGAGATAAATTGAGTCTATGTCAGACATCCTATTGAATCATAGTTGAAGTGAGATACTGGTTGGTGGTTTCAACCCCTCTGAAAAATATGAAAGTCAGTTGGAATGGTTATTCCCAATAATTATATGGGAAAATAAAACATGTTCCAAACCACCAAGCAGGATATGTATGTACAATATTGTACAATCATGAATCCAGGACACCTCCTCATCATCACTTCTGGAAGAGCTTGGGAGTCCTGCCGGACTCAACGAATGGCAAGCAGCGGATGGTCTGAAATATGGTAGGAGGATTGAATGTCACCTCCATTGAGGAAAATCCACACTTCCAAAATGTGGATGTCGTCCGAACATGCGGGATCAACCAAACCAAAAGGCAATTTTAATTGGGAATATCCTGACAAACTTCATGGGGTTTTGGGCTATCCCACTTTCAGACAAACCCATGGGACCCATGTACTGTATCGACTAAAACCACTTGGTTGTTTGTTGTCCCGTACCACTGGCAGAATCTATAATTCTTAAAAAATCTGCTCAACATGAACTTTTGCAGCCTGGACCTCTGAACCATACTGGAACGGGACTCCCGGCTACTGTTGGATTTTGATATCATTAGGTTGTATAAACCCACCTCCAACATGGTTATGTCGGGGATCCAAAACAAGGTTTTGGGTGCCAAAGCAAGGCCAAGAAACAGCCTTGGAAATGGTGAAACCATTTTTTTGGGGTCTCGATTTCCAACACTTCAATGCAAGGGAGCTCATGCAGGGCCGTTTTTCAAAGTGATCAAATCCACCACTGTTTTCTCATCCGCTCCTCTCCTGTAAATAGTGAATGTCTGTCTCAAATGAGGTGCTCGGGTACGTTTTAGGCGGAGTATACAATATGTGGAGATTCCAAGTTTAGTTCCAGATGTTCAAAAAGAAGGCTCAAAATAAACCAACATTCAATTCAATAGAATCCTGAGTCCAAAAAAAGAGTTTCTACTGTTTCAGTTGACCAACTGATACTAAGCTTTCCAGCTCTTGTAGTTTCCCCGTTGCCCCGGCAGCGCCTTGCACCAGATCAGCATCGCGTTGGTCCCTTTGAAGCGCCTTCCCGACGAGTCGACAGGAACTTCTGGTGAGTTTGGAACTATTGGATGTGCGTTTTCAGCGGCTTTGAAGCATCTGAAGTCAGACACCCGGAAATAGATGGAAAAATGCGCAGTGAGTCAGCTTCCAAGCCATGAACAAAGCCTGGATTTTGATCAAAGCTACACTTTGGCACTGGTGCAGCCAGTACCCTCCAGTACACAAACATGGCAATGGAAGAAATAATACATCCAGATAAATAAACATTAGGAATGTGTTTAGAAACACAAAACACCTCGGAAATCAACCCTTGAAAAACGTTTTTAAGTCACACCATAAACACCTAGACAAATCCACTGGGAAATGGGTGTTGTTCACCTCCAGAATTATATTTCATCCAATGTGGTTCCAAATGGCAGCCATGGTGAGTTACGATGGGGATCACCGATGGAGAATCAGAAACCCTGTATGAAACCACAAAAAGAAACCAAGTACAAAATCGCAGTTGAAATCGGAGGTTTCCTAAGTCATGGGTGTACCCCTGTTCATCATCCATGTGATGTTCGGATTTTTTCGACGTTCTCCCTAAAAAAAATAAACCCATAAACCAGCGGGGTACAGTAACCGTTCACCATGGTTTAAGCCACCATGGAAAGCCTAGTCGAATCACCCGTTGAATGTCACCCGCCTTCAGCAAATGTTTCTGCAAATCTCCCATGACATCTTGTTGACAGAGCTCCACCTCGAGGTTTTTTCCGGCCAGTGAAGCCATGGTGAGGCCATGGTCCATGGTGCATGGCTCTGATCATCCGAAAGCTGGAAAACTGGTGACTTACGTCGATGAAAGATGGCTATCGGTTACAGGCAAGACATGTTGTTGGACCCTCTACAAAAAAACCCGCACAATGGCCATGGGACGCCAATGTCTTGGGAAGAACTTGTCCATCTGGGACGGAATGATGTTGGACCCAAAACTTCGAGCAACGTCAGTAGCTGTGTGCCACACATTGTGATGCTAAGGGAACCTTCTACACATTTGATGACTGATGGATTTTTTTGGGGGGCACAGTTTAAGTTTGATCGTTTTGATGTTTTGCATCCATTACCAACTTGGTACACTAATCAATATCAATTGGAAAACCAAGCGCATGCAAATACTACGGTTCTGGCGAAGATGTGCACAACCCTCCCGCGTGCAAAAATGGTGGAATATGTAAAGCGTGCATGTATGCAAACACATCATTGTACGTAACATTAAATTTAATCAATGGAATAATTTTGCAAAGAGTTTTTTCCCTCCCACAAGCCCTAGAAGTTACCACAACTTCACCTCGAAGCGTGCCGCGATGGTCAGCATCATGCACGCAAGAGGGAAGACCTGTCACTGGGGCTACTTAGCAGGGTGAAGTAAGACACGAACTGGAAGGCAAATACTCAAACATCAACCCGGACAAACTCAATCTGACACTTGATCTGGCAAATCTCATGCGAAATATGTTTATGGTTAGTTATATATATTTATATTCTGACATGTATTCTGACATCTTCTCTGGCAAATTGCATATGACCAAAAAAAAAAGAACAAAGAGTATAGCCGCAGACCTTCAGTCTGGCAGCCGTTTTAAGCGACACGTGTGCTGACAGCCAGCTTAGCAGCTTAGCAGCTTGTGAGGAGCTTAGATTCGACCAGCTGATCCCTTCCTGCGTAAAACCCATGGGTTTCTGTGGGCTAAAGCCCACAACATGATCATCTCCTGAATATCTAGCCGTTTGACCCTCCAAATACCGAAGAAGGGTCCCATTTTTACAGGCTTAATGAGAGTCTAAGGTATGTAAACAATAGTATACATATATATATATATATAACGGTATAATTAACAGTATATGTAATAGTATGCATGTGTGTATATATATATATATATGTACTATAAGAATTATTTTTTCGCATCCATTTTTTGAGGTCAATCAGTTTGAGCCACGCCCCTATGATCCGGAAATATCGCTGCCGAGAAACCAGGGATAGAGCTGCCAAGACCGCATAGACGATGAGCAGTTGCCTTCCATTTCGGGCATAAGCCTTGTCATCCCCCCTTGATGCTTGTTTTACGGCAAGATTCTCAGTTCTGGGATAGGTTCGGATATCATCAATCACGGAGTATCCTAAAACAAATAACAGGAGGTCCAATGAGCATGCCTCAAATGACAGGGAAGCTGCACCTCAAGTGAATTCTGTGTCAGAATGTCTCAGTGTCCTCAAGTAGATGGAAGCTACGCTTCTATGGAACCGCCCGGATTCTTTGCATGTCAAAACACCCTGTTTTTTTCTGCGCGCCGTGAAAAATCAGTATCCGGGTCATTGTGGAATGTGAAAAAAACGGAGCCATGGGATGTTTGGCAGTAGGGAAAAACTGAACTGAACCCCCCAATGGGATGAGATAACTGCTTGGTGGTGACTTAACATGTTTTAACCATCTTGATTTCAATATGAGTCACGTCAATGGGAAGCACGACATCCCTTGTTTATGACATGGAAAAAAAATCTTTGAAACCACCAACCAGATAAATTTCTGGATAGCTCTGTTTCAGGGCTAAACAACGTGCACCCGACTGTACAGAGAAAGCTGGGATCATCCCCTGAAAACAACAACAACAACAACAACCACAACATCCAAGCCTCTGGACTATCACAGCTATCTCGGATATATATAATATATAATATATATATATATATACAAATATAGTCAAATCTAAGGTCTGTATGAATTAAATTTAATTAACATGTCATTGCGATATCCATCTAATGTATATTTACACGATCTATCCAATTGGGTGAACCAACTATGGTTGACAACGCTTATTCACCACGGTGCACATCAAAGTAGTCGACATCAGAGTATGCCCCATGAAAAAACCACGTATTCCATATATTTCCATATAAAATCATTACTGGTTGGTGGTTTCAACCCCTCTGAAAAATGATGGAGTTCGTCAGTTGGGATGCTTATCCAATATTATTCCCAACTTTTCATGGAAAGTCATTCAAAATTCCATGGTTCCAGTCACCACCAACCAGATTTTCAAATTGCCAGTTTTATTGGGATTCCCTGGGTTATCCCCCTGGTACTCAGTTCCATAGTGTGCAGCAAGTTATCCCCTGGCCGTCAATGATTCCATGGGGCTGGAGCGCCTGGGGGGGATTTCCCAGCCAGGCTGCCATATGGATTTCCCAGCGAATGGCTATCCCTTACAATCTCCATTAATCTCTATCTCATCAATATATATCCCTTATAATGTCAACCCTGGATTAATAAACCCCAGAAATCCGGCTGTTTAATTGGGAGGGTACCAATTAAGTATCAGATGAAATGACTATTGGAGGAGTACCTCCCTAATTTTTCATAAACAATGGTTTAGCAAAATCCAGGGTTGACATTGTATCCCTTACCCATAGGATCCATGTATGGTATATATGCTAACATTTGGGGTATATTGATGGTAAATGTTACCATGGATAGCATACATGGATCCTATGGATTATAAATCCAAAATCTTCATAACTATGAGATCCCCATCTTTCATCACCATTGGGACCCATGGCACCGTTCGAGATCGTCGTAGTCATAGTCCTTCTCGGCCGGTGGAAAGGTCCCCTCGACCACGAAGCCAAAGCCTGGCCAAGTTTTTCTCCCATGGCTATAGAAATAGATAAACCAGTGATACTTGTGTATATATATATATAATTATGTATATGTATTAATAATATTGTCTAGATCATTCTATATAGATCTATCGACTATAGTCTTTTATCAATTTAGTGACTAGTGGAATGTTGTTGTTTGGTGATGTTGACCGTCCCAAAAGGCTGGCGGCTGGTGCGATTATAACTTGGTGACTTCTACGGGATGGGGCCCCCGGCTCGATAGCTAATGAAGTTGCCTTATAATTAGCTTATAACTATGGTTTATGGTAGATATAACTATAAGTTTCCTTATAATTAGCTTTATAACTATGGTTTATGGATGTTTATGGTAGATATAACATGATATAACTATAGTTACTATAGTTTTCATGGGGGTTGTCCAACATTCACATCACTGGGGCACCATCCTGTATGGTTTATGGCCAAGCCGTACCGATCCTTGATGGCTGACACCTGCAACAAACATCCCACGATCTCGACCCCTTTTTGCCGCGCATCTGTTGATGTGGCTTTGTGTGTACAATCTGTGCTGAAACAAAATATTCAATTTGGAAATGCATATATATATATATTATATATATATTTTAAATCGTTGTCCATCGATTCTCTGCAAAAAAACAAAAATATACATACGTGTTGTGTCTTGGGTGTGATGTAGGATACATGTAAGTGCATGTAACTATGCCATATATGCATATATTATGATTTCATATGAGTATCTCTGTATCTTTGATTGTGTACTTACACCTATGATTATCAATTCATTGTGTAGGGCTGTGCAGCATTATGATCTATGACTCTGTGTGCGGAGCATGAACATCAACCGATTGGGTGTTCTTGTTTTTTCTCCAATTATCATGGTCAATCTTTGGTAGTCCACAAAATATTTGTCATTTAACTGGTTGGCTGGTGATTTTCCATTTTTATATATATACACATATTGTGTACATATATATATATACATACACATATATTGTGTGTATTATATACATATACGGTAGCAGAAACAAAAGGATAGTCCACTAGACATCCAGTCAGTTGGGGATGTGTTCAGAATGCAACGCCACTTGTCTCGCCGCTCATGCACCTATGGATAGCATCAAAGTGGCTACCTTGGAGGGGGGAATCCCTGCTGCCACATGGTTAAATTTGCGGCATATTGAAGATATTCAAAAGCTGTATACTGGATATTACCCTCCGGCAATTTAACATAGGTATTGAACATGGCCCATTTAGAGTTGATTTGCATATTAAAATGGTGATTGTTCATAGCTATGTTAGTTTAACAGAGGGTACATCATCTTAAAACTTCATTAAGCATCATTAAACATCATTAAACACCATGAAACACCTACTGATCCAATAAAAGAGGGAAGCTAGTGTCTCATGTTATCGCTGCAGTCACATGTCGTGGCCATCCTGTCAAAGATAGGGCCCCCCGCGAAGCGCGACCCGAAAAGGAGGGAATTACCCAATCGTCATCCAGGGATGATGCTAAGATAGGCTCACTAGACTTGACTTTTAAGGTGTATATACAGTATAAATATATATATATATACAATGTTTTTAGTCCTCAAGAGCTTCTGCAAACACAACGCAAGTTTTGAACCCAAGAACCACTAAGAGAGTGATACAGTAAAACCAAGGAAAAAAAGGAACACATATGGGTAAGTTTTGTTTTACAGGTCTACCAAGCCACAATGCAACTACAAGTAGACGCTTGTTTCTTGAGCCACGCACGACGTATACAGCATATATACAACCAGTGAGACCATGTAAAAACACCCCCCGCCGCCCCGCAGAGTTAGCGGAGGACGGAGGGGTGAAGCTCGCTCGCCAGATGTGACCTGAGAGCGGGCAAGCTAGAATAAAAATCATCACTGGCAACTATACATAGTCGTGCAACTAGTCTCAAACTCATCGGATGCATGAGGCAAAAGGTCGAATGCAAGTGTTTTTGGACCCTGACATGGCGTGTAGCTGCAAAGCAAAGCAAAAGTGACATTGGCCTGGCTTCCGCCAAGGCATAGGAGCATTACCACTCCTTTCACTGCCTTGGAGACTTGAAAGCTACTGTATCAGGCCTATGTACACGGCTATAT